>Ga0315291_10003729_pt1 | contig 19614 bp, 22 predicted proteins | sample YL17G12_20_MG_FD_203070 | JGI IMG/M metagenome (GOLD analysis project Ga0315291, IMG submission 203070) | Sediment microbial communities from Yellowstone Lake, YNP, Wyoming, USA - YL17G12_20 | ecosystem: Environmental > Aquatic > Freshwater > Lake > Sediment | place: USA: Wyoming | collected...
ATATCGTCTTCGAGAAAAAAAGAAATTGTCAGGCCAAGACAAATAGCTATGTATTTACTCAGAGAAGATTTGAAAAACTCCTATCCTTTTATCGGAAGAAAATTGGGAGGAAAAGACCACACTACTGCTATCCATTCTTATGGAAAAGTTTCAAAAGAGCTGGAAACAAGTGAAGCCTTAAGTGATGAAATTAGTTTAATCAGGCAGCGGATTGTTAGTTCATAAAACGGGGAAAAATCCTGAAAAAACAGTTGAGAATTTAACATAAAATAATAAAGAAAAAAAATCAACCTCTTTTCCCCAATTTTCCCCTAAATTTTCCCCATTTCATTTCCATTTATCCTTTTAGAAATTCACCTAACTAACAATAATAATGAAATTAATAATATTACAAGAAAAACTTAAAGAAGGCATTGGAATTATCGAAAGGGTTTCAATTAAGTCTTTTACTCTTTCTATTTTAAATAATGTCTTATTAAAAACAGAAAAGAATTTTTTAAATCTATCTACCACCGATTTGGAAACCGGAATAAAATGGTGGTCTTTGGCTAAGGTAGAAAAAGAAGGAGCTCTCACTATTCCCACTAAAGTCATTTCTAGTTTTGTTAATTTCCTCCCTAATAAACAAGTTACCTTAGAAGTAAAAGACCTAATTTTAAATATTGAGTGCGAAAACTACCAGACAAAAATAAAAGGGCAAAGCGCTGATGAATTTCCAATTATTCCTCAAATCACAGAAGGAGAGTCTATTTTAGTTGATAGCCGATCTTTCTGCCAGAGCTTAAACACAATTGTTGACATTCCGATTCCTTCTACGGCTAAACCAGAGATTTCCGGCATTTATTTTGCCTTTCAGAAAGATTTTATTAAAATGACAGCCACTGATAGTTTTCGCTTGGGCGAGAAGACTTTTTTTCTCGAAGGACAGGCACCTTCTCCTCTCTCTAAAGAATACACCTTCATTCTCCCCCAAAAAGCAGCCAGAGAAATTGTTAATATCTTTGGAGAAAAAGAGGGGGAACTCCGTATTTATTTTTCGCCGAACCAAGTTCTATTCGAACTTCCGATGGCTGAAACCCCTCACCCTCAAATCCAGCTCGTCTCTCGCCTAATCGAAGGAGAATACCCAAATTATGAAGCCATTATCCCTAAAAAATCTGAGATCCAGGTCTCTTTCCAAAGAAACGAATTTCTAAACCAAATTAAATCAGCCTCCCTTTTCAGCGGGAAAATTAACGAAGTAAAACTAAAAATAGACCCCAAAAAAGAAAGAGTAGAGATTTTTAGTCAAAACCCAGATCTGGGAGAGTACCATAGCTATCTGCCCGGCAGAATAAAAGGCAAAGAGCTGGAAATCTCTTTTAATCACCGCTTTCTGGCTGATGGCTTGCTAAATATAAAAAGCCCGGAAGTAGTTTTTGAATTAACCGGGCCAGAAGGTCCAGCGGTTTTAAAGCCAGCCGGAGACCCAACTTACCTTTATGTGGCCATGCCGATAAAAGCCAGCTAAACCGAAGCCGTTGTACGAATTTACGAATTTTCGGCTTCGGATACGAATCTTTTTATTCGTAGATTCGTACTTATTCGTAATTCGTAGGGAGACTGAAATTTTCCTTAGGGAATTTTATCAAAACCTTTTCCAAAAATTCGTGAAAAATCGGACCAGCGACGGTTGCTGCTGGTTGTTTTTTTATCATCGGGGCATTGTTATTATTGCCGACCCAAACCCCAACCGAGATTGTCGGGGTGTAGCCTACTGTCCAGCAATCTCTAAAGTTGTCGGTCGTCCCGGTTTTAGCCGCCACCTGCTCATTCTCAAAATATAAATGAGACCTCGCACCAAACATCGGAGTCCGAGTTTCATTATCTGATAAAATATCATTAATTAATCTAGCGACATTTGTTTCTAAAATCCTTTTTTGGGTTGTTTTATTTTCATAAATAACATTCCCCTGAGAATCTTCAATTTTTAAAATAGCTACTGGCGGGGCTCTTAGGCCGTCGTTAGCAAAAACTCCATAAGACGAGGTCATCTCCAGTAAATTTACTTCTCCTCCTCCCAAGACAATCGCCGGCCCATAGGAAGATAGGGGCTTGTTTAAAGTGGTTATCCCCAGGTCTTGGGCTGTTTTGATGCTTTTTTTCAATCCTTCAAGGAGAACAGATTCTTGGCCTGAAAATTTGTTGATTCCTAAATTCTCTATTTTAGTTTCTGAACCAGCCAAGTAAAGAACTTTTATTGAGGGGACATTCAAAGATTGTGCCAATCCCTGTCGTAAGGGGACCCAGCCACGGAAAAGGCCGTCATAATTTTGAGGGATATATTCTTTGTCGCCCCAGACCCCAAAATTAGTAAATTCATCAAGCACCTGAGTTTTATCGTCGTAGCCCGCTTTGAAGGCGGTGGCATAAATAAAAGGCTTGAAGGCAGAACCGGGCTGTCTGCCGGGACTTTCTTTTGTCCCGGTAACGACATTAAATTGAGGGTCAAAGAAACAAGTTTCTCCCGAAGTACACCCCTCAGGAAAAGCCGGGGCGTAATAGTCTCCGGTCCCAACGGTCATGGCCATAATTTCTCCAGTTTTTGGCGAAATGGCTACTAAGCCGGAGTTATAAGCATTATAAATTTTATTTCTCTCAATTCCCTTTTTTACTGCTTCTTCGGCTATTTCCTGCAATTCATAATCTAAGGAGGTGTAGACTTTCAACCCCTTCTCCCTTAAAAAATCTTCGCCATATTTTTCTTCTAAAATGCTTTTTACCCATAAAGTGAAATAAGGAGCCTTCATCTCGATCCGTTTTTCAGAAAATTTTAATTCTTTTTGTTTCGCCGCCTCGGCCTCCTCTTCGGTTAAATACCCTTCGTCGGCCATTCGGTTTAAAACGTAATCCTTCCTGGTAAGAAGTTCTTTTTTCCCCTCTTCTTCATAAGGAGAAAGACGATAAGGGGCACGGATTATAGCAGCTAAGGTAGCCGCCTCTTCTAAAGATATTTCAGAAACCGGTTTTTTAAAATAAGTCTGGCTAGCTGCCTCCGCTCCATAAGCATTTTGGCCGAAGGGAACCTGGTTCAGATACCACTCAAGGATTTGGTCTTTCGGATAACGGCGGTTTAACTCTAGAGCCAAGATAATCTCTCTGGTCTTTCTTTCAGCCGTTTTTTCGGTAGATAAAAAAGTAGAACGGATTAATTGTTGGGGGATGGTCGAGCCGCCATAAACAGGTTTGCCAATTTTTAAATCAGTTAAAATCGCCCTGGCAACTCCATTAAAATCGACTCCCGGGTGGTGATAAAAATTGGCGTCTTCAGCAGCAATAACTGCCTGTTTCAGATATTCTGGGATTTCTCCCAACGGCATCCAGGTTCTTTTTTCTTCGCCATAGACCTCGTATAAAAGAATTTTTCCAGAGCGGTCATAAATTTTGGTAGATTGAACAATTTGTCTCTCGCTAAATATTTCTGGTCGGGGAAGGTCTTTAGCATAATAAATAAACAGAAAACAGCTTCCTATAAAACAAAAAAGAAGAATAAATCCCAATATTTTAAAAACTAAAAAACCCCTTCTTTTCCCGCTGTTTTTTGGGTAGGTTTTACGATAATACTTTCTCTCTGCCATAAATACCCTCTTATTTTACTAAAAATTTTTAAGGTTTACAATTTTTAATCTTATTGTTATGATAAAATTATGAAAATCGTTACTAATCCAAAAAAAATTGAAGAGGTTTTGACTAGGGGCGTGGAAAATATTTACCCCGATCGCGAGACGTTAGAAAAAGCCTTAAGGTCTGGGAAAAAGCTCAGGATTTATAATGGGATTGACCCAACAGGCAAGCTTCATCTTGGCCACATGGTAGTTTTGAGAAAATTGCGCCAGTTTCAGGATTTGGGCCACGAAATCATTGTTTTAATAGGTGATTTTACGGCCACCATTGGCGATCCGACAGACAAGAAGGCGGCAAGAAAGCCGTTGACCCGCGAGCAGGTTTTAGAAAATGCCAAAAATTATAAAAAACAAATTGGTAAAATCTTAGATCTTGGAAAGTCGAATATTAGGTTTTTGCACAATGAAAAGTGGACCAACAAACTGAAACCCCAAGACATGCTTGAGTTAGCGTCTCATTTTACCGTTGCTAGGTTGTTAGAAAGGGATATGTTCCAAGAGCGGATAAAGGCAGGCAGAGACATTCATGTGCACGAATTTTTATATCCGATATTCCAGGCTTATGACAGCGTTATAATGGATGTTGATTTAGAGATCGGAGGTAACGACCAGACTTTTAATATGCTAGCAGGCAGGATGTTAATGAAAAAAACAAAAAATAAAGAAAAGTTTGTTTTAACTACCAAATTACTGACTGACCCTACGGGTAAAAAAATGGGAAAAACTGAAGGGAATATGGTAAATTTAGACGAAAAACCCCAAGAAATGTATGGCAAAATAATGAGTTGGCCGGACGAACTGATTAATATTGTTTTTGAAACTTGTACCGACACCCCGACGTCAGAGGTCAAAAAAATATCTAATCCAAGAGACGCAAAAGCCAGAGTGGCAAGGGAAATTGTTTCCATTTGTCATAATGAGAGAGCCGCCCGAGAAGCCGAGAAAGAATTTAATAGAGTTTTTAAAAGAAAAGAATTACCATCAAAAGTTCCAGAGATAAAAATAAAAGAAGAAAGTTTAAACATTTTAGAGTTATTAATGAAGTCAAGATTGATTAATTCGAAATCCGAAGCTAAAAGATTAATTGTCCAAAAAGGAGTAAAGATAGATGGTAGAGTTCAGGACGATTGGAAAAAAATTGTTAAAATAAAAAAAGAGACGGTAATCCAAGTTGGCAAAAGAAAGTTTGTTAAAGTAGTCTAACCAAAAAAGTAAATACCGAGCACATAAAATTTATGTGCTCGGTATTTTTACTCAACGGTTTCTCCTTCCGGTTCTTTTCCCTCGGATTCCTTTTCCTCTTCCTCTTTCTTTTCTTCTTCCTCTTGACCGACAAGGGGAGTTAAAATTTCGTCTTTGTAAGTCATAATTTTAAAAATAAATTTTTCAATTATTCCGACCTTTCCACCCGCCCAAATTTTTGCGGGGGTTTGGTTCTAGAAGGTATTATAGGTTGCTGAAAAGACCTGTCAAGCCCCCACACTAAATTTGGTGTGGGGGCAAGTCCCTCCTAAACACATTTATTTCCCGTTGAGCCTTTCTTTTTTAAATTGTTTTTTCTTTTTTGACCACGCCCAAATTTCAACCGTCATTTGGACCTTATTTTTTTTAAGGAAGTTTGCTATTTTTTTTCTTCTAGTCGAAACGTTTGACAGAGTGGTGAGCTGTATGTTTTTCTTGTTTTTCCCCTTTAAGGCCAGCAAATCTATTATCCCAAAAACATCGGTTTGTTTAAATTTTACTTTCGGTGCGAACCACGTTATCCAACCGTCAGATTGAAGCTCTTCGATTGCTTTTTTTCTAATTTCAGCTTCTTTCACCATATTATAATTTTAAGTCAAAGAGGACTTCGTCCTCTTCTTCCTTCTTCGCTTACCGAAGCTTTAGCTGAGGTGAAGAAGAGATTTATCTCTTTGCCCCGTTTACGGAAGCTTGGCATTAGAGTAAATCTCTTGAACCGCTTCGTTTTCGTCCAAAGCTTCAAAAAGCTTTTGGCAAGCCCCTTTTGTTTTTTCGTCAACAGAAATTTCTTCTTTTGCTGTCCAATCCAAAGAAGCTGAATCAATTTTAATACCTCTTTCTTCTAAATTCTTTTTAACCTTTTCTGAATCTTCAATTTTTGTATAAACATCTAAAACATCATCGTGCCAATACAAATCCTCTGCCCCTGCCTCAACAGCTATCATTTCTAAATTTTCTCTATTTTGTAAATTTTCAATTTGCAATTTTAAATCTACAATTAAACAACCTTTTCTTTCGAACATCCATTTTACCCCACCTTCGCCAACCAATTTGCCATTATTTTGATTTAAAATTTGTTTTATTTCACCCAGTGCCCGATTTTTATTATCAGTAATCCCTTCAATAATAATAGCGATTCCTCCTGGGCCATAAGCTTCGAAAATCACCTCTTTAAGATTAGCTTCTTCTCCTCCGCCGGTTGCTTGCTTGATGGCTCGTTCAATGTTATCTTTTGGCATATTAAGTTGTTTTGCTTGCTCCATGGCCACCTTCAATTTATTGTTGGTTTCCGGATTTGGTCCTCCTTCTTTGACCGCAACCGAAATCACCCGAGCCATTTTGGAAAACATCTGGCCTCTTTTTTGGTCCGTAATATTTTTTTGATGTTTGATGGTCCGCGCGTGGCTGTGTCCGCTCATACATTTTTATTTTAGTTTATTTCTGTCCTCCTTTTAAGGGTTAAAATTATTATTCCAGAGAAAATGGCGATGGATAGCCCAATTAATAGAGGAGAAAAGGTTCCCCTTGGAATTTGCTCCCCAATGGCTGCTAATTCTTTTCCGGATAGATTTTCCTTTTCGGGGATTACTTCCTCCTTGGGCGCCTCAGACTCTTTTATTTTTGAAGCTGGTCTGGGGGTTACATTCGCCGCCCCAGGAGTTAAGGTCTTGCTCCAGATCCATCCCGATTCGGTCCGATTAAAAGATTCTCCTTGAGGCGCTTTTTGGTAGTTTATTGAGTCGATTATTTTCCCATCAGGCTGAATAAAATTCAAACCATCGCTATCATTATTTAAAGTGATTTTAGAAGTGGGCCGAGAAAGAATTAGAAATCCTTTGGCCGCTATTTTTGTTTTGGCCGGGAAGGTATAGGTCTTAGTTTTGCCTCCAGTATCAGCTATTTGCCAACCAGATAAATCAATTTCAGAATCACTCCGATTGGAAATCTCAATCCATTCTTCTTTAACATCTTCTCCTTCGGGGGAGGGGAGGATTTCATTAATAACCATAGTCGAAGGATTAATTGCCAAAATAAAGATAGGGAGGAGAAGGAGAAGTAAGGAGGCTAAAGGGCTTGACAAATTTCTCATAATCTATTATAATCTAAATGTTAGCGAAAATTATCCCTAAAGATATACTAATAAGTTAAATAGCCCTAGGGCTGGGGGTCTGGAGTTTTTCAAAGATGGGTGGTCTGGCTAAGAGCGAGGCCATCCCTCGGGAAAATTCTAAACTTTGCGTTCTAACACCTAAGTTTGACCCCCATCTCTGGGGCTTATTTTATTACACCCTATTATTCAATAGGGCCGGTTATTCTCTCTACCTCTTCAATGGTAGTGATCCCGTTTAAAACTTTTATCAAGCCATCTTGCTGCATTGCAACCATTCCTCTCCCAATTGCTTCTTTTCTTAGGGCGGCAATAGAGGGATTTTGAAGAATAAATTTTTCCATTTCTTCATCTACTAAAAAAGCTTCAAAAACCCCGGTCCTGCCTCGGTAACCAGTGAAATTACAATTTTTACAGCCCTTGACCTGAGGAATTTTTAATCCCGGAGCAATTTTACCGAGCACATAATCTGTTATGTGCTTCGGTTTAGGGATTTTAATTCCTGAAGGAATTCCTTTTAATCCTCTTTTTATTTTTTCTAAAACCGAGGCCGAGGCTTTTTCTAACCCCCCGCATTTTTTACAAATTTCTCTAACTAATCTCTGGGCAATGGCCATGTTTATTGCTGGTCCAATATTTGAAGGGTTTGCTCCTAAACTAGTTAACCTGGCCACCGTGCCGGCAGCATCATTAGTGTGCAAAGTGGTAAAGACTAGGTGTCCCGTTAAAGCTGCCTGGAGAGCAATTTCAGCCGTTTCTAAATCTCTAATTTCTCCAACCAAAATCACATCGGGGTCTTGGCGCATAATCGACTTTAATCCCGAGGCAAAATCATATCCTTTTTTTGGGTTAACCTGAGTTTGAGAAACTCCTTCCAAACGATATTCAATTGGGTCTTCAATGGTGATAATTTTAATTTCTGGCTTATGGACTTTCTTTAAAAATGCATAGAGAGTCGTAGTTTTCCCCGAGCCAGTCGGACCGGTAACAATAATCATTCCGTTTGGCTTTTTAATCTCGTTTCCAAGGGTTTCCAATAAATCTTTTCTTAAACCCAGGGCTTCTATCTCAACTAAAGTTTTCGGATTCAAAATTCTTAGGACAATTGTTTCTCCATATTCAGCGGGCAAAGTTGAAGTTCTAACTTCAATCGGCGTTTTTTCTTCCATCGAAATAGAAAAACGGCCATCTTGGGGCCGGTCAGTAATATTTAATTTAATTCCAGAAATAAGCTTGATTCTTGATAAAAGATTTCCATATGTTTTCCAGTCAATTATCATTACGTCCTGCAAAAGGCCGTCGATTCTGACCCGAATTTTTGCCTGCTCTTTTTCTGGTTCAATGTGAAGGTCGGAAGCTTCCAGTCCAATCCCGCCCCCAAAAATAATTTCTGATAATTCAGTAACGCTTTTTTCCGAAAACTCCTCAACCTTTTCCTTAAAAGCCAAAACATTTTTTATCTTTTGTGTTATATTGAGAGTAGCGGGAGAAATTTTCACTTCCCCAGTAATTTTTTGCTGCATTAATCGAATTTATCTTACTTTTTTAAAAAAGTCAATGAGGGTGAAATATTTAACTACTGCTCCACGGCAAACCAAGAAATTAGGGGAGATTTTAGCTACCGAGCTTTTTAAAAAAGTGAAGGTCGAAAAGAGAACGAAGTTCTCTTTGAGTAAAGAGGTTAAAAAAACCGAATCTCAAAAAGGAGCCCTGGTGATTAGTTTGGAAGGAGATTTAGGAGGAGGGAAGACAACTTTCTTGCAAGGTTTCGCTAAAGGTTTGGGAATTAAAGAAAAAATCCTAAGCCCCACCTTTATCATTACGAGAAAATTCAACCTTAAATGTTCAAACTTGAAGTTTGAACATTTTTATCATATTGATTGTTATAGAATAAAAAAACCAAAAGAGATTTTAGATTTGGGATTTGAGGAGATTATCTCTAACTTTCAAAATATTGTAGCCATTGAGTGGGCGGACAGGATTAAAAAAATTATTCCAAAAGGCGCAATTTGGATCGGCTTTGCATTTGTTAGTAGGAATAAGAGAAAAATTGTGATAAAATTTAAATAATCTATGGAAAAATTTGACGTAGTTATCGTTGGAGCAGGCCCGGCTGGATTGAGCGTGGCTAAAATCTTAGGGGAAGAAGAGAAAAGGGTTTTATTATTAGAGAAAAACTCAAGAATCGGACCTAAAATTTGTGCTGGCGGTCTAACTCAGAGAAGTTTTCAATTTAGACTTCCTCTTAATTTGGCAGACCGAATATTTAATTCTTTTAAAATCAATGCTTTTGGGAAAGAAATGGAAATTAAAGGTAAGCGATTTTTAATCACCACTATTAATCGAGAAAAACTTGGTCAATGGATGCTAAAAGAGATTAAAAAAAATGTCCAAATTAGGATAAATTCAGAAGTAATTGAAATTGAAAGAGATTATGTTTTCCTTAAAGATGGTCAAAAAATAAAATTCGATTTTTTGATTGGAGCTGATGGAAGTTTATCTTTAGTTAGAAAATATCTCAATCTCCCGACAAAAAAAGCCTGGTCAACAATTCAATATACTATAACCCAAGATTTCAAAGATTTAGAAGTTTTTTTTGAGCCAGCTTTATTTGGTTCTGGCTATGCCTGGATTTTTCCCCATAATAATTTTGTTTCAGTTGGTTGTGTTACAGATTCAAAATTTCAAACTTTAAATCTTTTTAAGAATTTTCATTACTGGTTAAAAAAAATGAAAATTGAAATAAATCAAGCTGAATTAGAATCTTTTCCAATCAATTTTGACTACCATGGTTTTAAATTTGGAAATATTTTTTTAGTTGGGGATGCAGCAGGTTTTGCTTCCGGCCTAACTGGGGAGGGAATATACGCAGCGATTTTATCTGGGAGAGAAGTGGCTCAAAAGATTTTAAACCCTAATTATAATTTTCCGGGAATAAGAAAACTTTTAAAAAAGAAATCTTTAGAAGAAAGAATAGGAAAAACTTTAATTTTCCCAATTTTAAAAAGTAAAAAATTAACTCAATTTATTTTCAAAAGATATTTATGACTATCATTTTTAATATTTATTGTTTGGTTGCTGCTTTGACCTGTTCTTGGTCTGGAATTCGTTTGTGGAGAAACTACAAAAAGAGTAAGAATTGGCAACTAAAAAATTATTCTTTAGGATTTTTATTTATTTCCTTAGCCTATATTATCCTTTCTCTTCCTAAATTAATTTTATTTGACCCTTTTTGGGTCCAAATCACTTTTATTTTGGTTGACCTTTCTTTTTTAGGAGCTGAATTATTTTTAGTTTCGCCCCTTCTTTCTTTTTCAAAAAAATTTATTCGATTTCAAAAAAAATCTTTTCAGTTTTTTCTCTCAATAATTGTAATTTATATTTTTTTGAACATTTTCTTTTTTTCTCCTGCTCTTCCTCTTATTACTGGAGCAACTTTAGATTATTGGGAAAATGGTGTTTCTTGGCTCCATAGTTTAGTTTGGATACCCATTTGTTTAGCAGCTTTTGGGCTTGGAATTTATTTTCTCTTTCAGGTCAAAAACATTAAAGAGAAAATATTATTTTGGCGCTCTCTTTTTATCGGTCTCGGGGCTATAACGGTTTCAATCGCTGGTTTTTTGTTTTGGTATTTTAAATTCTTTAACCCTTTAATAGAAATTTTAAATATTTCCGGTATTGTCGGAGATTTAGGATTTACATTTGGATTAATTGGAATTATCTTTTTTCAACCTCTTCGAGAAGTTTTTGTCAAAAAAATTACTTAAAATGGCTGGAAAAAAGCGTCTAATTATTATCGATAGTAATTCTCTAATTCATCGGGCCTATCATGCCCTCCCGCCATTAACCACAAAAAAAGGAGAATTGGTTAATGCTATTTACGGGTTTTTATTGGTCTTTTTCAAAGCAATTCGGGAGTTTCAACCAGATTTTATTGCGGCCGCCTTTGATTTCCCAGCCCCCACCTTCCGGTCCAAAATTTATAAAAAATATAAGGCGAAAAGACCACCTGCCCCAGAAGAGTTATATCTTCAAATTCCAAAGGTAAAAGAAATTTTAAAAGGATTTTCTGTCCCAATTTTTGAAAAGGAAGGCTTTGAAGCCGATGACATTATTGGGACTATTGCTCGGCTGGCTCCAAAAGAGCAAGTAATACCCAAGATCGAAATCATTATTTTAAGTGGCGATTCAGATGTTCTTCAATTGGTCAACCCTCAAACAAAAACTTACATCTTGAGGAGAGGAGTTAAAGATATTATTTTATACGATGAAAATTTAGTCAAAGAGAAATTCCAGGGGTTAAATCCAGAACAGCTCCTCGATTTTAAAGCCTTGAGAGGCGATCCTTCTGATAATATTCCTGGAGTTACCGGTATAGGGGAAAAAACAGCAATTGGGCTGCTTTTAAAATTTGAGAGATTGGAGGATTTATATAAAGAGCTGGAAGAGAAATCAGACAAAGCTAAAACCCTCAGCCTTAAATTAAGAGAAAAATTATTGCAATATAAAGAACAAGCCTTCTTAAGCAAGAGTTTGGCCCAAATAAAAAAAGACGTACCGATAGATTTTAATTTAAAGAAATCTCGATGGCAGGATTATGATAAAGAAAAAGTAGTTCAAATTTTAAAAGAATTTGAATTTTATAGTTTAATTGAGAGATTGCCAAATTTTGAGAAATCAAATCAAAATGATAGAATAAAAGAAAAAATTGAGCCCCGAAGCAAAGCAAGCTTGCTACGGGGCAAGCAAAAAACATTATTTTAATGAATAATAAAAATCTATGCCTAATTGCAATTTTACTTTTTTAGATTTTGTTTTTACTCAACAATTTTCTCTCAAAGTTTTAAAAGGAATTATCCTTTTTCTTTTTTTAGGATTCGGTTATTTATTAATCAAAAGTGTTTTAGGGGAAATTAAAGAGAAAGAAAAATTAAAAAAGCTCATCTTAATTTTAGAAGAGAAAGAAAAAACAAGATCAAAAGAATTAGAGGAAGCAAAAACTATTTCAGAAATAAAAGTTAGGGCGAGGATAAGAGCTTTAGAGGAAGAAAGAGCTCTATTGGAGGAAAAAGTAAAACAGAGAACAAAAGAAATTCAAGAAAAAATGGAGGAACTAGAAAGATTTAATAGGTTAGCAGTGGGCAGAGAGTTAAAAATGATAGAGCTGAAAGAAGAAATCGAAAGATTTAAAAAAGAGCTAGAAAAGTATAAAGGCCGAACTTAATAAATAACTTAAAAAAATTAAAATCATGATTAAGGCTGGAGTAGGAAGAAGTAATAATCCCGATGCAACCAAAGCTGGAGCTGAGGCGGCAAAGCAGGCTCTGAGTCAAGCTGGTAACAAAGCTGATTTAGTTATCGTTTTTTCTACAGTTGCCTATGATCAGAAAAAAATGCTGGAGGGTATAAGATCTGTCTCTAAAGAAATTCCTTTGGTTGGTTGTAGCGATTCAGGAGAAATTACTACTGAGGGACCGGTTTCAAAGCATGTGGCAGTGGTGGCCATAAGTGCAGATAAAATGAAATTTACTATTGGTGTGGGAAAAGGGGTTGGAGCAGATTCTCACAAAGCCGGGGCTCAGGTAGCCAAAGATGTGAAAAAGAAGGCAGAAGAAGATATTTCTTTATTTGTGATGCTTCCTGAAGGTCTTCTTGGAAATGGTTCAGCAATTGTTAGAGGAGCCCAGGAGGTTTTAGGAAAAAATTTCCCAATAATGGGAGGTTCGGCTGGAGATGATTTTGCTTTTAAAAAGACTTACCAATATTATAATGATCAAGTTTTGGCTGATGCTGTGGTAGGAGTTGGACTTTCAGGAAAAGTTTCTTGGGGAGTGGGAGTAAGGCACGGCTGGGAGCCGATTGGCTTACCAATGAAGGTAACTAAGGCTGAAGGAGCAAAGTTGATTGAAGTAAATAACAGACCAGCCCTATCCATTTATGAGGATTATTTTGGCAAGAGGGCAGAAGAGTTAATTAAAGAACCGATTGCTCGGATGGCCTATACTTATCCTTTGGGAATGAGTGTGAAAGGAAGTCCTGAGCTTTTAATTCGCGATGTGGTTATTGCTAACGAGAAAGGAGAAATTACTTGTGCAGCAGAAATTCCCGAGGGTTCGGAGATAAGATTGATGCTGGGAGATTTCGATAAAGCCATTCAGGCTGCGAAAGAAGCTGCCGAGGGAGCTTTAACTCAGTTAAAAGGCGCAAAACCAAAAGTAATTTTTGTCTTTGATTGCATGGCTCGAAATAAACTTTTGGGAGCAAGGATAGGAGAGGAAATTGTGGCTATTCAGAATGTTTTAGGCAAGGAAGTGCCTTTGATTGGTTTTTATACTTATGGAGAGCAGGCTCCTCTCGGAGGGGTAGTTGGACCGGAATGTTTTTCTGTGTTTCATAATGAAACTATGGCTTTGATGGTGTTGGGAGAATAAAAAAGTAAAAATTGAAATTATCCTTTAAGGGGTTTTAAATTTAGTTTTGGAAATGGGGAAAATTTCTAATAAAAAAAAGACAAAAGAACTTGAGGAGCTAGACCGCATTGCAAAGATGTTGATTAGGCGAGATTTGGAATTAACCGAAATTGGAGAAAAAAGAGATAAAGAGATGGCTGAAATGGATCGAATTGCCAAAATGCTGGTTAGAAGAGATTTTGAGTTATCAGAAACCCGAGGAAAAAGAGAAACCGAGCTCAAAGAATTGGGGAAAAAGACAAAAGAATTAGAAGAATCAAGGACGGCTTTAATGAATATGTTAGAGGATGTCGAGGAGGCGAGGAGGAAGGCGGAAGAAGAAAAGAATAAAACGATATCTATTATTACTAATTTTGCCGATGGACTTTTAGTTTTTGATAAAGAAGGGAAACTTTCTTTAATTAATTCTCAAGGCGAAGATTTTTTCGATGTGAAAAGTAGAGACATAATAGGTAGATCGATTTTGGAGTTGGGTACTTTCCCCACCCTCGCAACTTTGGTCTCTCTTTTTGGGGAAGAGATTAGAGGGGTTTTCAGAAAGGAATTAGCGATTAAGGAAAATTTAACTTTGGAAGTATCCACTATTCCTATGGTAAGCGGCGAAGAAAAATTGGGCAACCTGGTGATTTTACACGATATCACTCGGGAAAAAATAATTGAAAGAATGAAAACCGAATTTGTTTTTTTGGCTGCCCATCAACTTAGAACTCCCCTGTCAGCAATTAAATGGGCCTTAAGGATGTTGTTAGATGGCGATCTTGGTAAAATAACCGACGAGCAAAGAGATTTTGTTGAAAAAACCTACAAGTCAAACGAGAAAATGATTGGTTTGATTAACGATCTCTTAAATGTCTCTCGTATTGAAGAGGGGCGGTATCTTTATAAACCCACTCTCGAAAATATTGAGAACTTAATTCAAATTGTAGTAAATGCCTATAAAGAAGAAATGGAAAGAAAAAATCTAGAGTTCGATTTTAAAAAGCCGGAAAAGAAATTACCAAGAACGATAATCGATGTTGAAAAAATTAGATTGGTCATTGAGAATCTTCTCGATAACGCCGTAAGGTATACTTCTCCTGGCGGTCGAGTGACGATTTTTTTAAGGTATATCGAAAAAGAAAAAGAAATAGAATTTTCAATAAAAGATACTGGAATAGGGGTTCCCAAGGACCAGCAAAAAAGAGTGTTTACCAAGTTTTTCCGAGGAGTAAACGTAATGAGAATGGAAACCGAGGGTACCGGTTTGGGCCTCTTTATCGCCAAAAATATTATCGAAGCCCATGGAGGTAAAATCTGGTTTGAATCAGAAGAGGGGAAGGGAACAACTTTCTATTTCACTCTGCCGCTGAAAGAAGAGTTCAGGGGATTTCTGAAAGAATTTTAATTTTTATGTTACAATAAATATAATTCAGACCTAGATGTTGCTCAACGGTGAGCTATTGCTTACTTGGCAACAAAAGGGTAAAATAATGGTTAACAAGGTCTAATATTATGGCAAAAAAAATTTTGCTAGTTGAAGATGAGGAAATAATGATCAGTCTCCTCCAAAGAAAATTAACCATGGAAGGTTACGAGGTTTCGGTTACTCGGGACGGGGAAGAAGGTTTAAAAGCAATGAGAGAGGTAAAGCCAGACCTTATTTTGCTGGATATTATTATGCCAAAGATGGGAGGGTTTGAAGTGATGACCGAGATGCAAAAAGATAAGACATTAGCGAAAATTCCAGTAATTGTTATTTCTAATTCTGGACAGCCGGTTGAAATCGATAGGGTCCAAAAATTAGGAGCTAAAGATTGGCTAGTTAAAACCGAATTTGACCCCCAGGAAGTAATCGACAAAGTAGTAAAACAAATAGGCAAATAATTGTATGGCAAAGACCATTCTTATAGCAAGGATCTTTCACTTCGTTCAAGATTCTTTTAATCAAAATTTATTATGAAAAAAATTTTGATCATCGAAGACGACAAATTTTTAAGAGAATTAATTGTTCGGAAACTTAACGACGAAGATTTTGAGGTTTCGGAAGCAGTTGACGGGGAAGAAGGGATTAAAAAGGTCATAGAAGAAAAACCAGATTTGGTTTTGCTTGACCTTATTTTACCTGGCATCGATGGATTTGAAGTTTTGGCCCGGATGAAAAAAGAATTAGTCCTGTCTTCAATCCCGGTAATTATTCTTTCTAATCTCGGCCAAAAAGACGACGTGGAAAAGGGCATCAAGATGGGAGCAGTTGATTATCTGATTAAGGCCCACTTTACCCCTGGAGAGATTATCGAAAAGATAAAAGTCGCTCTGAAGTAGAATGCCCGAGTTGCCTGAGGTAGAAACAACTGTTAGAGATTTACAAAAAGCCGAGCACATAAAAAAACTTTATGTGCTCGGTATTAATATATGCCAGAGCTACCAGAAGTAGAAACAATTAAAAGGGATTTGGAAAGTATAATTGTAGGTAAAAAGATTAAAGATGTAGAAATAAAGAGAGCTAAGACCATTAAAGAACCAAGTGTAGAGAACTTTATTAAAAGGGTGCAAAATCAAGAGATTAAAGGGATTTCTCGCCGAGGTAAGATGCTTATTTTAAAATTTTCTAATCAGTATTTAGTTGTTCATTTACGGATGACTGGTCAGATTATTTACGGTGATAAGCAACAAGAAAGTAAAGTCGCTTTTCGTCTTTCCGATGGGAAGTATTTAAATTTTCTTGACCGACGGGCAATGGGGGAGATAAGGTTAATTAATAATTGGCAAGAATTACCATTTATTCAGAAGATGGGACCCGAACCCTTAGAAAAAGAATTTAGCTTGGAGAAATTTCAGGAAATACTCAGAGGGAAGAAGGCACAGATAAAGCCTCTTTTGATGGACCAAAGTTTTATTGCCGGCATTGGTAATCTCTACGCCGCAGAGATATTATTTAGGGCAAAGGTAAGCCCTCTTTGTCCCGCCGACAGCTTAAACTCGGCAGAAGTAAGAGAAATTTATCTGGCAATTAAAGAGGTTTTACGAGAAGGGATTAAATATCGGGGCTCATCAGTGAATACCTATCGCGATGCCTATGGTAAAAAAGGGAATTTTGCGCAAAGGCTCCAGGTTTATAATCGGGCAGGACAATCTTGTTTTAAGTGTGGAACCCTTATAAAAAAAATAGACTTAGGCGGACGCGGAACATATTTTTGTCCCGCTTGCCAGAAATAGTAAACTTTAATAACGTCCCACATATGCTTATATTTCTTTACGGACAAGACACTTATAGGAGTCGCCAGAAATTAAATGAAATAATTGGACGTTACAAAAAAATCCACAAAAGCGGATTAAATTTAAAGTATTTTGAAGGTGGAGAGTTAAGTCTTGAAGATTTGAAAGACGAGATTCAACAGGTCTCAATGTTTGCAGAGAAAAAAATGATAGTTTTAAATGGTGTTTTGGGCGGTGGGAGGGTGGCGTCCAATCAAGAATTTAAGGAAAGTTTTTTAAAAGATTCAAAAAAATTCATCAATTCCAAAGATATAATTTTGTTTTTTGAGGTTGGAGAAGTCCTTAGAAATAACAGCTTTTTTAAATTGCTGAAAAAATATGGAGAATCTCAGGAATTCGAACCTTTAAAAGGAGAACAATTAAGAAGATGGGTTAAAAAAGAATTTGAAAACCTAAAAACTAAAGTCGATGAAAAAGCCTTAATTAAACTTATTGAATTTGTCGGCAACAACCTTTGGCAGATGGGAAATGAGATAAAAAAGCTCGTTAGTTACAAATTAAAATGTCCAAATCCTGAAATCTTCAAAGGAGATGTTGAACTCTTAGTTAAGCCAAAAATTGAACCCGATATTTTTAAAACCATCGATGCGATAGCCATCAAAAATAAAAAGCAAGCCCTTGAATTAATCCATAAACATTTAGAAAAGGGGGACTCTCCTTTATATTTGCTCTCAATGATTAATTTTCAATTTCGAAACTTGCTTATAATGAAATCACAGGAAATAGGAAGCAAGTTCTATGCGGGCGATATGCGAATGTTGACCGAAAAATTAAAAATGCACCCCTATGTCATACAAAAATCGACGCAACAAGCAAGAAAATTTAATTTTGAAGAATTAAAAAAAATCTACCAAAAAATATTTCAGGTAGACCTATCTATAAAAACTGGTAAAGTAGGGCCAGAAACTGCCCTGGATTTATTTATTGCTGAGATTTAGAGCCTAACTCAATTCTACTAATTAATCTTGTCATTCTCGATTTCTTTCGGGAGGCGGTATTCTTTTTAATTAATCCAGTTTTGGCTGCCTTATCTAATAATTCATAGACCTGGGGTAAAAGTTTCTTAGCTCCTTCAATTTTTTTCTGAGAAACCAAACTCTTCACCTCTTTTAAGAGGCTTTTTATTTTTTCTTTTCTTTGAATATTTCTAACCTTTCTTTTTAAACTCTGCCTAAGAGCTTTTTTTGCCGATTTAGTAATTGGCATATATGTCAGTATGTTAGCAAAGATTGAAATTTTTTTCAATAGTTTGAACTTTCTTTTATTCAAAAATGGGCTAAAATGAAGAAAGATGTCAAAATTCTACTACGGGGCGAAGGAAATTATTAAAAAATTTATCCCCACCTTCTTATTGAGCTGGTACCATTTTTTACTGGCTTTTTTGGGGGCAGTTTTATACGGATTTCCATCTAAAAAAATGGTGGTAATTGGAGTTACGGGCACCAATGGAAAAACCACAGTGGTTAATTTAACAACCAAGGTTTTGGAAGAGGCAGGGTATAAAGTTGCTTCCTTGTCCGGTATTAAATTCCAGGTCAGAGAAAAGGAGTGGCCGAATACTTTGAAAAATACCATGCTGGGCCGGCTTCGTATTCAGAAATTTTTAAGACAAGCGGTAAGCGCCGGTTGTCAGTATCTGGTTTTAGAAATTACTTCCGAAGGAATAAAACAACATCGTCACAGGTTTATTAATTTTGACGCAGCAGTTTTTACTAATTTGACTCCGGAACATATTGAGTCGCACGGCGGTTTGGAAAATTATCGGGCAGCCAAGGGAAAACTTTTTCAAGCGACAAAAAACATTCATATTATCAACATTGACGACAGGAACTCAGAATATTTTCTACAGTTTCCCGCCAAGAAAAAATATACTTACGGGTTGGACAAGGGAGATATTAACAATAAAGAGTTTCGTTTAAATCTGCAATTAATCGGTAATTTTAATATCTATAATGCTCTGGCGGCAATCTGCGTCGGGCTGTCACAAGGGATTAGTTTGGATATTTGCAAAAGAGCGGTAGAAAAAGTAGAGGGAATCCCTGGCAGAATGGAGTTAGTAATCTCCGAGCCCTTCAAAGTTTTTGTTGATTATGCTTTTACCCCCAACGCTTTAGAAAAAGTTTACCAAACCCTCGTTCCTTATAATGACCGATCGGACATTTTAAGGAACAAAAGAAAAATGATTTGTGTCTTGGGCGCTTGCGGCGGTGGTAGAGATAAGTGGAAAAGACCAGTTTTAGGAGAAATTGCAAGAAAACATTGTGATGAAGTAATTATTACAAACGAAGATCCTTATGATGAGAATCCAATGGAAATTATCGAACAGGTAGCAAAAGGAACGAATAATAAAGCTAAAAAAATATTGAATAGGAGAGAAGCAATTAAAGAGGCATTGAAACTGGCCAAAGAAGGCGACGTAGTAGTAATCACCGGCAAGGGTTGCGAGCCCTGGATTTGTGAAGCCAAGGGCAAGAAGATACCTTGGGATGATAGAAAAATAGTAAAAGAAGAATTCAGCGCAATTAAGCTTGACAGATAAATAGTAATATGTTATACTTACAACATATAGTACTTTTAAAATCAGATAATTTACTAGCCCTAAAAGTTTATTATCATAGCGGTAGTATATTTCTAGGGCTAGTAAATTGAAGTTGATTGATTAGAAGCAATCGGCAAATAAAGTTTACTAGCTACACAAAAACATGAGAAGGTAAGGTAAAATGGCAAAAGAAAGAGAAGTTGTCGGCAGTATGTCAGAATGGTCTGGCATGCTAAAAGATTTATTCCGTCAGATTGATGACGGAAGTGTTACAAGAGAATGTCTGCAAGCATTTCTGGAGCATGGGAATCCGTTTGACCTGAGAGAGAAGTATATAAT
>Ga0315291_10003731_pt1 | contig 19612 bp, 24 predicted proteins | sample YL17G12_20_MG_FD_203070 | JGI IMG/M metagenome (GOLD analysis project Ga0315291, IMG submission 203070) | Sediment microbial communities from Yellowstone Lake, YNP, Wyoming, USA - YL17G12_20 | ecosystem: Environmental > Aquatic > Freshwater > Lake > Sediment | place: USA: Wyoming | collected...
AGAGTTGCAATAAGAATAACAATAAGCCATGCCAAAATTCTGTTTTTTTCAAGCACCCCTATTGCCCCTTTCATTGACAAATAATAATGTGGAGGGTTTATAAGGATTTATGGGATAGAAAATAAAAGTCCCCGCACCCGGATTCGAACCGGGGATCTTCCGGTTTCTATTATGCTTTTAACATTCGGCTAATCAGGTTTCATTTTTCTCCAAATGGAAAATCCACCTTAGACATTATCTACAGCCGGACGCTTTACCGCTAAGCCATACGGGGATGAAAATTTAAAGAAAGAGATATTTTTAAAGATTTATGTTCCTGCCATGCTTTTAAATATATTAGTATTTCCTTATCATTATATGCTTCACATCCATTGTAGCTCTTTCTTTTAAATCTTTTTTAAAATGTTTGATTTTTATTTAGATGGCAAGATTATATTATAGAATTTATTATTTAATTTTTATTCGTTCTTTTAATTCTTATTCGCTTTGGTATTCTCTTGGCTCATTTACAAAGAAAACTTTGTTTGATTTTGCCTGATGAGTTTTGCCGCCTCTTTCATATAAGCCAGTTGCTGCAGGCAGTTCAAATCTTCCTATAACTCCAATTTTTGAATAAATTAAATAGGAAAATACTCTCTGCTCTCCTTTATCAAGGTTTTCTATGTCCCAGCGAAGGCTTCCTGTTCTCTCATCCATTTTTGTAGGCGGAGTTGCAAATTGTTCATGCAATTTTGCAATCATTGGAATTCTGTCATAAACTCTTACTTTTTCCATGAATTTTTTTGCTTTTACATTAATTATAACTTTCAATGCAAATTCTGCCCTTTTCTCCCCCTTAGCTCTGACAAAACTGATTCTCTTTTGTAGGATTAAATCTGTAGATGTATACAGATGAACTAAAAAAACAATGACTATAATTGCAATAATTAAAAGAAAAGGGAAAATCCAATTTGTTATTATTGTAACTTTAAGGCTTTCTGCTGGATTTATTTCTTTTTCCCAATAATAATAAACTCTTACATTTTCTCTTTTTACATTTGAAGGAGCGGGATTAAAAGTTGAAAATAGCCTTGAAATTATATTTTTTGTTGAAGAAATTTGAACAACCACTGGAACACTTCCTGTATTTGTTTTTTCTATAACTTCCTTTCTTATTATCCAGCCGGATTTCTGGGTTGTAGCAGAAACCCCTTCTTTTTCAGTTATAATATATGTTCCCTTAATAGTTTCTGTTACTCCTTCGAGAGTTGCTTTTGCTGTCATTATGTAAGGCCCTGCTAGAAGCCTCTTTAATTTCTCTAAATTAATTTCAATTTCAGTTTCATCTTTTTCAAAAGGCTTTAATGAAACTGTTTTTTGAAAATTAAAAATAACTGAATTGAAAGTTAAAATAATATTTTCCACTTGGTTGTTTTCATTGTTGAAAATATAAACTTTTGCGATTGTTGAGTCAGGATTTATTTTTTCTGTGCCTATTTCAAAGGCATCTTCAAATTTATCGATTTTTATGAGGATTCTCCCTTGGTATACATCTGTTCCTAAATTTCCTTTTATAAAATATTCAGAAGTTATATAGCCGTTTTTTTCCCTGATAAAACTTTCTGCTGGTAGAACATTTATTCTAATTGTTTTTGTCTCACCGCTTGCAATTGGAATTTCTTCTGAAGGTGTTATAGGAAAAACTAGGCTGTAAATTCTAAAAGAGTCGCTTGCACCATTATTTGTTATTTTCAGATTAAAAACCACAGGACTGCCGATTTCTTTTATTATTGTTTCTTTTACAGTTTCTTGCTCAACTGCAAGAGAGATTGCTGAGACAATATGAAAATTTAAGCTTAGAATAATAAGAAAAAATACAGAGAGAAAAAACAGCCCTTTTTTTACCATAAAAAACTGAGTTATTACCTCTATTTAAATATTTTGTTTCTCTGGTTTATGAATATGTATATTTGCCTATGTCCCTTCTAGAAGCCATTGTCAAAAATGCTTTAATTTGTGCAAGATATTCTTCAACTTCCTGGAAAATTTTGTCTTCATATCTGTCTATTCTTGATTTTATTATATACTTGTCATATATTCCTCTTAGAAATTTAAGAAAAACAGTTTTTTCCCATTTGTGTTCATAATCTTTTTCAATAATTCCTGCAACTTTTATTTCAACATCTCCTTTATCCATTTTTATTTTCTTGCCATCTTTTTCTGCTTCAACTTTTACCATTCCGACAATTCTCCAGTTGACTTTAAAGATGTATCTGAAATAATCAGAAATTTTCTTTTTTGCCTCCCATTCTATTTCAACTTCTTTCCCCTCTCCTTTTACTTTTTCAGTGTATTTTTTCTCCATTACAAAATAGCCCTCATCAGCAAGATATGTGTAACAGAATCTGTATAATTCATTAAAATCAAAAATATCAACTCTTCTTACTTTATTCTCAATAATTTTGTCTCTCTCTGCCATTTTTCTATAAAATATTCTCTTTTTTATTTTTTATCCCTTTTTAATATCCTTAATTTAAAAAAGGATTAAAGGTATTTAAATATTATCCTCTTTGGTGATATTGCATTTAAATACCTTTGATAACGAGATAAGAATAATTAAAAGTAGATGTTAAATTACATTGCATCAATGCAAGCCTCGCATAAAAGTCTGCCGTCAATCTTGCTGACTAAATCAAAATTTCCACATTCCTCACACATTCCATCTTTAAATCTTCTCTCTCCATCAAACTGCCTTGTCCCATATCTTTTTTGTTTTTCAGAGATTTCTTTTATCTCCATTATGCCTTCTGCTGAGCCTAGCAAAGCTGGGCAGAATTTTAAAATGTCTTTTATTGTTATCAATCCTATAACTTTTCCTTTAAAAACAACTGGCAGTCTTCTTGTTTTTTTCTTGTTCATTTTATCAAGGGCTTCAGACAAGTCTGCTTCTGGTTTTATTGTCAAAACTTTTTTTGTTGCTATATCTCTAGCCTTTATGTTCTCAAGCCCCTTTTTTGATTTTTTTATCAAAGCCCAGAGAACATCGTGCTCTGTCAAAATTCCTGAGAGATTGTCATTTTCTTTTAGAATAAGGCTGCCTACTCTTTTTTTTATCATAATTCTTGCACAATTCAACAAATCTGTTTCTGAAGTTGCATGAACAAATTCCCTTGTCATTAAATCACCTACTTTTATTCCTGTATCCTCTTTCATCCTGTGATTTTTCATATTATTACATAACTTTTTTATTTATAAATTATTCTATTTTGTAAAATAACCTTTGAATTTTATAATTTGATTTCCTTTATTATATAGTTTTTTATTTAATTATTAATGGGACAATCAATTAGCTTTGGTTATTGTAATCTGTCTATTATAAAGTTATATCGATATAACCTTCCCTATTAATCTTTTTAATAATGTTTTTATTATCTTTATCTCTTAAAATTAAAAATAAAATCAATAAATTAAAAAAGTGAATATAAGTCAGCGAGACTACACCCAGAGCTCGCTGTAATTTTAGCACGAAAAAAAGCTATAAAATACTAATCGATATATAGTATATACAATATATATTTCACTGAGAGTTAATAAAAATAAAGAGATTTTTTGGTATATACCAATATATATTCTCGAAAGTATATATTAAATTATAATATTATCTTATAAATACCCTAGTCTATACATTTTTGACTAGGGGTGAGTAAATTTAATAGATAAAATGGATCAAAGAAAATTGATTAAGCTTGGTAATTCAAGTTTTGCAATTGCTTTGCCAAAAGATTGGATAAGAAAAACAGGCTTGAAGAAAGGGGATGACGTTTATATAGAGAATACAGATAGGGGGCTTGTTATAACTCCTGAAAAAATAATAGATAAAATAGAAAACAAAGAGATGACAATTAATATAGATGACAAAGATATTGAAACTATAGAAGCAGAGCTTTCATCTGCTTATATCAATAACTACAATCTTATGACGATAAAATTTTCTAAATCAAAATTAAAGTCCCCTCAATTAAAAAAACTTATATACAATTTTATAGGAATGGAAATAGTTGAGCAGGGAAATGATAAAATTGTTGTCAGAGATATTTTAGATTTGGAGGAATTCCCAGTAAAAGATTTGGTAAGAAGAATGGACAATATTTTAAGAAGCATGTTCGAAGATTTAATTGCTTCTCTTGATAACAGCCAGTTTAAAAAAATGCAGACTGAGATGCAGGAGACTGATGTTGAAGTAAACAGACTTTATTTTTTAATATGGAAAATAGTTAAGAAAGGGTTATGCAATGAAATGCTTGCAAAAAAAATGGGGATTAATAATGTACAATTGCCCTCTTTCCAATGGCTTGGACTTAATATGGAATTTATTGGAGATGAGATTAAAAGAGTATCAAGATTTCTTGTAAAAACAAAACTTGATAAAAAGCAATCAAAAGATTTAAAAGATATACTTTATAAGATATATAACAATTATACAAGCGCAATGACAGCATATTATAAAGGCGATAGAAATTTAGCATTAGAGGTTGCATCAAAAAACGACAAATTTGCTCTAATGATATGTGAAAATTTTTTTGAAAAAAATCCAGAGCCGATTATTGCAAAGATAACAGAGAGAATTAAAACAATACAGGGCGCAATTCATTATATAACGCGGGGTGTTCCATACTAGAAAAAATAAAAAATAAAAAATAAAATGGTAAATGAAAAAGGATTAAAAGAACTTGGTAGAGAAGATGAAGAACAACTAATCTTGAATGGAAAAAATAGAATAGAACTCTATGTGCCTAAAAATGATAATATTGCTCCACTATTAAGAGATATTCTCGGAAGTACTATAATGGACATAATTGGAAGAATGAGAGAAATAAAAAGATATAAAGAAATGATAGATGTAGGGGAGAATACAATAGTAGGGCTTGTTATTGGTGGCGGGGAAGATTTTCCTGGAAAAATTATGAAAAACACAGAAATCCAAAGAATTGGAATTACTGGTTCAGACTTTGTTCTTTCAGAAGTTTTAGCAAGCCCAAAACAATTTTATAGATTTAGAAGAGGAAATGGACCATATTTCAACTTAAGAGTTGAGGAGGCAGGGCACCTTTATGTTAGAGATTTAGGAAAAATAGTTGAATCAGATTTAGAACCAGGAGAGACTATAAAATTTAGTGGGGAAGACTTAGAAACTCGTATGACTATATTAAAGCAAACTATAGATGTTCCCCCTTATTTATGTCTTCTCGGAGCTAATGACATGACATATGAGAAAGTAATTGAAAAAAGAAAAGGGAGGGATATACCTGTAGCATGTGAAGCAAGGTTTAAGACACTTGCAAAAGCTTTTCTTGATAGAGAAGAAAGAGAAAGGGGAATTACTTTTGATTTTCATGAATATACAAGAACAACAGAAGCATATATGAGACATGGGGAAGAACCACATGATGGAGAAGGAGAAGATATTGGTATAGAAATTGGACAAACATTTAAGACTGCAAGACAAAATCTTTTAGAAGTTTATCAAAAAATAATGAGAACTTATCCTGTTCAAGTAACTTGTTATAAACTTGAAGATAGAAGCGAAAGATTAAGTGTCTCTGAAATAAGAAAAATGGTAGAAAGAGCTCAAGCTAAATAAAATATAAAATAAAATAGATATTCTAAATAATTCAAATATATACTTTAACATAGTAAAACACCTGATTTTATTAGGAAATTATAAAAAATATAGTTAAATAAACAAAATAATTAATAATAAATATAAAAGTTGTAATATAAACAGCAGAGGACAATTAAAAATCAAAGTTACAATAGATATGAAGCATAAAAACTTGTAGGGTTATTTATTAATGATAATCTAAAAAATAATAAAATAAAAAATGTCGGAAAAACAACCAATATATATCTTGCCTGAAAATGTGCAGAGAATGATAGGGCAGGATGCGCAGAGAAATAATATTTTAGCAGCAAGAATTGTTGCAGATACTGTCAAGACTACATTAGGGCCTAAGGGAATGGATAAAATGTTAGTTGATTCTGTTGGAGATATTACAGTTACAAATGATGGTGTTACAATACTTGAAGAAATGCAGATTGAACATCCTGCTGCAAAAATGATGGTTGAAATTGCCAAAACTCAGGAGCAGGAAGTTGGCGACGGAACAACAACTGCTGTAATGTTGGCAGGAAAGCTTCTTGAAAATGCAGAAAAACTTCTTGACAAGAGAATACATCCAACTGTTATTACAAAAGGCTATGGAATTGCAGTTGAAAAATCAAGAGAAATTTTGAAAAGCCTGGCAACAAAAATAACTCCAAATGATGAATATATTTTAAGGCAGATTGCAATGACTGCAATGACTGGCAAGGGAGCAGAAGGTGTAAAAGAAAAATTTGCAGACATAATTGTCAGAGCTGTAAAACAAATTTCAAACAATGGCAGTGTTGATTTGAATAATATAAAAATAGAAAAAATAAAAGGAGAGGAAATGAGGGATACAGAATTGATTTCTGGAATTGTTATTGATAAGGAAAAATTAAGTATAGACATGCCCTCAAGAATTGAAAATGCAAGAATTGCTTTGCTTGATGTTGCTCTTGAAATAAAAGGCCCTGAAACAGAGGCAAAAATTTCTATTTCCTCGCCTGAACAACTGCAGAATTTTATTGATTCTGAAGAAAGAACTTTAAAAGAAATGATTGAAAAAATAAAAAAAACAGGAGCAAAAGTTGTTTTCTGCCAGAAGGGTATAGATGATGTTGCTCAATATTATCTTACAAAAGCAAGAATTTATGCATGCAGAAGAATTGCAAAAAGCGATATGGAAAAAATTGCAATGGCAACTGGCGGTAAAATTGTGAGTAATTTAAATGAATTAACTTCAGAAGAGTTAGGAGAGGCAAAATTTGTTGAAGAAATTAAGCATGGAGATGAAGCAATGACTTATGTCACAGGATGCATAAATCCTAAGGCATTAACTATTATGATTCATGGAGGCACAGAACATGTTGTTGATGAAACAGAAAGAGCTATTAAAGATGGATTAGGAGATGTAAATGCTGCATTAAAAGATGGCTTGGTTGTTGCAGGAGGAGGAGCAATAGAAATGGAATTGGCAAGAAAATTAAGGGAATTTAGCCAAAGCTTGTCAGGAAGAGAACAGCTTGCAATAGAAGAATTTGCATCTGCATTAGAATATATTCCTGTAACACTTGCAGAAAATGCAGGCTTAGATCCTATAGATACATTAACAGAATTAAAAGCAGCTCATGATAATGGAGAAAAAAATGCAGGCTTGAATTTATTTACAAACAAGATTGAAAATAATTTTGAGCAGGGAATTATTGAGCCTTTAAAAATAAAAACCCAGGCATTAAGCTCTGCAACAGAAGTTGCAATGATGATTTTAAGAATCGATGATGTTATTGCTGCAGGCAATAAGGGTGGAGCAAGTGGCGGGATGCCAAGCCCTAATTATGACATGGAGTAAAAATTAAATCTTTTTTATTATTTTTATAATGGTTGGAACTTTTTCAGACTGGATTATTGCATTAGAACAGAGAGGATTTAAAGAAACAGCAAGAAATCTTCATACAAAAAAACTTCAGGACTATAGAAGGTTGAAAAAATCTGGGCTGCCTATTTTTGATGATCTTATTGTTCCTTATCAACAATTTAATGGAGAAAATAAAAGATTAATGGATTTTTTAGCGAGATACAATAATCTCGTAGTTCGTGCTATCCCAAATACCAAAAGTCTTCCAAGGAGATATAAAATTGGAATTCACTCTTTTGAGGAGTGCCAAGATTTTTTAGCTCAAGTAATTAAGGGGGGAGATGAAAAAAAATATTCTGTATTAATAACAGAACATGAGCCAACAAATTGGGCTGGAATAATTATTTCTCGGCCAGAAGATGTTTTAATAGAAGTTGCTAAATCTGGGCTTGATGAATTATCTCATGGAAGTATAATTCCTTCTGCAGGACATTTTACCTTTCATCATGGAAATCATTTTAGAAGTATGGGATATTATAATGCTGATGGTTCTCAAAGAGGATTAATATGGCAAGCATTACAATATTTAAGGAGGGATACTCAAAATGATTCAGATGTTTTCCCAGCAATAGATTTTATGGGGGGTTATTTTGAGTTTGTTGTTACAGAGAAAACAGGCAGGATAAAATTTCTAGATTTTAAAGTAAATGAAGCATATGCAAAATAATTAGATATGCTTGTATAACTCTAATTTATTAAAAATATCAACCTCTTTATGAAAAAAGTCAGTTAATTTTTCTTTGCATTTTTCTAAAGGAATCCATTCAAAATCTGAATGCTCTTTGCCTAATTTTACTTTATCATTAACTGCTTTACATAAAAATATTAACATTGTTATAGTTTGTTTATCATCTCTGACAAAATGCCTTATATTTAATGGATATAAAACATCTATATCAATTCCTGTTTCTTCTTTTGTTTCTCTTTTTATTCCTTCAGAAGGGTTTTCTCCTAATTCTAGTCTTCCACCTGGAATTTCCCATATATTTGGTTTCTGAATATCATCTGAATCTCTTTTAAGAATTAGCAATTTACCATCTTTTATAATAAAAGATTTAGCAGCAATTCTAAAATCACCCATTAATTTAGATAATAACTGCTTTTATATAAATCTTTTTATATACAGATAAAAGGATCTAGTTTTAACTTCAATCCTTTTTGAAGTCATCGTTGGCTTTTTAAATATCTTTTTCTTATATCTATAATAGATAATTAATAATAAAAGTAATAGCTACAATTTAAACAGCGGGGGACAATTTAAATAGCAAAGTTGCAATAGCCAAAGCATGGAAGCATGAAAGGTTATTTATTGATGCTAAATTAATAATAAAATAATAATCAATAATTAATAAGCTAGATTAATATTATATAAGAAAGAGCAACAATAGATGTGAAGCATATAAGATTATGCATCATTAATAATGAAATAATAATCAAATAAAAACTAAGATAAAAAAATGCCAGAAAAATATTTAATGCTTGATTTAGATGATGAAAGAATTAGAAAGATAGCTGATGTTATTTCAAATAAGACAGCAAAAAAAATTCTTGATTTGCTTGCAGAAGGCAATTTGTCTGAAACAGATATTGCAAGCAAGCTGGGAATGCCATTAAATACAGTTGAATACAATTTGAAAAAATTAGAAGAAGTTGGTTTAGTGGAAAAAGCAAAGGAATTTTTCTGGAGTACAAGAGGCAAGAAAATCCCAACATACAAACTTTCTAAAAAAAGCATTGTTATCTCAACAAAAAGAAAAATTCCAAGCATTCTGCCAAGTTTAATTGTTACTTTTCTAGCTGCAATTGGAATTAAAATTTATTCTTCATTAACAGCAATTAAAGAAACAGCACAAAATCTTGAAACAGAAACTGTTTTAAAAGCAGCAGAAAGTGCAGGAGCAGCACCGCAAGCAGCTGGTGGAATTGCAGAAAGCGCAGTTGAAACAGCAGCAGAAACAGCCACGCAAGTAAGCCAGATAAGCCAAGCAATTCCAGAAATTGCATTATGGTTTTTATTAGGTGGCTTGGTTGCAATTTTTATTTTCTTGATATGGAATTACAGAAGAATGAGATAATCAGTTTAATTAATATAATTTATGCTTTTGTTAAATTACTTAACTCTCTTGATCTTTTTAAGTCTTCTAAATAATCTCTTGAATCAAAAAAGCATATAACTCTATCCATATTTTTAGAATATCCAATCTCTCTTAAATTTCCAGAGGCAAGTTGATCAAAATAAACTGCCCCTATATCTCTCCTTCCTATATAAGAGAATTTTAAAGAGGATCTTAAAGTCCTGGTTATATGAGTGTCTGATGATAGGACTACTGTCTTTCTACCTTTATAACGTGCATAAAAAAGCCCATAGGATGTTAGTTTTTTGTCAGTAACAGTTGGCTTACCTTCAGCAGTCTCAACTGGAAATCTCTCAAGAGAAGAATCAATCCATTTATCAAATTGCTCTAAGATTTTTTCTTCATTTTCGTCTAAGCTTATTATTCTTTGTTTTAGTAATTTTAACAGAATATAGGATTCTTCACACAATTCTTCAAAAACTAACTTTTTTTCTCCAATAGCTTCTGCCATACGGTCTTTAAAATGTTTAGTTGCTTTTTTTCTAGACATCCTTTCTTGAAGATGAAATGTATCTTGCACTCTAAAAGACTTCATTATACTAAGAGTACTTAAGAATTCTCTGTATTCATCTAAAACATGTGTAATTGTAAATAACTTTTTATGTCTTTCAATAAATTCAGAAATCATTCTAAAAAATTGGGAGTTTAATCTAACTACTTCACTGCTTATCTGATCTAACCTTCTATCATACATATACTCAAAAAAGTTATCTCGAGCATCTTTTAAATTTCCATCTATTTCTAAACTATTTACACTTAAAAGAGAGGTATCGAATAAGCAGATATCTGCTCTTTCTGTTTCATCTGCAATTTCTTCTAATTTTAACATATTCTTTAATGTTTTTGACCCTTTTTAAAAATATTTGTTTTAAATACTTTTATAAATCTGCTATTTCTATAAAAATTATGCGCCGGTAGTTTAGTGGCAGAATTCTTCCTTGCCAAGGAAGTGACCCGAGTTCGACTCTCGGCTGGCGCATTTCACTTTACTATCTTTATATTATTCAAGAAGTGAAATGCGACATTGGCGCATGTTTTATTCGCCAGATTTAAAAACTCCTTTTAATTTTAATATCTATGGCAAGAAAAAGAAAGAGGGCTGAAATAAAAAGAGCTAAAATAAAAAAAGCTGGAGCAAATAGAGTGAGAAAAGCTGAAATAAAAAGAGTTGGCAGATTTTGGTATTGGGCGCCGAGAATACTGGCAATATTATTTATTCTATTTTTAACAATGTTTTCATTAGATATTTTTGAAGGAAATTATGGATTCTGGGGGACAATTGTGGGTTTATTTATGCACAATATTCCATCACTTATTTTATTGATTATTCTATTAATATCTTGGAAATATGAGATAGTTGGAGGAATTGTTTTTATTCTAGCTGGATTATTATATACTAGTATAAGTATTATCAGACTAATAATGTCAACTCCAGTTGAATGGTATATGTTATCTTGGTCTTTGATAATTGCCGGGCCAGCAATTCTTACTGGAATTTTATTTCTTATTTGTTGGGTGAAGAAAGATAAAAATTAATGCAATATTTAGAGAATTTTAAGAAAGGATGTTTATTGCCCCCTAAGTGAGATTTGGCTAGGAGCTTTGGCTGAGAGATTATTAATAAGATTTATAAGATTGACATTCTTTAGTATATTATGAAAAAAGAACTTCAATTTTTAAAAGCACTTGGTGATAAAACAAGATTAAATATCGTGGAATTTTTATTAGATGGAGAAAAATGCGTTTGTGAAATCTTTCCTCATGTAAAAAGAACTCAATCTACAACCTCAATACAATTAAATATATTAAGAAAAGCAGGAATCTTAAAATCAAGAAGAGAAGGAAAAAAGATATTTTACAAAATTAAAGATAAGAGGGTTTATGATATTTTAAAAGTGCTTGGAAATTTAAAAGGCAAACTAAATAATAAAAATTGTTGTGTTCATAATTTTTGTTTGTTTTAAACTCCCAGGAAATTGTAAGATAAAATCAACTAATAAAAAGCGATATTTATTTTGCTTCGGAAAATTTATAAATAATTATACTTAATATCTTTATTATGGTAAGTAAAAAAATAAAACCAATCATTTTAACATTTGGAATTTTAACCTTTTTTATATTTGTTATTTCTTTTGGTGTGTTTTATACTACTGAAAATTTTTCAACAACTTGCGGATGTAAACTTCCTTTATGGGTAATAATTGTAACTATCTCTTCCTTAGGATTATTTGTAGGTATAGCAACATACTATATCCTTTCAACCAGTTATCTAAAAGAGAAAAAAGGAATTGAAAAAGATTTAATAAAGGTTTTAGATATTTTAGATGAAGGAGATAAGATTGTGTTAAAGAAGATTATAGAAAATGGAGGAGAGATAAATCAAAGTTCATTAACAAAGGCCATTAATTTAGATAAAGTTAAGGTATCTAGAATAATCTCTAAAATGGAAGAGAAAAATATTCTAAAAAAGGAGAAAAATGGTATGACTAACAAGTTAATTCTTGAAGATAGCCTAAAAAAATTGTTTCTTGGATAGTTTCATTTTTTGAAACCAACATTTATAAAGCGTTTCAAACTCTAAAAATTATGGAAAAAATGAAAAAAACAAAGAAAATAAAATTTTTCATATTTTTTATACTATCAAGTTTGGTATTTTTTAGTTTTTTAAGCAATATTTCAGCACAAAAATTAGAAAACAATAATAACCAAAAAAATGTTTATTTTTTCTGGGGGGAAGGTTGCCCTCATTGCGAGAATGTTATAAAAAGCGGCATTTTAGAAGAAGTAGCTAAAATAGAAAATGTTAATGTCTATCAATTAGAAGTTTATAATAACCAAGAAAACAGGGATAAATACACTAAGTTTGCAAATGAATTAGGAATCAGCCAGTATCAAAGAGGTGTTCCTTTTTTAGTAATTGAATGCCAAAAAGGTTATTCTTATTTTATTGGAGATTCTCCTATTATCAATAACTTAAAAGGAGCAATTACGACTTGCAATCCAATGAAAGAGATTTCAACTGAAGTTTCTTCTGATAACCCCAATGCACAAAAATTAACACTCGGAAGTATTGTTATTGCAGCATTAATTGATTCAATAAATCCTTGTGCTTTTGGAGTTTTAATTTTCTTACTTGCTACAATGCTTTCAATGGCATCATCAAAAAGAGCGTTGAAATATGGACTGATTTATGTTTTCATAATATTTTTAGTTTATTTTTCAGCAGGACTTGGAATAATGAAAATTATTTCAGTATTCTCAGGAATAATGAATTATGTTATTATTCTTGCAGGAATTTTAGTTTTTATTGGGGGGTTGATTGAAATAAAAGATTTCTTTTGGTATGGAAAAGGAGCTTCATTAAGAATCCCAGTAAACATGAAGCCTATCATAGAAAAAATAACGCAAAAAGGGACGCTTTGGGCAGTCATCCTTTTAGGAATCATTGTTGCTTTAGTAGAACTTCCTTGTACAGGTGGAATTTATTTGGCAATTTTAAGTTTAATGCACATCAATAAAACTTTTGGTATATCTTATTTATTACTTTATAATTTTATTTTTATACTTCCATTATTAGTAATGGTTTTAGTTGCTTATTATGGAACAAAGACAGAAAAAATACAAAACTGGGTTGAAGGAAATAAAAAATATATGAGGCTTGGAGCAGGAATAGTTATGATAGGATTAGCTTTTTATCTACTAAACTCGGTATATAATTGGATATAAAATGGGAATATTAAATTTGTTTAGTGGGAATATTTTGTATTATCCTGGATGCTTAACAAAATTCGTAGCAAAGGATTTAGAAGAGAATTATAAAAAAATATTGAATAAGATGGGAATTGATTTTATCATGTTAAAAGATTTGGAGCTTTGCTGTGGCAATCCTGTCTTAAATGCAGGTCATGAAAAAGAAACTAAAGAGCTTGCTGAAAAAAATTTTAAATTGTTTAAAGAAAGGGGGGTTAAAAAAATAATCACGTCTTGTCCTGCATGTTTTCATATGTTCAACACAAATTATCCTAAATTAGTTGAAAAATGGGATATAAAAGTAGAGCATATTACTCAAACAATTTCAAAAGCAGTAAAAGAAGGAAAAATCAATCCTCAAAAATTAAATGTTGAAATAACTTATCATGATCCTTGTCATTTAGGAAGATATGAAGGAATTTATGAAGAACCAAGAGATATAATTAAGAAATCAGGAAATTTAAAAGAGATGAAATTGACAAGAAATTATGCTTTTTGTTGTGGCGGTGGCTCTGGTGTAAAGTCAAATCAGCCAGAACTCGCAAACTCTATTGCTAAAGAAAGAATTGGCATGGCAAAAGAAACAAAAGCAAAAGTTTTATGCACTTCATGCCCTATGTGTTATTTACATTTAAAAGAAAACTCTAAAGGATTAGGGGTAAAGGAAATAAGTCAGCTATTTGAGGAAAGTTTAAAATGAAACCCATAAACTTAACAAGAGAAATTGAAAACAACAAAGAAACTCAAGAAGTAGTTTTGCCAATAATGTATTCTTACAAAGAAAAAAGAGACAAATTATTGAGTGAAGAAGAAAAAGAAACCTTTAGAGAAGAATTAAGAAAAATAAAAGAAGATTCTATTAATAATATTTTTGAGCTAAAGAAAAAAACCATTGAGAATCTTTCTAGAAATGGAATTAAAGTGATTGAAGCAAAAGACCCAAAAGAAGCAAATAAGAGAATAATGGAGATTATTGGAAAAGAAAAATTAGTCATCAAGTCAAAATCAAATACTGCTAATGAAATTAATCTTAATGAGGAGTTAAAAGACAAAGAATTAATTGAAACTGATTTAGGAGATTTTATAGTTCAGATTTTTAATGGAGAAGATTTGCATCCAGTTCTTCCAGCTGTTAATTTAACTCCTGAAAAAATCTCTAAAAAAATAAAAGAAAAATTCGGAAAAGATGTTAAAGCAACTCCAGAAGATATTGCTAATTTTGTAAGAGAATATTTAAGAGAAAAAATATACAAGGCTAAGGTGGGGATTACTGGAGCAAATGTTATTTCGAGTGATGGAAGTGTTTTTATTTTAGAAAACGAAGGAAACATTTCTCTTGTTTCAAGAATTCCAGACAAGCATATTATTCTAACAAGTTTTGATAAGATTGTTGGTACAAGAGAAGAAGCATTAAAAATTGTGAAAGCTGCAGGAATTTTTGGAACAGGGCAAGATTATCCTGTTTATGTGAGCATTATTTCAGGCCCAAGCAAAACAGCAGATATTCAAAATAAATTAATTACAGGAGCACAAGGAGCAAAAGAAGTTTATTTGATTTTGTTAGATAATAAAAGAAGTGAAATTTTAAATTCAGAATTTAAGGAATTGTTATATTGTATTAATTGCGGGGCTTGTGTCAACTTCTGCCCTGTTTACCATCAAATATTTACAAGATATGGGGAAAAATATTTTCCAGGTGCAAAAGGAGTTATTTCATCTTTTTTTAAAGAGTCTAGTAAAGATGCTTATAATAATGGGGCATTTTTCTGCACAACCTGCAAACAATGCCAGGAAAATTGCCCAATGAAAATTGATTTATCTTCAATGATGAGAAATTTAAGGAAGAACCTTGTTAAAGAAAATGTTGAACCTGATGCTGTTAGTGAGATGATAAAAAACATAAAAAAGTTTGGTAATCCTTTTGGAGATTTAGGCGGAAAAACTCCTGATAAGCTATATTGTTGTTAGCACAAACTTTTTAAACATTGATAAATATCAATTTGTTATAATGAATAAAAAATACATTTATGCAGGTATTGGAATTGCAGTAGTTTTATTATTAATATTCACAATTCCAAAGTATTTTACTGGAAATGTGACTGCATCAGGTGCCCAAATTTCAGGAGATATTGAAAAAATTGAAGTGTATCATTTTCATGGAACTAATCAATGTTATTCATGCAAGACAGTTGGGAATTATGCAGAAGAAACAATCAATACATACTTTGCTAATGAGTTAAAATCTGGGAAAATTGTTTTTGGGCATATTAACTGAGATTTGCCTCAAAATACTGAATTAGTTAAAAAGTATGGGGCTACTGGCTCTTCTTTGTGGATTGGAGTTTATTCTAAAGATGGCAAGTTTACAAAAGAAGAAAATGTTAATGTCTGGTATAAAATTGACAACAAACAAGGATACCTAGATTATCTAAAAGGTGTTATTGAGACTAAACTTACAGGAAAGTAAGTTAAACATGGTGAATAATATTCTTATTTTTGCGATTGTTACAGGAATAGTTTTATTGGCTTCGCTAATTTTAGACAGAAAAAAAACATTAATGGGTTTGAAAAAAGGTCTAAAAATGTTTTTAGGTATAGTTCCGCCATTTCTAAACATACTCATATTAGTGAGTATAGTTTTATTTTTTGTTTCTCAGGACTTAATAATAAAATATCTTGGACCAAGTTCAGGAGTTTTAGGATTTTTTATAGCTGCAATAATAGGTTCAATAACTCTTATTCCGGGATTTATTTCTTATCCAATTTCTGCAGCACTAATTGGAAATGGTGCTTCTTATGCTATTGTAGCTGTTTTTATGACCACTCTTATGATGGTTGGAGTAGTTACTCTTCCACTTGAAATTAAATATTTTGGAAAAAGAGCTGCGATAATAAGGAATATTCTAAACTTTATTGCTGCTTTAATTATAGGGCTTTGTGTCGGATGGTTAATGCAACTATGATAAAACATATTAAACAATATTTATGGGTAATAATTTTCTTAGCAGTGTCTGTAATCTCTTATTTTATGGGGTTTAATCCCGGAATTACAATTTATACGAGCTTTAAGTCTTTTTTAATAGAGATGATTACATTTATTCCACTTCTTTTTATTTTAATTGGTCTTTTTGATGTTTGGGTTCCAAAAGAAACAATTGAAAAATATATCGGAAAAGAATCAGGAACCTTGGGGATTATTTTAGTTATATTCTTAGCAATGCTTCAAGCAGGTCCGTTATATGGTGCTTTTCCAGTAGCATATATTCTTTATAAGAAGGGAACAAGCATAAAGAACATATTTATTTATCTTGGAGCATTTTCTTCTATGAAGCTTCCAATGTTGGGTATCGAAATTGGATATTTGGGCTTAAAGTTTACTATTTTCAGAACATTAATCTCACTACCTTTATTTATATTAATTGGGTTTTTAATGGAAAAACTAGTCGGGAAAGATTTTGAAGTCAAAGAAGTAAATCTTAAGAAAGAGGATAAAAAATGAGTTTAATGTCTTTTATGGAAGTTATGTCTATGAACAGCTTTCCTTTAATTGCTGCTTTTTTCATCGGTTTAATGACTGCTTTAAGTCCTTGCCCATTAGCCACAAACATTACAGCTATAGCTTATATTTCTAAAAAAATAGGCAATGGAAAAAAGACACTTTTAACAGGTTTTGTTTATACTCTTGGAAGAATGTTTACTTATGTATTATTGGCTTCTTTAATTGTTTATATCGGTGTTAATGTTCAATCAATTTCATTATCCTTACAAAAATATGGGGAAAGAATTTTAGGACCTCTTTTAATTCTTTTTGGTTTAATTATGCTAAATATAATAAAATTACCTTCGTTAAAATCAGGTGAGAAAATAAACAAAATAAAAGAAAAACTTTCAGAAAAAGGATATTTGGGAAGTTTCTTGCTCGGAGTAATATTTGCATTAGCTTTCTGTCCTTTTAGTGCTGTTTTATATTTTGGAATGCTGATTCCTTTAGCACTAAAGTATTCAGATGCTTTTTTGATTCCCTCAATCTTCTCCTTTGCTACAGGGCTTCCAGTTATTATCTTTGCATTTATCTTAACATTCAGTGTTTCTAAACTCGGAAAAGTAATGAATAAAGTCCAGACCTTTGAAAAATATATGAGATATGCTATTGCTGTAATTTTTCTTCTTGTAGGAATTTATTATACTTGGAGAATTTGGATTTAAACAAAACATTTATAAATATTGATATTCATCAATATGTAATATGGAACAAAAAGATAAAAAATTTTCAGAATGGCACGGAATTAATAGGGATGAGATTAATTGGGGTCCAATAATAGATAATAAAAAATGTATTGGATGTGGATTGTGTGTTACAACTTGTGGCAGAGGGGTATACAAATTTAATTTTGGGGAAAACAAACCCAAAGTGATTAATCCTAATAATTGCTTGGTTGGATGTCAAACTTGTGCAAATCTTTGTCCGGCTAAAGCAATAAGTTTTGCAGAAAAAGACAAGACAAGAGAAAAGGCTCAAGAGATAGTTAAAGAAAATAAAGTTCTACCAAAGGTCAAAAAAGAATTAGAATTAAGAAAAGATGAATTGGAAATAAAAGGGGTTGTTGCTAATGAAAAACTATGATTTAAATGAAAAAATTGAATATTCTAATGAAAAACCAATTAAGAAACATTTTCTTAATTCTAAAGGATTTCATACTGCATTAATATGTTTAAAAAAAGGTGTTGAAATTCTTCCACATGAAGAAGATTATGCTGTCTTTTTAATGGTTCTTGAGGGAAAAGGAGTATTTACAGACATTAATGGAAAATCTACATTAACAAAAAATCAGGGGATCTACATCAAAAAAGATGAAATCAGGGGAATAAAAGCAGAAGAAGATTTAGTTGTTCTTGGAATTCAAGATAGAGCAAAAGGAGTTAAAAATGAATAAAGAGAATAAAACAAAAGAAGAATCTGACGAATTATGTTGTGCAGATAAAAATGTTTGCTCTATAGACTGCGCTCCAAAAGAAAAAAATTCCGAATCTAAATGCGATTACGGAGGTTGTTGCTAATGAAAATAAAGATTTTAGGTTCAGGATGTCCTAATTGTAAAATTTTAGAGGCAAATGCGAAAAAAGCAATTGAAGAATTAAAGATAAAAGCAGATGTCAAAAAGATTACGGACATAACAAAAATAATGGAATATGGCGTAATGTCTACTCCTGCTCTCGTCATTGACGAAAAAATTGTTTCTTATGGCAGAGTTCTTACCTCTGAAGAAATTAAAAAGTTTTTGAAATAAAATGGATATCTTTTACCCTTTACAGATATTTGTAAACTGGTTAATTTATTCTTTGTTTAATTTAGAACAAGGAAGCGTCATAGGTGGAGCAATAAATTTCTTTATTTATGACAGCATAAAAATCCTAATTCTTCTTGCAGTAATTATTTTTGCTGTTTCGTATATTAGAACATATCTTGCTCCTGAAAAGGTTAAAAAGCTTCTTTCAAGAAGATTTGAATTTTTGGGGAATATGACTGCATCCACGATTGGAATTTTTACTCCATTCTGCTCTTGTTCAGCAGTCCCATTGTTTATAGGGCTAGTAGAGTCAGGAGTTCCATTAGGAGTCACATTTTCATACTTAATTGCTGCTCCTTTAATTAATGAAGTTGCAGCAGCACTTCTTTGGGGTTTATTTGGGTGGAAAATTGCCCTTCTTTATGTAGCTTCTGGATGGATAATTTCAGTAGTTGCAGGGTATATCTTGGGAAAAATGCACTTAGAAAAGTATGTTGAAGATTATGTATATAAGATAAAAATGAAACAGGGGCTAAAAGCTCAGAAAAAATTGCAGAAAGAAAGAATTTCTGAGGCAGCAGGAGAAACTAAATCTATTATAAGAAAGGTTTTTCTTTATCTTTTAATAGGAATTGCAATTGGTGCATTTATTCACGGATTTGTTCCAGAAAATCTATTAACCAGCATCGCAGGAACAGGGAATTGGTTTGCTGTCCCAATTGCTGTTTTAATAGGAGTTCCATTATATTCAAATGCAGCAGGAATGATTCCAATTGTAAGCTCTTTAATTGAAAAAGGCTTGCCTTTAGGCACTGCTCTGGCTTTTATGATGGCAGTTACAGCCTTATCATTGCCAGAAGCAATTATACTAAGAAAAGTAATGAAACTAAAATTATTGATA
>Ga0315291_10003733_pt1 | contig 19598 bp, 9 predicted proteins | sample YL17G12_20_MG_FD_203070 | JGI IMG/M metagenome (GOLD analysis project Ga0315291, IMG submission 203070) | Sediment microbial communities from Yellowstone Lake, YNP, Wyoming, USA - YL17G12_20 | ecosystem: Environmental > Aquatic > Freshwater > Lake > Sediment | place: USA: Wyoming | collected...
ACGTTGTCTCAGTCAGGGTCAGCCGGTAGGCGTTGCCCCCCCAGGTAGCGACGAGCAGCGTGTTGGAGGCCGGCAGCGTCAACCTGGCGATTGCGCCAGTGTTGGGCTCGAAGATGCTCTGCCAGGTGGTTCCGCCATTGCCAGACTGGTAGACGCCATGGGATGCCGTGCCGGCGTATAGCCTGTCGGACGATGGATCTGCGACGACGGTATACAGGTAGGGCTCGGGCAGCCCGGCGCTCAACCCACTCCAGTGGTTACCACCATCTATGGAGTGCTGTACATAGTGGCCGAAGGTAGCAGCGTAGATTTGACTGCAATTCGTGGTTACGTCCAGGCCGCGCACGGCGATGCCCTGAAGCCCGGTCGCTTGCCACGAAGCGCCTGCGTCGGTGGATCGAAAGACACCTGTGTCCGTCCCGGCGTACAGGTATTGGGGGTCCTGGGTACATACAGCAAGCTGGTATACCGTGCGACCCGCCAGGCCTCCCTGGCTCCAGTCCGGCACGTAGTTGCGCGCTGCCAGCGGCAGGTAGGTGGTACGATTGGTGACACTGACGACCGTGGTATCGGTGACCGTGGCGGAAACGGTCGGGCTTGGGCTTATAGAAGTAGCGCTAACCAGGGTGGTGGCGGTGACGCTTGCCGGGGTGGCGGGAGGGACTGTGACGCTGACGGTGAAGGCAGCCGCCCCGCCTTCCCCGCTCACGGTGAGGGAGAGCGAGGGGGTACCGTCGAGTCCTGCGCCGTCCAGAGTCACCGTCCACCCGTGCGAGTTGGCCGCTTGCAGGTAGAAAGTGTCGGTGGTCGGGCCGGTGTTGGTGAGGGTATGGCTGTAGGTGACGACAGAGCCGGGGGCAGCATATTGGCTGTAGCCCGGGGATAGTTGGACGCCAGCATCCTGGCCGATGGCGGTGTCAGCGGCGGTAGGCCTCGCTTCGGCGTGCCCGCCGCCCAATAGCAGCAGCGTGACGGTGAGCAGGAATGCGCTGCCCAACAGGCTTGTGATGACAGATAGTGTCTTCTTTGACATAAGCATACCTCCCAGCGCCAGATGAAACGGCTTCATCATCGTCTATGTCACGGTATCATGGTCGGTGGCGGCGGCATCGTTGGCAGTTGCGGTTTGGGCTGCGGTGTCTCCGTCGTCGGCAGTTGTGGTTTGGGCTGCGGCGCCTCGGTCGGTGGCGGCGGTGGGGTGGCAGTGGGTGTAGGGCTTGGCAGCCTGACGTACAATATCCGATGTTCACTCTGGTGGATGACCTGACTCTCGTCCCCGAGTTCTACCCACCATTCGTAATCCCCTGCCTGCAGGCGGGTGGAGCAGAACTCCTCGCTCGACCGGCAGAGTTCCCCCGCGGCCGTCTGGAGCACGAAGGCGAATGACAGTGGGCGATCGCCGATCCACTTCCAGCGGAACTGCACGTCGCCGGGCAGGGTAGTCTTCCCATCCGTTGGTTCCAGGAGGCTGAGGGCGGTTTCGCGCGTGGCAGTCGGTTCGCTCTCAATCACCCGTGGGGTCGAAGTGGGCAGCGGGGTGTTGGTAGGGACGGTACTGGGAGCGACGGTCGGCGTGGGGAGTGGGCTGGTGGGAGAGGCAGGCCCCTTCGACCCCAGGAACTGCGGCACCAGGAGCAGCAAAGCGACCAGTATCACCACCCCGATCAACACGATTGCCCCGACGCCAACGGCCCGGGGTAGCAGGGACCGCCTGCGAGGCGGGGCCACCGGTCGCGCGATCGGCGCCACTGGTTTTTGTGGAGCAACGGCAACCGGGGAGGCGGCCCTGACGATCAGCACGCTGATGTTGTCGTTGCCCCCACGGTCGTTGGCCAGTGCGATCAGTTGTTGAACGGCGTCCTCCGGCAGGTGCCGGCTCAGTATGTGCTGCATGTCCTCTTCTTGCACGTGCTCCGAGAGCCCATCCGAGCATAGCAGGAGGACATCTCCTGCCTGTAACTCGCCTCTGTAGGTATCTACCTCGACCTCAGGCTTGGAGCCCAGCGCGCGTGTGATCACGTTGCGCTGTGGATGCGCGCGGGCCTCTTCGCGGGTCAGGATACCAGCGCGGATCTGCTCCGCGACGAAGGAGTGGTCTTGGGTGACCTGGCTGACCTTACCCTGGCGCATCAGGTAGGCACGGCTGTCGCCGACGTTGGCCAGGTACAGTTCCCGCCCTCGTACGACGGCGGCCACGACCGTCGTCCCCATGCCGGTTTGGGTCACCACTTGCTGGGCCTGCTGATAGATGAACGCGTTCGCCTGCTGGATGGCACGAACCAGCGAGCTGGGGATGTCCAGGTCGGGATCGGCGCAGTAATCGCCCCAGATCAGGTGCACGGCGTCCTTGCTGGCCACCTCGCCAGCCTGGTGCCCTCCCATCCCGTCGGCGACGATGAACAGATCTCCCTTCTGCCGGCGCTGGTTGGCATCGGAGGAAATAAAGGCCTCTACGTAATCCTCGTTGTGGTCCCGGGCGCGGCCGGTGTCGGTGCCCCTGGCATAGGTCATTTGGATGGGTTCTGGTTGCGCGTTTTCATTGGACATAGGTATCTCCTTGGGCAGGACTGCGAGGCGCAGTCTCATTGGCCGGAAATGCGCTTGTGAAGCGATGCAGCGTCGCCGTCGCCGGGTGCTCGATGGCGGCATACCTCCCTCTGGCCGAAGATGCGGACGTTGGAGGCTGGGTTGGAGGTGGGGGCTTGGGCGTCGAAGTGGGACGGGGTGTGGCAGTCGGCGCCAGCGTCTGGGTAGGCGCGGGTGACGGCGTGAGCGTGGGCCTGGTTGTAGAGGTGGGTAACGATGTGGCGGTCGGCGTGTTAGTGGGAGTTGGTGTGGTCTTCAAAATAGGCAGAGCGATGAGTGCTATGCCCAGGAACAGGACGAGCGGTACCACAATAGCCGGGATCAGCAGCCCCCGGCCAAGCCCTTTGCGCCGACCTGATACGGCTCGGCTCCTCGCGGTTCGAACCCGCTCAACGAAGGCACGGGCACTGGCGGGGCGTTGACGAGGGTCTTTGGACAGCGCGTTACCGATGACCTTTTCCAGTTCGCGCGGCAGGTGTGGATTGGCCTGCCGCAGCGGCCGGGGAGGGGCCTCCAGGTGTTGCCGCACCAGCACGATGTCCAGCTCACCGCCGAAGGGCAACTGGCCGGTCAGCATCTCGTAGGCGACGACGGCTAGTGAGTACACGTCGCTTTGCGCACTCACGAGCCGGTCACCCGCCGCTTGCTCAGGCGACAGATACCTGGGCGTTCCTTCGTGCGTGGCACCGCCAATCTGGCGCGCTGAACCAAAGTCACCCAGCACGACCTGTCCGTCTCTGAATATGAAGATGTTCTCCGGCTTGATGTCCAGGTGTACGATGCCCATGCCGTGGACATGGTCCAACACGTCGGCCACCGGGCCCAGGGTGCGCGCCACCTCCTGCTGGCTGAAGGTGCGTCCCTGTTCCTGGCGGGCCCGCAGAAGTTGGCGCAACGACGTATCCACGAACTGCATGGCCAGGAAGGGATAGCCGTCGGGTGTCTGGCCAGCGTCGTATACCTGGCGCACGCTACCATGGCCCAGATTGGCGGTAAACTCAGCCTCCCGCCTGAATTCCTCAAGCGCGCGCGGGTCCTGCTTGCGCAGCACTTTGAGCGCCACCCACCGTCCGGTGGTGCGCTGAGAGACCTGGTAGACCACGGTGCGGCCACCGCGCCCTATCTCGCTGTATATCTGGTAGGAGCCGATGACGTCACCGGGTTGTATCTGCATTGTTGTCTCGACCTCAGGCTCATCGTACTATTCTCTCACTTGCACGTCGTCCACGTACGTCCACGTGCCGTACCAGTCATCTGGGTGCGTGATGTTGACCAGCCTTAGCAGAATGGTCTGGCCCCGGTAGATACTCAGGTCGTAGGTGAACGATCGCCAGCCCAGGTCATTGATCGGCTTCTCGCAGCCGAAATTCGAGCCCGTATTCCCCAGGCGGCTCAGCAACGTGCCATTGACAGAGATCTCGAAGCGATCATACTTTTCGCCGCCGAGCTTGTCGTAAGTCAGGATCCGATAGTACACCGTCAACTGGGGCAATCCGGAGGAGGGTACTGCGACGTTCTGGTAGATCCAGGATTGCCCGACCGGGCCACCCTGTCCGACTCTGCAAGGGGCGTTCTCCTGGCCCAGCACGACAGCGTAGTTACCGCCGTGGCGTTGTGAGTTCACTACCTGGGGTGTCAGGCCCGGCGCGTCACCGCCGGCTACCCAGCCCGAGAAATTGCCAGTCTCGAACCCCCCATTGGTCACCCAGTTCTTGGGCGGCGGCGGGTACTCCTTCTCGACGATAGGCATGTATACAATCTTCGGACCGGGTGGAGGGCGAGGCGTCATCGCTGCCAGCACGGTGTTGCCGTATCCGTTCCAGCTCGACCATATCTCGCTGTGTCGCGTGCGCTGGAGGACGGTGGCAGGTGTGCGGATATTGCCGTTCGCGTCGGCCAGCGCGTAGAATATGTATTGTGCCTCGTCATCGTCCAGCCAGGTCATGATCAGGTTGTCGTCCTCGTCGGTGGTGATCGAGACGTAAACGTTGGCATCGCTCAGGCTGTTGTCTACGGTGTAGATGGCCTGCGGTGCGGCGGCATTCTGCGGGTCCGCAAGGGCGGAGGTAGCGCCGCGTATATGCGTCATATACGCTGGGGTCTCTACGATCCGACCACCGCCAGAATCGGGTGCCGCGCTGCTCGTCCCTGGGCACGTTGCGGACGTGCACTTGCGCAGCACGATATTGTCCACATAGGCTCCTTCGGGGTATGTGACTGTGCTGTCGCTGTTGAATATCAGCGCAACCCACACGTTGGGCTGGCCCATCAGGTTCCCCAAGGTATAGACATCTTCCAGGTCCAGAACCCGGGCAGTCCAGCCGGATGAATTTCCTGAGGTGCACGTCCCGGAGTACTCTGTGCCGTCGATTGAAGCCATCCGGCAGACCTGATCATAGTTCTGCTCAGTATTCAGCCACAGCATGAAACTTAGGTCACCAGCCGTGGCATCGGCCAGACTGAATGGGCCGTAGGTCATCCAGGAAGCGGCGTTGTTGGGATAGTTGCTGCCGCAACTCAGCGCACTGCCGTTGGCACCGCCACCAACTGCCCAGCCGCTGTAACTGCCCGCATAGGGTCGGCAAGTGCGCCTGGCCCAATAATACTCCCCATTGGTCGTTCCGTTGTTGTCATGGACACGCCAATTACCGGGGAATGAACCCTCGAAGGTCTCGTTGACGATGATTACCCACTGTGCTTGAGCAGTGACCGACTGGACGTTGCTCCAGTTGCTATTTCCATAAGGGTTGTTCGCCCTCACCCGGTAATAGTACGTCCCTGGCGCCTTGCCGCTCGCGTTCCAGAACGTGCCCGTGCCGCTGTATGGTGTTGCTGGAGTGGTGAATCCCGAGTTGTCATCCTCCTGCAGGGTATACGTCTCGGCCCGGCTGGCCGCGCTCCAACTCACGGTGTAGTTCCCATCCCCATCAGGGTTGCTGATGGCGTTCAGCACGGGTGTGTCGGGGGTCAGGGATTGAACAGTGACTGACCGCGCGCTACTCCAGCCGCTGTCGCCACAGGAGTTGCTTGCCTTCACCCGGTAGTAGTATGTCCCTGGCGCCTTGCCGCTCGCGTTCCAGGACGTCGCGGTGCCGCTGTACGCTGTTACCGGACTGGAGAATCCCGAGTTGTCATCCTCTTGCAGAGTATACGTGTCGGCCCCGTTGACTGCGCTCCAACTCACGGTATAGTTCCCGTCCCCGTCAGAGTTGCTGATCGTGTTCAGCGCGGGTGTGTCGGGGGCCGAGCATATCGGGCTGACGATAGTATACTGGATCTGCTGGTCGCCGTCGGAGTCTTGCGTCCACGCGATTCCCAGCCGGTTGTCCGACAGCGCGATGGCGTCCGCGTACATGCTGTCGGCGCCACTGTTGCCGTTGCTGGTGACCGCCGTCGGTGGGATGGTTACTGTGCCGCTGCTGTTCACGACGGCGTAATAGATCTCCAGGTAATCGTTGGCATTCAAGCCCGTATATACGATCGCGGCCTCTCCGTCAGGCATGGCGGTGACCCGGGGCATGAAATTCAAGCCCGTTCCGTCCGTCAGGCGGGTGGCCGACTTAAAGATCTCCCCGCTGTTGGTCAACAGCGCATAGTATATGTCCACCGGCCCCTCCGCACTCGCCGCCTGTTCCCACGTCAGCACGAAACGGTTGCCCGTCAGCGCAGCGACCGAGGGGGGGTATGCGCGCGGGTAACTGCCCGTGAGGTTCGTCAGCGCAGTGGGGGGCTTGACGACGCTGCCGCTGCTGCTCACGATGGCATACCGCACGTTGTACGTGCCCGGCTGCCGCCCCCACCCGAAAGCGATGTTGCCGTTGGGCGCCACGTCCCCTGCCGGGCTGAAGTCGTAAGTCTTCTGCGTCGCGGTGGAGTTGTCCATCAGCCGCGTCACCGAGCGCACCAGGTCACCGTAGGGGTTCAGCACGGCATAGACGATCTCGCTGACCCAGGCGGCGCCGTTGTAATAGTCCACGTCCCACATGGCCACCACGTTGTTGTCCGGTGTTGTCGCCACCGCAACCCAGCCCTGGTCGTATTCGTCCGTCGTCACCCGCCTGCTGTAACGGTGCCCGGCCTGGAATGTGTCAGGGTAGATCTCTGCATCCTCGGTGCCATCGCCACTATCGTCATCTGTGTAGATCTGAGCGAACGAAGTACCGGCCATCGTGTCCAGCGCAATCTCGTGATATCTGCTCGCGTCGTGTTGTGGCGTGGCACGGATCGTGGCCCGCGTCCAATCGCCAACGGCAGCGCCGCCAGGGACCTGCACCTTGACCACGATCTCCTTCTCGCTCCCTGACGCAATCGTCCCCGTGCTGTTCCCGGCCAGCGGAGTCGTTCCGTTCGCTTCGTAGAAGCTGACCGGCCAGTTGGAACCGGCGTACGTGGCCCGACTCATCACGAATGACTCGTTGCTGGCGCCCAGGTTCTTCACTGTCAGGCGGAAGGAGGTCGCCTCCTCGCGCGTAGCTGACGAGCCCTGGTGTTCCGGCGTCACAAAGACGTTGTAGGCCGGCCGATTGTAGTCGAACAGCACCGCGCGGTTCACGCTGACGGGAATCAGGTACGGATACTCCAGCCCAATTGTGCCGTCCGCGTTTTCGATGCCGACAGTGGCTGACCTCGTGTCGCCATATTCCCCCTGGCGATTGTTGGGGTACTGGAACTTGATATCGTTGCTTCCCTCGTAGAGAATGACCTGGAAGGTCTGGGCTTCGGCTGGCCTATAATACAACGGCACGCCACTCCATTCCACGACCAGATATCGGTTTGGCGAGGAGCCGAAGGTCCGGTAGCGCACTGTGCCGCCCGAGGAGGGGTTGAGATCGTCCCAGAATGGCGCGATCAGGTTGTTGGGCTGTCTTACGCTGGGCGGACTGGTGTTGACGTAGTAGGACGCCGTCTGAGTGGTGTCGAAACCGATATAACCGTTCGCGTCCACGTAAAACTGGGTATAGCCCTGGTCATAGAATCTGAAGGTGAATCCGACGTTGAAAGGCCCTGCCCAGTCTTCGTCGCGCAATGTGATAGACGTACCGCCGGAAGTGCCAATCCAGGCGTAGGTTGCGGCGTCGTCCCACGTGTAGCCGAAGCGATCGGGCCCCCCGGTAGCCTGAGTGTTGAGGGGAGCCTTGGTGTCAGGCAGGGCATGTACCTGCGTCACTGTCTGGCGGTCTCGATCAATCTGGTAGATGGCGCGTTGTTCGCTGCCCCGTGCGTGCCCCCGCACGTGCACGTCCAGATACGCTGGTATGTCCATCTGGCCTAATCGAGCGATGAGCCGATACTCGCCCGGGCCCAGCGGCTGCAGGTGAATGACAGCCTGTTGTTGCCCGGACGCATCAAGCAGGTAAGCCTGGCCGCGCGCGTCCATGCGCGGCCGTCCCTCTTTGTCGGATACGGTGACTGTGCCAATCAACAGGTCCCCGGAGAAGGTGACTTCCAGGCGGAAGACGTCCTCAGCGGGTTGGTCCTGCGCCAACGCCGTCTCGGCAGGTGGTGGTGGACCCAGGTTGGGGACCCAGGCCTGCATTGGCATCAGCAGTGTGACTGCGACCAGGCTCGCGACGAGCCTGACCTTGCTGTTGACTACTCCCCTTGACATTTTATATCTCCTCTCCTTGCTCATGGCTCCCGGGTGGCCTGTGACCGGGTAGGCTCTGGCTGTTGCCCTGAGCCTGCACTGCTTGCATTCAGGTTCCGCGCCGGGCTCGAACACTGCACCGTGTGTTGATCTGCGGCCATCAGGAAGGCTTGCCACGTATGTCCTCCCTCTGTGGCTTCCCAGGTGACCTCCCACTGCTGCAAACCGGAGTTGAACCAGGCTGCTCCTACCGAGTGCCCATCCACTCGTACTTCATAGTACTCCCCCTCTCCCGGCTGGAAACCGGTCCAGTGGAAGGAGACCTTATGCCCAGGCGTGAAATTGGCTCCGTCGTCCGGCCCTGCCACACTGATGCTGCATCTGGGTTTGGGCGTGTTCGTGGGGGGGGGGCTCGTCGGTGTAGATGTAGGCGTTGAGGTTGCCGTCGGCGCTGCTGTGGCGGTGGCTTTCGGAACGGGCGTCGGTCTCGGTGTGGATGTCCAGGTGGGCGTCGAGGTGTTGTCAACTTGTTCATCTGACACCCCCTCTATGGGCGTGACACGCGGCGCAGGCGTGTCCGATGGCGCGGGGGGCGGTGGGGCGTAGCGTGGAAGAGCGTTGAGCGCAAGCGCTATAGCGGCTCCGCATACGCCCAGCAGCAGGATACCGCTCACGGCGCCCAATATCTGCAGCCGCTTTCTGTTGTGCGATCTAATGGGGGCAGTGGGTTTCGTTTTCCGGGGTACCTTCAACCCGCGCGGCACCTGGCCCGCGATAGCCGTCGCCAGGTCGCGGGCCAGCTCAGTGGCCCGTTCATAACGGGCCTGGGGGTCTTTGGCCATCGCCTTGTGCACGACAGCCTCGACCGCCAGGGACAGCGACGGGTTGATGCTCGTGATGGAGGGCGGATCCTGCGTGATGTGGGCGATGAGCACCGCGTGGGGTGTGGATCTGCTGAAGGGCACCTGTCCCGTCAGCATCTTGAATACGACCACCCCCAGCGAGTAGATGTCGGTGCGCTGGTCCACGTGCGCCCCTTCGGCCTGTTCAGGCGACATATACTCGGGAGTACCGATGATGGTGCCGGTCCGCGTGAGATCGGTGCCTTCGGCCGCCCGTACCAATCCAAAGTCCATCAGCGTCACGCGGTCGTTCTGTTGCTCGTCCACCATGATGTTGGAGGGCTTGACATCGCGGTGAATCAACCTCTGCCTGTGTGCGTGCTCCAGTGCGTCGGCCACCTGGGAGACGATGTGTACGATGCGCGGGGGAGGCAAAGGGCCACTCTGGAGCAGTTGCTCCAGCGTCTCGCCCTGGAGATACTCCATCACGATGAAGTTGATGTCGCCTTCGCGGTTGATGTCGTGGATCGTCACGATACTGGGATGGTGCAGGGCTGCTGCTCCCTGGGCCTCGCGCACGAAGCGCTGGGCGAATTGCTCGTCAAATGCGAGCTGTGGTGGCAATACTTTGATGGCCACGTAGCGGTTGAGGGATCGCTGATAGGCTTTATACACGACCGCCATTCCGCCGCGTCCCAGTTCTTCGACAATCTGGTACTGTCCCAGTGTCTGGCCTACGAGGTCCATGGGCTACCCTCCTGTGGGGTGAGGCAGTGTTACACGTTGTCCTTTCGCTTCTGGAAGACGATGGTCAAGCCCAACAGTCCGACCAGGATCAGGCACGTCATAACCCAGCGCGTGGTATAGCTGCCCTGGAAGGCGCGGCCATAACCTTCAAAGATGGACTTGAGCAAGCCCTCGGCTCCACCGACTGCCTGCTCCCGGTACCGTTGCCAGTCGGCACGCTCGTCCGCGTAGCCCTCCATCGCGCCCTCGTACTCGTCTCCCTGCTTCTCGCGCAGGTCCTGATAATCATCTCCTTGCTCCTCGCGCAAGTCCTGGTATTCGTCTCCCTGTGCCTGGCGTAGGTCCTGGTATTCGCTTCCCTGCGCCTGCATATCGTCCATATAGCCACTCAAGTCGGCCGGATTCGACGGTGTGGGCCATGGTGTCATCGTGGGGTAAGGGGTTTGGGTGGGCAGAGGAGTCAGCGTGGGCCACGGCGTCGGTTGTTCCGGCTGGGCTGGCTCTGCCTGGACCAGCGCGGCTCGTGCGTCGGCTGTGTAATAGTCCTCGTTCATCACGCCAGGGAATTCACTGCAGGGGCTGGTGAAGATGCGTGAACCCATGCAGGTACATCCAGCGGCGATCTTTTCTTCGTTGCTCAGGTTGAGATAGTCGTTCCATCCCAGTTCGCCCTCTTCCCCATACTTGGGCCGATCGTCCCAGCACAGATCGTCTACCAGCGGCTTGCCGAACTCGGTGATATTCACGGCGGCCTCGAAGGCCCAGCGGGTGGAAACGACGTAGCTGATGGTCTCACCGCCGGGGATGAGGTCCAGCGGCAATAGTCCGCCTGCGAAGAGGAACTGAGGCACGAGCACGACGATGATCAGCAACAGTGCCATGTTCTGATTGGGTGCACCGGCCGAGATAGCCAATCCCATCAGGTAGCCCGACATCGCGCCCAGGAACAGGGTGACGTACAGCGCAAACCAGCCGCCAAGGCCCAGCCGGTCAGGGCCCAGGCCGGTCATAATCCACGTGAATATCAGGAACACCAATGCCTGATACAGCGCCAGTACCAGGCCCACCCACACTTTGGACATGATGTAGGGCACGATCCTGAGGTTGACGGCCCGTTCTCGCTTGTATATGTCTATCTCTTTGACGATCTCGCGGACGCTGCCCAGCGCGCCGACCAGGATGGTGATCAGGCCCATCATGAACAGCATCGTGATGATCTTGGCCGGATCGCCCTTGACCGGATCGAACAGGTCGTGGCCCCACATGAATTCCATCAGCCCGATGAGAGGCGAGAGCGCCAGCATCAGCGCCAGGCTGGCTCTGTCCTGGGCCATAATGCGCAGGTTGCGCATAGACAGGATGATGAACTGGCGCAGCGCCGATACCCGCTTAGAGGCCACCATACTGTGCAGGCGAGTGGCCGTAGCACCGGTCGGTGTGGCAGCATCTGGCGCCGGGCCTTTGCGTTCATGCAACCGTTTGACCACGCAATCCCCGTACTGGGAGGAACGCTTGTATCGCTCGGCCCACTCCTCCGGTGTGCCGCGCTTCTCATCCTCCAGGATAGTGTAGATATCGTCGAATTCGATGTCCTTGGTGCGTCGTTCGTGCTCGGTGCGGAACTGGTCAAAGTACGTCAGCGCCTCCTCCGGCGGACCATAGTACGCCAGGTAGCCGCCGCGCACCAGGATGATGACCTTGTCACACATCATCACGTTCTTGGTGGCGTGGGTGATCAGGACGATGGTGCGGCCCTGGTCCGCCAGTTTGCGCAGCAGCCGCATCATGTTGTACTCGGTGCCAGGGTCCAGGCCACTGGTCGGTTCGTCGAGGAAGAACAGGCGTGGCTTGGTGAGCAATTCCACGCCGATGGAGACGCGCTTGAGCTGACCACCGGACAGCTTGTGGATGGGCAGGTCCTTGCGCTCAGCCAGATCCAGCTCCTCCAATACCTCCATGATGCGCTTCTGGCGCTCGGCGACCGTGGTGTCGGCTGGCATGCGCAACTGGGCGGCATAGTCCAGTGCCGTGTACACCGTCAATTCAGTGTGTACGATGTCTCGCTGCGGCACGTATCCCATATCGTTGCGGAACATGTCGAACTTAAGGTACAGATTGATGTGGTTGATGAACACGGCGCCGTGAGTGGCAGGCCGGAAGCCGTTGATGGCGTCCATCAGGGTGGATTTGCCCGACCCACTCAGCCCTACCAGGGCCACGAATTCCTGGGGGTGGATGCAGAGGGAAATGTCTTGCAGCAGGTTCTTCTTCTTGGTGACCCATTTCCGCAGGCGCAGCACATCCACCCGCAGCCCTTCCTCGGCCATGCGCTGCAGCGCGTTCTGTCCCACGCGCAACCGGTAGGGGCCGATCTGGATCTCATCCCCTTCCTTGATCCAGGCCTGTTTCTCGATCCGCTGACCTTTGACGAAGACGCCATTGGCGCTCTTGAGGTCCATGATGCGCTGTCGCTGTGGACCTAAGCGCTCGATGAGGGCGTGGTAACGGCTCACCTGGGGATGGTCGAGGACCATTGCATTGTCGGGTGAGCGGCCGATCGAGATCGTGTCGGTGGTGACCTGGAGTGTCTGGATAGGGGGCGGAGTGGCTGCCTCGGCGCGAGGGGCTATGGGCTGGAAGCCGATGTGCTCGTGGAACTGGAGCGCTACGTCCTTCCCAATGTACACGATATCGCCATCAGCCAGCGTCTTCTGCTGCACGCGCTGCCCTTCGAACAGGAGCCCATTGCTGCTGCCCAGATCCGTGATCCAATAAGTGCCTTCGGAGTGCTGGATGCGGGCGTGATGGCCGGAGGCTACAGGAGATGCCAGGACGATGTCGTTGTCAGGTGAGCGGCCCAGCGTGACCGTGGTTTTTTCGAGTACGTGGCGCATCTGTTGACCTGCAACGTAGATCGCCAGGCCGGCTGGCACTGCGGGTGACAGGCGCACCTGGGTGCTGAGGGGGGGCAGCGCCGGTTCGCCGGTGCTGGCCTCGCGCACACAGAAGGTATAGTCAGTAATCTGGATGGTATCGCCCGCACGGAAGGGGGTGGACACGCGCCTGGCCAACGGTCTGCCATTGAGCAGCGTACCGTTGAGTGAGCCCAGGTCCATCACCTGCCAGCGGGCCTTGCCGAAGCGAAGCTGGGTGTGATGGCCTGACACTAAGCGGCCTTCCAGGATCACGTCGTTGTCGTCGGCGCGTCCCAAACTGAGTTCCCCTTTGGTGAGGGCCATCTCGTCTACCCGCCCAGCCACTTGCACGTGCAGCACCAGGCCAGTGCTTCCCAGTTCGTCGGACAGGGGGGGGATGGTTGTCTCAGGAAACTGCACGTTCACGGTTGTATTGCCCATTCGCACGCTGTCGCCCGGGTTTACCGTCCAAGCCACGTGGGTGGGGACGAGTTGTCCATTGACGTGCGTGCCATTGCTCGACCCCAGGTCCACTATCGTCACGCTGACCCCGCTGAGCTGGATGCGGGCGTGATGGTCGGAGACTTGGGGGTCCTGCACGGATATGTCGTTGTCGTGGGACCGTCCAACGCTCAAGCCTGGGGGGCCTAGGACGTAGTCGTGGGTCTGTCCGTCGGGTGTGCTGACACGCAAGGTATAATTGGCGCTCAAATCTCTCCTCCTTTGGACAGTCAATACTCTGCGGCAGGCGTTTCTTTCACTTCTTTGTCCCGCAGACCAGAGTTTAGAGGAATCAGCCGCGTCTAGGCGTCCAATGACACGATTTTGAAGATGAACTCCATTTCGCCGAAGCGCACCGTGACACCATCCTCGAGCACGATGGGTTCACGGACCCGCTGCTCGCCCACGAAGGTGCCGTTGGTGCTGCCCAGATCGTACACCCGGAATTGGCCCTGCTCCAGTTTGATCGCTGCATGCTCGCGAGACACGGTAGTGTGGTCAATGACCACGTCGCAGCTCTGCGTCCGGCCAATGGTAATCGTTGGTTTGACGATGTCGAATCTGCGTTCCAGATGCTGGCGGTCAATCAACGACCCCACTATGGACATCTTGGGCTTGCGCTCGATGAGACGCGTACCACTCGCCGCAGACGGCTGGACTTCTGGCCCGGCAAAAGGTGATCGGGCGCCCACTCCAGCGGAAGCGGGCGGTGACGTCGTCCCGCCCATGAGCTCAGTACCGGTCTGCCCGGGCGCGCCGCCGGCGGTCGCCCTGCCCACATTATCGTTCCCGGCCAAGGCTGGTGTAGGCGTGGCGGGGAAGGGTGGGGCTTCCGGTGGCAGTAGGACCTCTTCCTCCTCTTCCTGCCCCCTCCTGCGGATTGTGATGATGACCGTGGTTAGCAAGCCCACGGAAAGCAGCCCGATGGCTGCGACGATCAAGATTGCCGGAAGCGTGTTCTCGTCTACCCAGTCCCGTAATGTGGACACAAACCCCTCCACCGTATCTTCGGAGGGCTCAGGTGTAGGTGTCGGCGCTGGTGGGGACGGGGTTGGCGTGGCTTCCTGGGCCACGCCCTCCTGTAGTGTGCCTGGCGTTTCTATTCTGTGTTCCTGGAAGCCCTCCAGCCCCACGGGTGTGCGCACGTGTACCACCAGACTGTGGGTTTGGCCGTCTTGCGGCAGCGCAGAGTCATAACTTAGCACGTACTGGGTACGCAGCATCGTCAGCACATTGGAGAACAGGAGCGAAAAGTCGTCCGGCGTTTGGGCTGCCTGGTAGGTGCCACCGGTCTGATCGGCCAACCGTCTCAAGTACTGTTCGTTCAAGCGGCTGTTGCTGAGGCCGATGGTGAAGATGGGCGTACGCACCCTGGTCGCGCTCTGAATCGTATCGCTGTCCGTGCTTACGCTCCCAAAGTCCTCGCCATCCGTCATCACGATTACTGCCCGGTGCCCTACTGGCTCGGTCGCTGCTGCCAGGCGGACTGCCTTGACGAGCGCATCGTAGAGTGGGGTGCCAGCTCCCTGCTCCATGTTCTCGTGCAGGAAGCTGATCACGTTCAGCAGTTTGTTGCGATCGTTGGTGAACGGAACCTCGTATGTCTCGTCAATCTCCGCCGGATCAGTGCTCAAACCCTGGCGCACGCCGACGAAAGCGGCATGGTCTGGGTCGTTGGGTTCGTTCAACAACTCTGCCAGCAAGTCACTCGTGGCTTGCTGGGCTGCCTCGATCGGCTCACCGCTCAAGGTGCGGTACATATCAATCACAATAGCGATGGCTACCTGGGCCTGCGGGTTGACTTGGGTGTCCACGCTGGTGGGTTCGAACGTCGCCGCACCATCTTCGATGATCTCGAAATGCTCCGCCCCCAAGTCGTGGATCGGTACACCGTTCTCGTCGCGTATGCTCACACGCAATTGGACGGCAGGGAAGTCGGATATGTCTACCTCATCAACCGTCACCGTGATGTCAGTGCTCTGGGCACATGCGTGATGGGCCATAGGAGTGAGTGCACATCCTGCCAGGATCACACTCAACACTAGTCGCAAGAAAGTCATGAGCCGCATGTTCATGTGGTCTCCTCCTGAAAGAATCGCGATGCAGGTGGCCTGGCGCTGCCGACTGCTTATACCTGTTTAAAGACTAGCGTGGTCTCTCCAATGAGGATGAAGTCTCCGTCGTGCAATTCGTGCCGATAGACGCGCCGGTCCCGGTATTCCTCTCGCTTCCCGGCAAAGGTGCCGTTGCCGCTGGCCAGGTCGTATAGCACGAACACCTGTTTCTCTGCGTTCTCCTCGCTGGGCTCGAGGCGTATCTTGGCATGCTGTCCGGAGATGCACATATCTCCTGCGAGGGTGACCTGGCCGCTCTTACGCCCAATCATGCTCTCCCGCTGCAAAGTGAACACTTGGCCCCGCGATGCTCCGGGGCCTTCGGCCACGGCCAGCCAGGCCAGAAGGGGAGGCGGAGCAGGCGGGCCCATAATAACGGTCTCGCCAGCCCCCTGCCGTGGTGACACCGGGCCAAATGGCACACTTGGTGTGAACGGCGGCTGGACGGGAGCATGTGGTGCTGGTCGTGGGAATTGGGCTGCAGGAGATGTGGCCGGCCGGCCCTGCGCGCCGGTCATATCCTCAACGGGTACCGTGGCAGGGGTTTGGGCTTCTTCTCTCCTTGCGTCCCGGTCGCCGAGCGAATCCATCTGTACAGTTGGCTTCTCTTCCATTTTGAACTATCTCCTTTACTGTGTTGGATAGCGATACCTCATAGGATGAGTTACTGTGCATACGGCATCACGCGCAATACACTCTCTCCGATCCCGATCTCATCTCCAGGCTGCAGCAATACCTCTCCAAACACCCGCTCACCATTGACGTGGGTGCCGTTGAGGGATGTATCTTCCAGCCAGAGCTGATTGCCACGCAGGGAGACGATGGCGTGTCGCCGGGATACGTGCGCTTCCTCTGGACAGAGATTCGCACGCCCGATAACGACACTTTCGGCCTCCACTGGGAAGCAATGCTCTATCAGCGTACCCTTGGTAACGACCAGGCTGAACTTCTGTAGGGGCGCCGGCTCGGCGGCTTCGAGTGAGGTACCGGCCTCGTACCCCAAAGCCTCGCTCATAGCCAGTGCGGTCGGAAACCGCTTGCGCGGCTCTTTTTCGATGGCACGCAGGGCGACTCTCTCCAGGTGGGGCGTGACTTGGGGGTTATGCTCCCTGGGAAGAGGCGGTGGGGTGTGGATGTGCTGTCTCAACACAGTAATCGCTGCCTGGTAAGGGTCGCCAGTCCTAGGCAGTGGAAAAGGTACTTGCCCAGCCAGCAATTCGTACAGCACGATGCCCAGCGCGTAGATGTCGGCGGTTGGCTGGATGCTTTGCTCGCCCTGGGCCTGCTCGGGTGACAAGTATTCCGGGGTACCTACTACGTGGTCACTGGTCACGGTTACCGAGGAAGTCAACTTGGAGATGCCAAAATCAGCGAGTTTTGTGGTACCATCGTGGGTGATGAGGATGTTCTCAGGTTTGATGTCGCGGTGCACGATGTGCTGCTTGTGGGCATAAGCCAGGGCCATACAGGTCTGGCCCACGAAGCGCACAATCTTTTCGTCGGACAGTGCACCAATCAGACGCCGTAGGGGGTACCCATCCACGTATTCCATCACCAGGTATAGGTTATGGGTCTGGCTGCGGCCCATTTTATGGACTCTCCGAATGTAGGGATGGTCACACAAAACCGCTCCAATCTGCTGCTCCTGGATGAACTTGCGCACAGCGTACTCGTCGGTCACGTTGAGGATCTTGATGGCGACGGTACTGCCTTCAGGACTGCGCGCTTTGTACACTACCGACATTCCGCCTTGTCCCAGTTGTTCCTCGATCGCGTATCCCTCGAACAGGCTGCCAGGACTGAAGGCCAGGCTTCCTGTTTGCGGCGCTGCTATCGGGGGCTCGGATACAGGGGATAGGATCTTGCCCGACCGGCTGAACGCAAAACAGGCCCCGCAAATCTGGATCTGATCGCCATCCTGCAGTTCGTGACGGAATATGCGCTGGTCGTTTACCGCTGTGCCGTTGACACTGTTTCGGTCATAGAGCACGAACGCATCGTCTTCTGGCACTACCTGTGCGTGGTAACGCGAGACAATCAGCATGTCCGAGATTACAATGTCGTTGTCTGGGTTGCGCCCAATCGTGAGCCCCCTCGGAGCAGGGGGAATGGGGAAGATTCGTTGTGCCAGCGAGCCGGAGAGTCCGATTAGTGCTGGGGTGGGTTGATCTGACTTGGCGGTAGGAGGCAGTGGCTCAGGTGGGGTCCTGCTACATGCGGGACAGCTGGTTGCATCCTGGGGCAGTGGGAAGTGACACCTGGGGCATACGTCTCCCCTCTGGTCGGGAGCCTGCTTCCGCTTGCTGCCAATCTGCACGGCCAGCAAGGTGGCAACACAGAGAACAATGCCCACGGCCAGTATGCCGGCAACGATCACCAGAACTGTCGTGCTCATGGTGTACCAACCTGTGAACGTCAGGGGTACTGATTGCCCAATATTCTCATGGTGTTCTGCTTGTCCGCTTGGCCTAAGGGGGTGTATACCACTACTACGTGCCCAGTGGACTTGCTCTAGTTTAGCACATTTTTTGCAATTTGTCCACTATCTGACGGGTGGAGGATGTATGATCTGAGATTGGGAGAGTCGCACGAGGGAGCAGCCGCCGAGAGGCCATCACTGCTTGGTTGCGGAAAGTGGCAGCGGAGGCGCGGGGTAGAGTCAAGCGCGGCGCAGTGAGTTCGTAGTAGCGACTTCAGTCGCCTCTTCTGCCTGCGGTTCGTAGTAGCGACTTCAGTCGCCTCTTCCGCCTGCGGTTCGTAGTGGCGACTTCAGTCGCTTCGTCCCGCCTTCCTGGCCGCCTCGAACACCTGATGGAGCGGGATGGCCTGCTCGCGCGCGATGCGGGCGCAGTCCTCGTACTCCGGCGAGACCGCCGCCCGTTCGCCATTCAACCATTTCTCTTTGACCCGTACCTTGCCCCAGGGGGTCTCAACCTCCCGCACGTGCCGTTCCGCCACCCTGCGCTCTATGGGTAAGACGCGCACGCCCAGCGTAGGGGTCTCGCGCAGCATGACCTGCGCCACGGTTGCGGTCCGGTCCGGCGGCACCAACACCGAGAGGATGACCCCGGGCCGGTCCTTTTTCATCTGGATCGGCGTGAACCACACGTCCAGCGCACCGGCGGCGAACAGTCGCTCCATCGCATACCCCAGCGTCTCACCCGTGATGTCGTCGAGGTTGCACTCTAACAGCGTGACCTGGTCCCGCCCTCCTCCCCCCTCCCCTCCGTGAAGGGCCTGAGGGGCATCTCCTCCTCCCTCCCCCCCGGGGAGGGATTGAGGGAGGGGCGCTTCCTCACCCAGCCAGACCCGTACCGCATTGGCCCACGGGAACTCCTTCTGCCCAAAGCCATAGCCGGCCGCCCGCACCCGCATGGGCGGAAGTTCAAACGTCGCCCATTCCGCCAGCAGCGCCGCCGCCGTGGGGGTGACGATCTCCGTCTGCGCCGGGTGGGGGCGCGTGGGCGCTCCCACCTCGGCCAGCAGCGCCAGCGTCGCCGGGGCTGGCACCGGCAGCAGGCCGTGTTCCGTTTCGATCGTTCCACTGCCCAGCGGCACGGGTGATGAGAACACGCGCTCTACCTGCAACTGCTCCAGGCCAGCAGCAAACCCAACGACGTCCACCAGGCTATCTACGGCACCGATCTCGTGGAAATGGACCTCGTCCACGGCGCTGCCGTGAATGCGCGCCTCGACCCGTGCCAGGCGCGCGAAGACCGCCATGCTGGCCTCCTGCACCCGCATTGAGAGAGCGCTGTCTTGGAGCAGGCGGCGAATGTCTGGCAGGCGGCGGGCGGGGTGTGCCTGGGCCACGTCCCGTACCAGCAGCCGGATCCCGCTGAGGCCGTGACGGACCTGCCGCTCGGCCACCAGTTCGTAGCCGGCGAGGTCCATCTTCTCCAATTCGGTCCGCAGCGCCTCCAGCGGCAGGCCGGCATCCAGGAGCGCACCCAACAACATGTCGCCGCTGGCGCCGGAAAACAGGTCGAGATACAGGATGGTGTTCACGGTGCACCTGTCTCCGGGGACGCCCGCCTGGCGGCCGCGGCGCGGTTCGCGATCAGGCCGGCGATGGCCCCGGCCCCGATGCCGTTATCAATGTTGACCACGCTCAGGCCAGGGGCACAGGTCTGGAGCATACTGTAGAGGGCGGCCAGGCCACCCCCACCGATGCCATAACCGATGGACGTGGGCAGGCCGATCACGGGCACGTCTGCCAGGCCGGCCACCACCGAAGGAAGCGCTCCATCCATGCCGGCGACCACGATCAGCACGTCCACCTGGGCCTCGTCGAGCAGCGTGCCCA
>Ga0315291_10003735_pt1 | contig 19593 bp, 18 predicted proteins | sample YL17G12_20_MG_FD_203070 | JGI IMG/M metagenome (GOLD analysis project Ga0315291, IMG submission 203070) | Sediment microbial communities from Yellowstone Lake, YNP, Wyoming, USA - YL17G12_20 | ecosystem: Environmental > Aquatic > Freshwater > Lake > Sediment | place: USA: Wyoming | collected...
GTCCCACCCCCACGAGAGGATAGGAAGATCCGTCCCTGATACCGATACCGAGATCCCGCTATTCTTCTCGCCTTCCCCGTCCCTCTTCTGCATCCCTTTTTATAGCGCCCTCTCCTACCACTAGTGATCTCGATGGGGAGGAAGGGAAAGGGGAAGGGTGAGAAGGTCCCGGAGAAGACCTTCGCGGATTGTGATCCGGACCCGAAAGAGCCGGCAGTGCCGCTGACCGGTCTGCTCCGGGACCCTGGAAAGGCACTCGGACTGCTCCGGACCCGGCGGCTGCTCCAGGTCCTCCTCGGTGTGGTGGTGGCAGGCTTCCTGCTCCGGTTCCTGAGCCTGGGGGTGAACTCGCTCTGGCTGGACGAGGCATCCACTCTCGGGTTTGCCCGGAAAAGCCTCGGGGAGATCTGGGGCACCCTGGCGGCCGGGGAGTTCAACCCGCCGCTCTTCTACTGGATGGAGCACCTGATGCGGGTCTTCGGGGAGGGCGAGGCGGTGCTCCGGTTCCTCCCTGCCCTTCTCGGTTCCCTGACGGTCGTGGTCATGTACCTGGCGGCCCGGGAGGTCCTGGACCGGCCCTCGGCCCTCCTTGCGGCAGCGCTCCTGGCCTTCTCCCCCTTCCATATCTATTACTCCCAGGAGGCCCGGGCCTACGCCCCCATGCTCTTCTTCTTCTCCCTTGCTTTGCTCTTCTTCCTCCGGGCTACCCGGAAGGGAGGGTCCGGCAACTGGGTCGCCTTCGGGGCTTTCGGGGCGCTTGCCGTCTGGACCCACTTTTACGCCTTTGTGCCGGTGGGGGTGCTGGTCCTGCTGGCATTCGCGTTCCGGATCCGGGCCATTTCAGGGAACCTGAAGGAAGCCACGGCACCGGTCCTTGCCACGGCAGTCTTCCTCATGATCTCCCTGCCCCTGGTGATAGTGGGCGTCCAGCTCTTCCTGCTCCGCACGGGCGGGGGTCCCAGCTTCGGCATCCAGGGATTTGCCACCGTTACCGAGACCCTGGTGCAGGTCTCAGGGTTCAGCGTGTTCCTTGCCGTGATCCTGCTGGCGCTTCTCGCCATCGGCGTGGCCTGGCTCGTTCCCCGCGACCGTGCTCTTGCTGTCCTGATCCTGGCCGGCCTCGTGCTGCCGCTTCTCGCGAGCGTTGCTCTCTCCTACCGGATGCCCATGGTACCCCGGTACCTGATCTACCTGCTCCCGTTCCTCTTTCTGGGCGTCTCCGCATCATTCCCGGCGTTCTGCGGCCTGGTGCGGAACCGGTACCTGCCCCTGGCAGCGGTGCTCCTGGTCATCCTGGCCTCGGTCCCGTTCCTCTCCAGCTACTACACTTTCCCCCAGAAGGATGACTGGAGAGGGTTTGCCGGTTTCCTTGGGGAAAGGACGTCCCCCGGGGACCTGGTGGTGGTGATCCCGGGGTACGTGAGGCAGCCCCTGGTGTACTATTACCGGAATGAAACCGACAGCACCCTCCTGTACGGGGTCTACACGACCGAGGAACTGGATACCATCACCGGCTCCGCAGGAAGCCACCGGATCTTCTACGTGGTAACGCCGGATATTGCATCCACCGATCCGTCCGGAAAGGTGATCCGGTGGCTGGAGGACCGCACCGACCCGGCACAGGGCGTCCGGTACGGGCTCGGCATCATCCTGCTCCGGTCGAAGTGAGGGATCCAGCCGTGTGCCCCGAGACCCCTTCACCGGATCTCACCGTCATCATCCCCACCTACCGGGAGGAAGAGAATATCGGCCCCATGATCCGGGAGCTGGATCGCGTCTTCCGGGAGCACGGAATCCAGGGCGAGATCGTGGTAGTGGATGACAATTCCCCGGACCGGACGATTCCCATCGTCCAGCAGCTCATGGGTGAGATCGCCGGCCTGCACCTGGTGGTGCGGGACGAGGACCCCGGCCTCTCCCAGTCGGTGGTGGAGGGGTTCCGGACCGCCCGCGGGGCGGTGATCCAGGTCATTGACGCCGACTTCTCCCACCCCCCGTCCCTGGTCCCGGAGTTCCTGGAGAGGATCCGGGAGGGCGCCGACGTGGTCATCGGCAGCCGCTACACGGCGGGCGGCGGCATCGGGGAGTGGCCCCTCTCCCGGCGCATCATCTCCCTGGGTGCCACAGCCCTTGGACGGATTCTCTTTCCCGAGATCACGGACCCGGTGAGCGGGTTCTTTGCCATCCGGAGAGAGGTGGTGGAGGGGGCCGCACTGCAGCCCCGGGGCTACAAGATCCTGATCGAGGTGCTGGGGAAAGGCCGCTGGTCGCGGGCGGTGGAGGTCCCCTACACCTTCACCAACCGCAAGGAGGGGGCGAGCAAGCTCCGCCCCGCCACCATCCTCGAGTACGCGGCCCAAGTGGCAGACATCTCAGTCCACGCCCTCTCCCGCCGCGAAGGGGCTGCATGGCGGGAACTCCGGAAGATCCTACGGTTCGCGCTGGTGGGACTCTCCGGCATTTTGGTGAATATGGGGATCCTCATCGGCCTCACGGAACTCGCGGGAGTTCCGGATCTCCTCTCGCTGGTATGCGCCATCGAAATCTCCATTCTCAACAACTTCATCTGGAACGAACGGTGGACCTTTCAGGATGCCGGGGACCACCGCATGGCCAGGCCGTGGCAGCGTCTCGTCTCGTTCCAGGTCGTTTCCGTCGGCGGGGCCGCCATCAACTGGTGTCTGTATCTCCTCCTGACCCGGATGGGTGGCATCTTCTATCCCCTGGCCAACTTCATCGCCATCCTGATCGCGTTCGTCTGGAACTACCTGGTGAACCGGAACGTTACCTGGAGGCAGCGATCATGAACCCCGGCCGATCCGGCGGGTCTTCCCCCACTCCCTTACCGGAAGGGATTAGTGGGGGGAAGGACGATACTGTAGGAGAAAGGAGGGAGGCCTGCCCACAGCGGGGGCAGGTGGGCGCATCCGCATGAAACGCGCACTGATCACCGGGATCACCGGCCAGGACGGCGCGTACCTGGCCCGGTTCCTGCTGGGGAAAGGCTATGAGGTCTTCGGCACCTACCGGCGACTTTCGACCCCCAACTTCTGGCGCCTCCAGTCCCTGGATGTCTTTGACCGCATCCACCTGATCCCGGCTGACCTGGTGGACGCCGGGTCCATCATCGAGGCGCTCCGCACCTCGGATCCCGACGAGGTGTACCACCTGGCGGCCCAGTCCTTTGTGGGGGCATCCTTCGAGGAGCCCATCGGCACCGGGGAGATGACCGGCCTTGGCGTGACCCGTATCCTGGAGGCGATCCGGCAGATCGACCCGGGGATCCGGTTCTACCAGGCCTCCACCTCCGAGCTCTTCGGGAACAGCGGGTCCCGGGATCCCCTCACGGAGGAGAGCCCCTTCCGGCCCTCCAGTCCCTATGCTGCGGCCAAGCTCTACGGGTACTGGACCACCCGGATCTACCGGGAGGGCTATTCGATCTTTGCCTGCAACGGGATCCTCTTCAACCACGAGAGCCCGCTGCGGGGGCTGGAGTTTGTCACCCGCAAGATCTCCAACGCGGCCGCCAAGATCTCCCTGGGGCTCCAGAAGGAGATCCAGGTGGGGAACCTGGATGCCCGGCGGGACTGGGGCTATGCCGACGACTACGTGGCCTCCATGTGGATGATGCTCCAGCAGGACGAGCCGGACGACTACGTCGTGGCCACCAACGAGTCCCACACGGTCCGGGAATTCGCGGAGATGGCCTTTTCCCAGGTGGGGCTGGACTACCGGGAGCACGTGAAGGTAGACAAGCGGTTCCTGCGCCCCCTGGACGTGCATTTCCTGCAGGGGGACTACGCGAAGGCCGAGCAGAAGCTGGGGTGGAAGCCGCGCGTCTCCTTCGGGGAACTGCTCCGGATGTTGGTCCGGGAGGACGTCTCCCGGTGGGAGCGCTGGATGAAGGGCGAGCGGTTCCCCTGGGATGCCATCAACTACCCCAGCGAGGACAAGATCATCTCCCGCTACCAGCGGATCGACAGGTGAGGTCCATGGAGGAGATCCGGGCGGCGGACGGCGAGCTGATCGCCATGGTGGTCCGGGCCGATTACCGGCCGGATGGTGTCCGGTTCTTCTCGGCGCCCGGCGATGCGATCCAGCTGGGGGTGAGCAGCTACCGCCGCGGGGCAACGGTGGCCCCCCACTCGCACCGGAGCCGTGAGGTCCGGGTACCGACCGGCCAGGAGATGGTCCACGTGGACCAGGGGAGGGTGGCCGTGGATCTCTATGATCGGGAGGACCGGTTCCTGGCCCGGACCCTCCTCACTTCCGGAGATACCATCCTTTTTCTCTGCGGGGGCCACGGCCTCTCCATCGAGAAGGAGACCCGGATCATCGAGGTAAAGCAGGGCCCCTACGGGGGCCGGGAGGAGGACAAGCGCCCCCTCCACGGGGGAAAAGGGAGCCCGGGGGAGGGCCGGTGATGGACGGAGAGGAACTCCCGGGCCGTGCTGATCCCGGGCACCGGCAGATCCCTGTCTGCGAACCGGTCATCGGGGAGCAGGAGCTCCGGTACGTCACCGACTGCATGAAGACCAACTGGATCTCCTCCCGGGGAAGGTACGTCACCGAGTTCGAATCCCGGTTTGCTGCCTACTGCGGCGCAAAGGAGGGGATCGCCACCACGAACGGCACCACCGCGCTCCACCTGGCCCTGGCCACCCTGAAGGTGGGCCCGGGGGACGAGGTGATCCTGCCCGCTTTTACCATGATGGCCACCGCATTTGCGGTGATGTACTGCGGGGCCCGGCCGGTGCTCGTGGACGCGGACCCGGAGACCTGGAATCTGGATCCGTCCCGGTTGGCAGAGAAGATCACAGGAAAGACCCGGGTGATCCTGCCGGTCCACATCTACGGCCATCCCTGCGACATGGACCCCATCCGGGAGCTTGCCGATGATCACCATGCCGTCGTGGTGGAGGATGCCGCGGAAGCCCACGGGGCGGAGTACCGGGGGAGGCGTACGGGGGGCCTCGGGCAGATCGGGTGTTTCAGCTTCTACGCCAACAAGATCATCACCACAGGGGAGGGGGGGATGGTGGTGACAAGCGATCCCGCCCTCGCCGCCCGGGCACGGGCCCTGAAGGACCTGGCCTTTGACCCGGAGAAGCGGTTCCTGCACACCGACGTGGGCTTCAACTACCGGATGACGAATATCCAGGCCGCCATCGGTCTTGCCCAGCTGGAGCGGATCGACACCTTCGTGAATGCCCGGCAGGCGAACGCGGCCCGGTACACTGCTCTTCTGCGGGATCTCCCCGGCCTACGGCTGCCGGTGGAGATGCCTTGGGCAAGGAACGTGTACTGGATGTACGGTATCGTGGTGGAGAAGGATGCGCCCGTGTCACGGGACAGGCTTTCATCCCTCCTTGCCGCCCGCGGCGTGGAGACCCGGACCTTCTTTGTGCCGGTCCACCAGCAGCCGGTCTGCCGGAGGATGGGGCTCTTCCGCGGCGAACACTACCCGGTGGCGGAGGAGCTGGGGAAAAACGGCCTGTACCTCCCCTCGGGGTCAGGGCTTTCGGCAGTGGATCATCACCAGGTCTGCACGGCAGTAAGGGTGAGCCTCGGAGGAGAAGGATGAAACAGGATGGCCACCAATCATATCGGGAACAGGAGTGAAGAACACCATGGAATGGGCACTACTTCTGGTCTTCTGCAGCATCATCTTCGGGGTCTCCGGGGAACTCCTCTTCAAGGTGGGAGCAGTGGCTACCGGGATCCCTGACGTCAGCGGCGCGGAGGGGCTTGTCGCGTATCTCCTCACGGTCCTCTCTACCCCGGCTATCATCCTCGGATTTCTGTGTTACGGCATTGCCGCCATTCTCTGGATTGTGGTGCTCTCGCGTCTCGACCTCTCCTATGCGTACCCGATGCTGGCCTTCATGTATGCCCTGGTACCGATAGCCGCCCTGGTCTTCCTCAGGGAGGAGATCCCCCTCGGCCGGTGGGTGGGGATCGGGATCATCATCATCGGTATCACCGTAGTATTCCGGTTCGGGGGAAAGTGACTGGGGACGCGGAGGGACATCTCCCTCTGCAGGAGGCGTGCATCACTCAGCCGGGGTCGGGGATGGATGTCAGATCCTTATCAGGAGCCTTCTCCCACACACCCACCACGATCCCTGTCGCGTAGGGATACGGCGATCCCCACCGCGTATTCCGGATATCCTCCCAGCGGCAGGGGAGCCATGTATTGTCCGTCCCCACCTTCCGGTAGCACGAGAATGTCCGGCAGCCGGGCATTCCACGGTCAAGCATCCGGTCCATCTCAGGGTTGTAGCCCACCGGCACGGTGATAAGGAAACTTCCACCGGGGGCGAGAAGGTCCTGGAGGTGCATCATCGCCTGAGGCAGTTTTCCTGGATTGCGGGGACGGTCGTCCCAGCCAACGTGCTCCATCGTGGAGATGGATACGATACGCTGGTACCGCTTGCCGGGGTGGTACTCGACCACGTCGCAGTTGATCACTCCGGGAGCTCTCTCGAATTTGTCGATGACGTCATGTCCGCCCGTCCCGTAGTGGGAGAGGACGTTTCCTACTTCGAGGATCAACTCCCGTGGGATTCCCGAAAGGAAGTGCCGGGCGATGGGGATCTCGATAGCCCGCTCATTGGCATAGGTGATGTTGTACCAGTGGCAGAAGTACGGGAGGCTCGTCCACATGTATTCAAAGGTTCGGTTCCGGCAGACTCTCACCTCGACCGGGTATCGCAGGAGCGTGAGAACGAGGTTGAGATTGAACCGGATCACGTACAGGAAGCCCCTCTCGTGGAGATCGGTACGCGCCCGTGCGAGAAGCTCCCCGACGATCATATCCCGAAAAGAAGCTATGTGACGCCATCCCATGAAGATAACGGACCGGTATACCCCTCAGACGCGATGTGCACGGCGGCGGGAATCCATTCCTATTTAAAGATGCAGGTGAAACCTATATGAAATTACGTGCCTCAGAATCTCCATTCGGCAGGAAAGGGTGGATGAGTGGTCTCCGTAACATACGCTGGATTTTTTCCCGGGTTCGGCCTTCTCCCGTCGTACTCCCCTCCCCCTGAGGCCATTTCCGGGGTGAACGGGTGGTGGTAAGAGGCAGCCCGGTCGCTGCTGAGAATCCGGCTTTTCAGGGAGATGTTCACGGCAGGAGTCCTCCCGGGCGGTTGATCTCCATCATCATCGCCACCTATAATGAGAAGGAGACCATTCTGGAGATGATCCACCGGATCCAGGCATACATTCCGGATCCGCTGGAGATCATTGTGGTGGACGATGACTCACCTGACGGGACATGGAAGCACGTTGCAGACCTGCAGGATCCCCGGGTCAGGCTGATCCGGCGGACAGGTGAAAAGGGTCTCGCCTCCGCGATCCTGCGAGGGATCCTCGAGTCCCGCGGAGATCTGATCGGGTGGTGGGATGCAGACATGCTGATGTGCCCGGCACGCGTCCCCGTGATGGTGGAGCGGCTCTCCGGCTGCGACATAGTCATCGGATCCCGCTACGTCGATGGCGGGGCGGACCGGCGGCGCCCGGTCCGGGTGGTGACATCTGCGATGCTGAACTGGCTTGCGAACCTGGTGCTCGGGAACGGGATCCGGGACTATGACAGCGGATTCGTCCTTATGAAGAGGTCGGTACTCCAGCAGGTGCTCCCGGATCCCAACGGGTTCGGTGAATACTTCATCGAGTTCATCTACCGGAGCGGCCGATCAGGGCTCCGGGTCTGTGAAGTGCCCTATATCCTGACAGAACGCCAGGTCGGCACGTCGAAATCCCTCTCCGGGATCCTCCATTTTCTCGCTCTCGGAATGAAATACGGGATGCGGATTCTGGTGCTGAGGATTCGGGGATGATGCGACCTTGCCGGCAGGGGAGAAAAATGGATGACGGATCCGGTTTTTAACGCCGCATATGCAGCAGCCTATGATGATATCTACCGCGAGAAAGAGTACGGGACCGAGGTGGATCTTCTTGAGCGGATCTTTCACGGATATGCGGGGGGGCAGGTGCAGAGTATCCTCGATCTCGGCTGTGGCACCGGGAACCACAGCCTCCGGCTGGCTACCCGGGGCTATGAGGTCACCGGCATCGATACCTCTCCGTTCATGCTCGGGGTGGCCCGGGCGAAAGCACATTCCGAAGGGCTTGCCGAGTCCTATTTCCAGGGTGATATCCGTACGGTCCAGCTCGCTCGCCGTTTTGATGCAGCGCTGATGATGTTTGCGGTGCTCGGGTACCAGAAGGAGGATACCGATGTGCTCGCGGCGCTGCGCACCGCCCACGCCCACCTCAGGCCGGGAGGTCTCCTGATCTGCGATGTCTGGTACGGCCCGGCAGTGCTCTCCCTGAAACCGTCTGAGAGGGTACGGGAGATACCGACAGAGCATGGGATGATACTCCGGTACTCCTCCGGGACGCTGGATCCTCTGAAGAACCTCTGCCACGTCCATATCCGGCTGCGGGAGATCCGGGGCGGTGACAGGATACAGGAGGTCCAGGAGGAGCACACGGTGCGTTACTTCTTCTCCGAAGAAATCTCTTCATTTCTGGAACGATCAGGTTTTCAGCTTCTCCGGCTGGGCGCCTTCCCCGAGTTTGACCGGGACCCGGATGAATCGAGCTGGAACGTGATGGCGGTCGCACGGGCCCTTGCATAGTGCTGGCTCCGGCTTCCCCGCCATTCCGTTTCCCTGCAGGACATGTGCCCCGCCATCTCCAATCGATATCCATATATCTCCTCCTGTTGAGAATAAGATGAATGCCCCCTGGAAAACGAAAAAAATCCCTAAAAACAGTGGAAAAGGATTTTTCATTCCTGGGGCTGCGGCTCCCGGTTGCTGACCCCGCAGCATTCCGGCGCCATATCCTTTTACTGGCCTGCCTCTCGATCCTCACGAAGCTCCTGGTGATCTTCTTCACGACAGCGGTCTTCGCTTCATTCGTTGACTATTTTGACATCAGCTATTACCTCCAGTACGCAGTACGGGTATGGCAGGGCCAGATCCCCTACGTGACGTTCACCTTCGATTACCCCCAGCTGGCCTTCATCTCGATCCTCCTCCCCTTCCTGGTGGCCCTTCCTCTCAACAACGTACAGGCCTACTTCCTGGCCCACCAGGTGCTGATGAGCCTCTTTGACCTGGGGACGATCATTCTCGTGTACCTGGTGGCCCTGAAGTTCTATGACCAGACCCGAGCGTTTCTCTGCGGGGTCCTCGCAGCAACGGCATTCTCCTCGGCATACTTCGTGCTCACCAAGTACGATGCATTCCCGACATTCGTACTGATGCTCTCGCTTACCCTCTTTCTCTATCGCAGGGAAACCCTCGGCTATGCATTCGCGGCGGTGGGATTCCTGGTCAAGTGGTTCCCGGTTGTTGCGTTTCCCTATTACCTGATCCATGACTACAGGGAAGGGAGGAACCTCCGCGTCCTGATCCACCGCATCCTTCTCGGGGCTGCGATCGTACTTGCCATCACTCTCCCCTTCATCATTCTCTCGCCGTCAGGGTTCCTCAAAACCTATACGGTCAACGTGGGCTATTTCAGCCAGTCCCATTCTTTCGTGTATTACCTGGACTTCATTGGTACCGCTGTCGCGGGAACCACGTTCTTTGGGAGTATCGTGGTGCCGGTGATGGGAGCATTTCAGCTGGGACTCCTCTACCTCTACTGGAGATCCGGCTCCCGTGACCTGCGGGTCCTCTATTATTTCGTATTCTTCGCGACCCTGGTCTTCATGATCTTCAATCCCATCGCGAGCCCCCAGTACATCATCTGGGTGACCCCGTTCCTCGCGATCTTCCTTGCCAGAACGCTTCCTGAAATGGCGCTCTTCTACGCGTACCAGCTCTGGGTGTATATGGAATTCCCGCTGCTGTACAAAGTGCTGTATACCAATACAAACTATTACCCTGAGCCGTCCGTGGGAGGCGTGCCGATGGCGTTTTTCTTCTTCACGGTCAAGTTTGTACTGCTCTTTGTGATGGCAGCGGTCACGGTACGGCAGGTGCGGGACCTTCCAAGCGGGAAAGCGGCCGCGGAGTGACCGGGGGAAGACGGGTCACTCCCTCCCGTTCTCCCTGCCATAGTCATCATCGAACCGCACGATATCGTCCTCGCCCAGGTACTCCCCGCTCTGTACCTCGATGACCTCCAGCGGGGTCTCCCCGGGGTTGGCCAGGCGGTGCCGGGTACCGGCAGGCACGAAGGTGCTCTCGTTGGCCGAGAGGACAAGCCGGCGATCCCCAAGGTCGATCTCCGCGGTCCCTGTCACAACAATCCAGTGCTCGCTCCGGTGCCGGTGGAGCTGGAGGGAGAGCCTCTTTCTGGGGTTCACCGCCACCCTCTTGATCTTGAAACCCTTCCCCTCTTCGAGCACGGTGTAGGATCCCCAGGGCCGGTGGACCTGGGTGTGGAACTGCGTGACGGGATCGCCCCTCTCCTCGTAGCGCCTGACAAGGTCCCGGACCTTCCCGGTCATGGCCCGGTGGCATACCAGCAGCGCATCCGCGGTGTCGATCACGACAAGGTCCCGGGCGCCAATCACTCCCACATGCTTCCCCGGTGCATGGACAAAGGTGTTCTCGGTGTCCATGAACTCGGCGTTCCCGGCATTGCCCTTCGCGTCCCGTGCCTGCGCATCCGCAATGGCCTGGTAGTCCCCCAGGTCGTTCCAGGGGGCATGCAGCGGGACCACCGCAACCCGGGACGACATCTCCAGCAGGCCGTAGTCAATGGAGAGGGAAGGGAGTGTGGCATAGTCCGGGGTACCGCCCTCAAAGGCCCGGGCCAGGGCGGGCTGGTACTTTTCCAGCTCACGGAAGAAGCAGCCGGTGGAGAGGAGGAAGATCCCGCTGTTCCAGAGGTACCCTTCCCTCAGGTAGCGCTTCGCTGTCTCCTCGTCAGGTTTCTCCCGGAAGGTTGCCACCTCAGCCCCCAAGGAGAGGGGCTTTCCCGGCCGGATGTAGCCGTATCCCGTGTGGGGACGGTCGGGAGGGATGCCGAAGGTGACCAGGTACTCAGCCGCCAGGGGGACCGCTCTCCGGATCTCCTCGACGGCCCCGTCCCCGAGGATATGATCCGAGGGAAAGACGGCCACCGTTGCCTCCCCCATCTCCTCCCGTGCCCAAGCCATGCCCCAGGCGATGGCAGGAAGGGTGTTCTTCCCCTCCGGCTCCCGGAGGAGGTGCTCTTTTGGAATCTGGAACCCCATCTCCTCCAGCTGGTTCCGGACCAGGTACTGGTGCAGGGTGCTTGTGACGACGAGCACCCGGCCGGATCCGGCCAGGGCTGCAGCCCTCCGGTAGGTCTCCTGGAAGAGCGACAGGCCGGAGAGCTGGAGGAACTGCTTTGGATAGTACTTCCGGGAGAGGGGCCAGAGCCGGGTACCGACCCCGCCGGCCAGGATCAGGGACATGAGGGGCATCTGATGCTAGAGCATTGAATTGGCATCCTCTTATGCATTGCTCCCCGTGCAGCCCGATCTGTACGGGAAGAATGAATAAATAGGGGGGGTTCATAATCTCTCTTCAATGAGAGCAAGCTCAGTCCTATCGGTGGCGGTGGTGGTTTTCCTCGTCCTGGCGCTTCTTTCTGCCGGGTGCGGGCAGAAGCCCACCGGTGCCAAGAATACCAGCTTCCAGCCATTCTGGGATACCACTCCCCCCACCCAGGGGGGAACACCGGTCCCCACCACCCCGGATGTGGGGGCGGTGGTGGAGGCCACGCCGTTCCCGGTTGCCACGGTCACCTCCACCCCGACGCTCAGGTCCCGGGGTCCGCCGGAATATTCAGGGCCCAACGTGAACTATACCTTCATCTATGACCAGGAGATCCCCTTCAAATACAATACAACAGCGGTGATCTACGACCTGAAGAACCCGCCCCTCATCATTGACTTCACCATGAAGACCGTGAACATCTCACGGGTCACAGTGGCGCGTGATCCGACATGCACCCCCACGGAGACCGACTTATGCCTGAAGACCGTAACGGTCACCTACCCCGATCCCGCTGCATGGTTCACGATCACGGTCCGGGACCTGGGCACTAACCAGATCGTGGCCCAAAGCGGGTACGCCCGGGACTATGATGTGGACATGGACAAAAAGCTGACAATCCGGGTACCGGGGAACTACCATATCGAGATGTCCGGAACCCGTCTCTCCGCAGTCGTGCGGATGAAGGTCGTGGTCTGATCCTCCGCCGCCCCATTCTTTTTATCCCATAAGTGCCCTCTTCTCCGTATGCCAACCTGCAGCGAGTGCTTCTTCTTCCGTGCAAAGACCGCGGACCAGGGCGAGTGCCAGCTCCACGGCCCGGTGGAGGCCGACCGGGACGCGGGCCGCTGCCCCTCGCGGACGTTCCGGCCGAAGAAATAGCCAGTTGGAGAAAGGGGCAAGGGTTTTTTAAGCGAAAGGAACGGATCCAGCCGGGAACATGGTATTCTCGACGACCGTGGTGGATGTCCCGGCAGGGGTGGAGTTCCGTTGAGTCAATACTTTGTGCACCAGGAGGAGCCAGGAGAGACCTCGGTTCAAGAATATGAACGGTATCCTCTTCAGGCAGTCCCTCCAGTGGAAGAGCCCAATGTTCCTCGCGGAAAACGAAGCAACGCTCCCCCCTCATCCCGGTTCGTGACTGTTCAGAGCAGAAATTCCGTTCCTGATTCCATAAAGAAAAATTAATGGTTGACTGGTGGGAAGGATAGGTCAACGCATTGCAACCGGTTCGGGATGTGCGGGTGTGCCTCACCAGGTATTCATCAGCTATGCAACCCATGATAAATCGACAGCAGATGCAATCTGCGCCACCCTGGAAGCACGGAAGATCCGGTGCTGGATTGCCCCCCGGGATATCCTCCCGGGTATGAATTATGCGGTTGCCCTGATGAATGCGATCACTGCCAGCAGAATCATGGTCCTCGTATTCTCTTCCCACGCTGACAGATCTCCGCATACCCTCCGGGAGGTGGAGAGAGCCGTGAACCAGTGTCTCACGGTCATTCCCTTCCGCATAGAAAATATCGAACCATCGCCCGGCATGGGATATTACATAGGATCTTCCCACTGGCTCGATGCCTTCACCCCGCCCCCGGAGGGCCACCTGTCCCGGCTGGCCGATACCGTCGACCTTTTCCTGAACCGGCAGCCGGGAACCGGTTCGGCTGAAGGGGGAGCGGTACCTGTTCTGGGAGCGGCCGCAACCGGCCCCCCGGAGCAGCCTCCCCAACCACCGGAAACCGTTTCCCCGGGGCCACCGCCGCATGCAAGCATCTATCGAAGATGGGGTGCCTACATCATGGACCTTTTCATCGTATCCATCCTGTGGATTATCCTCTTCCTCGTCATTAGTGTGGCGGGATTTAACCTCTTCGGCGGGCAGCGGTGGAATGCGATGACGTTCAGCACTCCCGGCGTCTGGAATTCCCTTGGCATGGCCATCTTCTTCGGATCGCTTGTCGTTGCCCACGCCGGATACTTTGCGCTGATGGACCGGAAATGGGCCTTTTCATCCGGTGCGTCAGTTGGCAAATATGCACTGGGGATACGGGTGGTCGATTCCCGGTACCAAGAGATCTCACCGTTGACGGCACTCCTCCGCGGGATCCTCAAATCCACCCCCCTGATCATCGGGGGTGTTGCCATCCCCTTCACCGAGAACCGCCAGGCGCTCCATGACCGGATCTGCGATACGATGGTCGTGATGCTGCGGCATCCCCGGGGCAGGTGACGGGGGGGCTCTCCTGACCGGCGTGCCCCCGCCATGCCGGTTTCCCGGTGACTTCCGGTGGTGGATGTCGCCCACGTCCGGCCGAGAAAAGTTAATGGTCCGCCGGCAGTAAGGATAGTGCATCCCGCCCTTTCGGATCCGGATGTGACCGGTGTGCCCCACGATGTCTTCATCAGCTATGCAACCCGGGACAAATCCACCGCTGATGCAATCTGCGCCACCCTGGAGGCACGGAAGATCCGGTGCTGGATTGCCCCCCGGGATATCCTTCCGGGCATGAATTATGCGGTTGCCCTGATGAATGCGATCACTGCCAGCAGAATCCTGGTTCTCGTATTTTCTTCACAGGCTGACAGATCCCCGCATACCCTCCGGGAGGTGGAGAGGGCCGTGAACCAGGGTCTCACGGTCATCCCCTTCCGCATAGAAAATATCGAACCATCGCCCGGCATGGGATATTACATAGGGTCTTCCCACTGGCTCGATGCCTTTCCGCCACCCCTTGAGCCACACCTGGCCAGGCTTGCTGATACCGTGGAACTCTTATTGAACAGGCAACCAGGTGTCGGTTCTGCAGAAGTACGACAAGCACCTCCCGTGATTCAGAAAACCGCCATCCCGGAGGGATATCCCGACATAGAGACATCTGTCGCCCGGGGACTCCTGTCGTACGCAGGTTTCTGGAGAAGAGGGGCTGCATACGTCATTGATCTCTGTATCATTTTCTTTGTGTGGACCGGTGCAGGGGTCATGATGAATATCACAGGTTCTGTTATTTATGGCGAGGAACTGTGGAATGAGCTGGTTTCCAGTTCCTCCAGTAATTTTCTCAATAACCTGTGGTGGGAAACACTGGTGGTGATCTATGGGGTATATTTTATTTTCATGGAAATTCAGTACAGGTTTTTACCAGGGGCATCTGTTGGGAAATATATTCTGGGTCTTCGTGTGATCGACTCCCGGTTCCGGGGGATTACCCTGAAAAAGGCTGTGATCAGGGGCATTCTAAAAACCACGCCTCTCGTGATAACGAGTGTCATTATCCCTTTTACCCGGAGGCATCAGGCACTGCACGATCTGATCAGTGACACGTTCGTGATAAGGGAGAAGGAATAAACGGATTCCTCCCCCGGTTGGTTCTGTCATACCCCCGGGTGACGTGTCAGGGAAAGCTGCGATTCGGGGATCAATCCTCCGGTGAATGATCTCTCACCCCTCAAGCCCTTCCAGAAGGCGCTTCACACCCTGAACGAGTTCGGGTACATATATCCTCCAATCCTGCCCCGTTGCGTCCAGCCACTGTTGCGTGCTGAGAAGATAATCCAGCGATTCAGACACCCGGGTATGGTCGATCCGGAACGGAAGGATCGCGAGGCCTGCCGAGACCGCCCCCATGACCTGGCGGATGACCGGTGGAGACTGGTTCGAGTTCGACGAAAATACCAGGATCATCAGGTGACTTTCCCGGATGGCTTCCATGATCGCCTCTCCCTCCATGACACCGGGAAGGACATCCCTGGGCGAAATCCAGCATCGGACCTGCTGCGATTCGAGTGCATGGCACAGGGTATCGGCGACGATCCTGTCCTCGGGTGCATAGCTGAGAAACACATCATGGGTCATCGACACCCTCTCCCCTGCGGCCCGGCTCGGAATTCCCCGGAGGGCATCTGCAGCGGTTGATCTCACCGGATCCAACCCCTCTCCCTTCCTGCGTTTCCAGACCGTCATGCCGAAAAGCCCCGCAAAGAAAAGACCCAGAATGACAAAGAGATGAAAAACCGGGAACGCAGGGTTATCTCCGGTTGTGGCACCGGTCCCCTGGGATTTTGCATAGGCCTCCCGTGCTTCATCGTGCCGGCCCAGCTGGTCCAGGACCAGGCCTTTGCAGTACCAGGCATCGTGCCAGTCGGGATCCAGTTCGATGGCCCTGTCAAACTGAATGAGGGCCTCATCGTACCGGCTGAGGTTCGCAAGTGCCTTTCCTTTGGTCAGATACGCATATTCCCATCGCGGATTGAATCCGAGGGCAATATCACATGCCGTGATGGCATCCCCATACCGGTCGAGAGCGAGAAAAGCGACTCCCTTACCCGTCCATGCACTGCCCTCGAGTCGTGGTGTCTCGTTCCTGTCAAGGGCAATGACCCTCTCAAAGCAGGGAAGCGCCTCGCTGTATCTTCCAAGAACATTCAGTGAATTGCCCTTCCCGTTCCAGAGATACGGGCAACTGGGATTGAGTGCCAGCCCTTTGTCAAACGCTTTCAGGGCCTGATCAAACCGGCCAAACCGCTCAAAATCCACACCCTTGATCTGCCAGATCTGATCAACTTCCGAACCGGTCAGGGCTGCCATCTGGTCAGCTTCGAACACTTCTGCCTGCCTGCCCAGGGTTTCCAGGGCAATGCTTTTACTCACCCACGCGTAGGTGTAATTCGGATTGATCTGGAGGGCCCGCTCGTAGTTGAGAAGGGCCTCCTGGGTCCGGTTCAGGAAGTACAGGGAGTCCCCGCGGAGCGTATATCCCTGTGAAAAGGCGGGATCGATGGCAATGGCCCTGTCAGCGATCCCGATCGCCTCATCCAATCGCCCGGCAGAGAAAAAAATGCGTCCTTTATTCAGATACGCAGTCGTCCGGTTGGCATCCCGTTCGAGGGCCTGATCATACCAGGAGATCGCTTCCTCATATCTTCCGAGCTGGTTCAATGCATCCCCTTTCGCCTCGATGAGAGGTGTCAGGTTCTGATCCCGTGCGAGCAGGGAATCAAGGATGGAGAGGCTCTCCTCAAATCTGCCGAGGTTATACAGGGCATATGCCTTCCCCGTCAGTGCACTGACGTTCTCCCCGTCAACCTGCAGGGCGCTGTCGTAGGCCTGTATCGCGTCGGGATATTTTTCCTGGTTGAAGAGATCAGCTCCCCTTTCCAGCCATTCATCGGTGGTGGTCGCGGCAGAAGCATGGTTGAGGAGAACAATGAGGAGAAGAACACTCATGATGGGTATCGGGGAGATCCTGCCCATAATACAAGAACCTAGGATTCAATATAAAAACATTCCGAAGCAGGATAACCTGCCAATCCTCGTTCCGGAACACCGATCCGTGCCTTCTGGCATTTTCGGTCATCGGGACCTCCGGCATCACCCGAATGTTCGGGAAACCATGAACATGGTGGCAGGGCGATCCCGGAGAACCTGTTCCCTCGATCCGCGCCGGCACCCCGTCCGTTTGCGGGAATGGTTGAGCAACCGTTTTAAGTCCGGAAGACAACTTCAATCAGTACATTCTCACCCTCGTGTCCCGGTAGGGTAGTGGACATCCTAGAAGCCTGCGGAGCTTTTGACCCGGGTTCGAATCCCGGCCGGGGCGTTCCCTCGTTTCCCCCCATGATCCGGACTGCCCGGTATGGGCAAAGGATATGATCTGGTCCAGTCCACCATCATGATGACATGCCGGGGCCAGGTGATCTGGAGTGGTTCCCAGAGACAAGGATTTCGGTTCTCCGTATCCCTGCCGTCCGGCTGCTGATTCCCTTCCTCCTGGTAGGTGCCTGGTATACTGCGTGCTTCCTGTTCCTGCCGCTGGAGAAGACGCTGATCCTGGGGGGCCTTCTCATCGCCTACATGATCCCCCCGTCAGGGAAGGAATCGATCATCCCCCTCGGTATCGTCTTGGGCATCCACTGGGGTGTCATGGCCGCCTCGGTGGTCGTCCTGGACGTGGTCACGGGGCTCTTCATGATCCTGAACCTGGATGTGGCGTTCCGCATCCCGTACCTGGGCCCCTGGATAGCACGGTTCCTGGCATGGGGGAAGGACTTCATGGCAGAGCGACCCTGGCTGGCCCGGTGGAGGGTGCCGGGCCTGGCCTTTTTCGTCATGCTGCCCTTCCAGGGGACGGGGGGAACGGGGTCGCCCCTGGTGGGGTGGATGATGGGCCTCCGTCCGTCGGAGATCCTCCTCGCCATCAGCATCGGGGCGACGGTGGAGAGCCTCTTCTTTGCGCTGGGATCCGAGCTCGTGCTCCGCCTGATCCTGAGCCATGGTGCCCTGGGACTGGTGGCAGCGCTGATGATCTTCCTCCTGGTGCTCCTGGCCCGCCATCTCTTCCGACAGAAAAAAGGCGGATAACATAATAAAAAGGCGATTTCCTGTGATAAACTGCATATCCTCGTTGGGGGTGGGTTCGGGAGGGGGCAGGCACCTCCTGTCACTCCCCTCCCGTCGCGATATTCCTTTCATTCCGTTTTCTCATGAAGGATAGGGAAGACATAGCGGGGATATGAAGTACGCGTTCACCTGCAACTCAGATCTTCAGTGGGGCGCGGAGTGTTCTTTTTATCTCCGCTGACAGCCATCCTCTCCTGTGGACCCCCTCATCCTCCTGGCTCTCGCCGTGGCCCCCGGTGTCTTCTGGATGTTCTGGTTCTACCTGAAGGACCGGTACGAGCCGGAGCCGCCCACCGCCGTCATCCGCATCTTCCTGCTCGGGGCCCTGGCCGTGATCCCTGCAGCGTTTGCAGAGCAGCTGGCGGCTTACGTATTCCCCGCGATCCTCATCCCTGTCGTCATCGGCCCGCTGATCGAGGAGTTTGCCAAGTACCGGGTGGTGCGGGGATACATCTACGATGACCCGGAGTTCGACGAGCCTATGGACGGGATCGTCTATGCCGTGGCGGCAGCCCTCGGGTTTGCCACCCTGGAGAATATCCTGTACGTGGGGATCGCGGCCTTCACGTCGTTGCCCCTGGCCCTGGGTGTCTCTGCGATACGGGCATTCCTCTCGGTCCCCGGCCATGCCCTCATCTCCCTCTGCTGGGGGGCCGCGCTCGGCCGGGCCCGGTTCATGGAGCCGGCGCAGGGCCGCCTGCTGGTGGTGGCCGGTTTCGCCCTCGCGGTTGCGGTCCACGGGGCCTTCAACTTCCTGGTCATGGGCACGGTCACCCTGGTCGTTCTCGTGGTCCTGCTGGTGCCCCTCGCCTGGATTGCTGCGGGAAAGGCCATCGACAGCGCCCTCCGGGCCGGGCACCGGCCCTGATTCCCCCGGGTTTACTGCCAAGGCTTCTGCGGGTACCTTTCTTTCCCTATCAAGAAATCAGGGCTCGTCGGGACCGGAAGTGCCCCTGCCGGGGAGGCAGAGAGTCGGCTCCTGAAGTCCCGGTCAGGTGCTCGGGAGCGAGACAAAGAGCCGGAACACCGTTTCCACAGGATACCCTTTCAGGCGCCGGTGCGCCAGGTACGCCACCGTCCCAGCCCCGGCCAGGTTGGCCAGCATGTCACCAGTGGAGTCATACGGCCCGACGAAATAGGTGGACCCGATCAGGATATCCACGGTCAGTTCCCCGTATTCCCACACCGCACCCAGGACCAGCACCGAGATAATGATGAGGGCGACCATGACGCGGCGGTCAAGTCGAATCCTCGTGAAGGTGGCCATGAAGAGGAGTAGCAGCAACACCATCAGGGCAATGGCCACGGACGAGGTGAAGTGGGCCACCTTGTCGTAGACCGGGTAGTACAGGAAATACCACCCGTAGATCCCGCCTGCGCTGTGGAGGAAGAGGGCGAGGGCGATGGCGGCCTTCACCCCCCTGTGGATGGCCGCTCCCGTAGCCCGTTCCAGGAGCCCGGGGAGGAAGGTGAGCGCGAACGCCACCGCCGCCCAGGATCCGCGGTACGGATCGCCTGTCATGAAAGCGAAGGTGGCGGTGATGAGAAGGGCAGTCTGGAGCAGCGGGAACAGGATGCGGAGACCGCGGGAACCCGGCAGGGAAACAGGAAGTGAGGGGGTGGTCGGATCCGGCATGTCTGTTCTTCCGGGAGTGTGGCTGGCGGGTGGTCTCCATTGAGAAGGCAGGCATCGGG
>Ga0315291_10003736_pt1 | contig 19591 bp, 15 predicted proteins | sample YL17G12_20_MG_FD_203070 | JGI IMG/M metagenome (GOLD analysis project Ga0315291, IMG submission 203070) | Sediment microbial communities from Yellowstone Lake, YNP, Wyoming, USA - YL17G12_20 | ecosystem: Environmental > Aquatic > Freshwater > Lake > Sediment | place: USA: Wyoming | collected...
ATCTACCTGTCGCCCTGGGACCGGCACGAGCCCAGCTACGGCGACAGCCCGCGCTACGACGAACACTACAAGAATCAGCTCGCGGAGCTGCTGACGAACTATGGGCCGATCGCCGAGGTCTGGTTCGACGGCGCGTGCGGCGAGGGGCCCAACGGCAAGAAGCAGGTCTATGATTGGCCCGGCTACATCGATGTCGCGCGGCGTCTGCAGCCCGACGCGGTTATCTTTTCCGACGCCGGTCCCGACGTGCGCTGGGTTGGCAACGAGAGCGGCTACGCAGGTGAGACGAACTGGTCGACGTTGCGGCGCGATGAGTTCTTTCCGGGCACACCCAACTATAAGGAGTTTACAGAGGGCCACGAGAACGGCACGCACTGGCTGCCGGCGGAGTGTGACGTATCGATTCGTCCCGGGTGGTTTTACCATGCCAGCGAGGACGACCAGGTCAAGTCAGTCGAACGGCTTGTAGACATCTACTACAAGTCGGCCGGCCGCAACGGCGTGCTGTTGCTGAATATACCCCCGGATCAGCGCGGCCGGATTCACGAGAGCGACGCAGCGCGGCTGGCCGAGTTTCGCGCGGCGCTGGACGAGACGTTCAAGACTAACGTTGCAGTCGGGAGCACTGTCGTTGCCACCAACATCCGTGATCGCAGTCCAGTGTTCGGTGCTGAGAAGCTCTTGGACGGTGACCGGAGCACATACTGGACTACGGACAACGGGATCACGGCCGCAGCGCTGGAGTTCACATGGGAGCAGCCGCGGACGTTCGACCGCGCGCTGATTATGGAGAATGTCCGCCTCGGACAGCGAGTAAGATCATTCGCCCTGGAAATCTGGGACGGCCAGGGTTGGCGGCGGGTGACCGAGGGTACGACCATCGGCTACAAGCGGCTGCTGCGCTTCCCGCTTGTCACCGCCGCGCGGGTACGGCTGGCCATCCGCGACGCGCGTGGCTCGCCCGCCGTCAGCGAATTCGGACTCTTCAAGGCCTCAATACGTGAAGGGAGGTGTGAGCGATGACACGCGCGACGATCGTCATTCCTGTGTCCATGCTTGCGTGGAGTCTTGCGGCGATGGGTCAGGACACAAGTCAACCGAGCGGTCCCGGCGACGCCATGCTGGCCGCCCTGAGAGCGTACTTCGGCGCGCCGGAGAATGAGCGCGGTGGGCTCGCCAGACCGTGGGAACAAGCGACGCTGGTCAGTGCCGCCGATGCCACCGCGTGGCAAGATGCGATCTGGAAGGCTTACCTGGCCGCGGATGGTCCGCGGCAGAAGGCCTGGCGGGACGATGTTGCCAACCAGCGCGTCACGCTTGGACAGAAGATCATGCGGTACACCGTCCGCGTTGCTGGGGAAGGGCCGGCCAGGGGGTGGCCGTTGCTAATCTCGCTGCACGGCGGCGGGGCGCGGCCTGAAGTTAACGATGCGCAATGGAGGGCTCAGCAGGAGCGCTACGCGTTCGAGGGTATGTACGTGTGCCCACGGGCGATTGCCGACGACAGGAACCTGTGGGATACCCCCAAGAGCCACGAGCTGCTGGACTTGCTCGTGCGGCAGCTTCTTGCCTTCGGCGAGGTCGATCCGAACCGCGTGTACCTTCAGGGCGATGCCGAAGGCGGGGACGGCGTGCTGCGACTGGGGCCTAACCTGGCCGACCGCTGGGCCGCGATCACCGCCGTTGCTGCCGCCGTGCCGGTGGACCGCGCGCCGGTCGAGAATCTGTGCCACACGCCGCTGAATCTCCAGGTCGGCCAACCCGACAGCGAGCGGGACTGCTTTAAGCTCGCGTCGGCATGGAGGGACATCATGCAGAAGCTCCGCGACGACGCTAATCCGGACGAGTACGTCTGCGCGCTCGTTGCTGGCGCGGGGCAGGAGGGCGCGGCCGATGATGGTGCGAGCCTGGCCTGGCTACAGCAGCACGAGCGCAGCTCGGTGCCCAAACGCATCGCCTGGACACAGAGCGGCCCGGTGCAACACGACCGTTACTGGCTCCGCCTCGATGACCCGTATGGCGGAAAAGACCCGGGCAACTGGAACAACCGGCCCGAGACGATCGATGCGCGCGTGGGCGGGCAGCTTGTTACCTTGGCCATGAAGGGGCTAGCGCGGGTCACGATTCACCTCGACGATCGCCTGCTCGATCTGGACCAGCCGGTGACCGTTACGATTAACGACGAGGAGGTCTTCACCGGCCGGGTGTCGCGTTCGGCTGCGGCACTGGTCAAGACGCTCGAAGAGCGCGGCGATCCGGAGCTGATGTTCTGCGCGGAATTGGCCCTGGATGCCCCGGCGACAGCGGTGCAGGCCACCTCGCGCGGCGCTGCCCCGGCGGAACAATATCATTACCCCGCTCCAGCCGACCCGCAGCTTGCGGCGGCGGTCGAGGCCGCACTCCGCAAGGCCGGCGCGAACGCGGTGGAGTTGTGCAAGGCCCTGGCCGAGGTCGGCGACGAAGGCCGGTCGGGGCTGTTCTTCCTCATCGCGAACATGCCCGACCGCGATCTCGTCCGGCTGAAGGCCGCGTTCCTGGTCGAGAATGTCAAGCTCGCGTACCAGGCGTGGAAGCAGGCGCCGTGGTCGGCTCAGATTTCCGAGCAGCAGTTCTTCCAGTACATCCTGCCGTACGCGCATTTCAATGAGCGCCGCGACAACTGGCGGCGCGACTTTTACGACCGCTTTCACGAGCGGGCGTGGACGTTCCACGACCCGATCGACGCGACGAAGTGGCTGAACGACACGCTCAACGACACGGTGAATGTGCACTATCACGCGTTTAAGCGGCCTAAGTCGGACCAGAGTCCATATGAGTCGATTGCGGCCCGCTATGCGTCCTGTACCGGGCTGTCGGTGCTCCTGGCCGACGCGTGCCGCGCGGTCGGCATTCCCGCGCGCCTGGCCGGCGTGGCGCGTTGGACCAAGACTCCCGGCAACCACACCTGGGTGGAGGTGTGGGGCGGACCGCCGGAGTCGGCCGGCGCCACGGCAATCCGGCGCTGGTACAACGTTGGCGATACGGGCTCCGATCCGCGTAAGGGCGACTGGGTCGACGAGCGCTGCCTCCAGGAGACGGACCCGGATCAACCGCTCTACAGCGTGTACGCCGCCTGTTTCCGCCACAGCAAGCTGCACTTTCCGCTGGCGTGGGACCTCGAGTTGAAGTACGTGCCGGCGTTGAACGTGACGCGCTTCTACACGAGCGCGATGGAGGTCGAGCTTCCCTTGCCCGCGGCCCGCCATGATGTGGCGGTCTGGTGGGCGGATGAGGTTGTGGTCACGGCGACGGGCGAAGGCCCGCTCCGGTTGCCGCTGGCGCGCGGCGAGCAATTCCGCGTCGTCATCACCAAGGCCGACGGCACGCGTGAGGAACGGCAAGTGGCCCCGTAGCGGCAGGCCGGTGTGCGTAACGGGACATGAACCGCCGGGACGGAGCCCGGCCGCTACAAAGGGGATTCCACGCGGCCGTCGTCGGTGGGGTTGTCGCGCCGCAGTCTGAGCGACCGGTACAGGTCGCGCAGGTCCCTGAATCCGCCGATGGTAAACCAGATCGTTACGAGAACGGCGCAAGCCAGGATGAACCAGGTCCAGCCATACCAGTACTTCAGCCAGGACTGGTCGGGCACGTCGGCCAGCAAGTTGTAGACTGTGCCGACGACAAAGATCACGGTCCAGACCAGCGGCCAGCCCAGCGTGACGTACGTGACGATCCGGTCGGTACCGGTGAACTCGCGCGTGAAGCCGAGCCGCTCCCACCACCTCTTGGGCGCATCCCCGGCGTCTACTGTTTCGCCCGGTATGGCGTACGGGCCGCGGTGTAGCAGCCGGTCCATGTTAAATAGGGTGCGCGGCCCCAGCAGCGACACGCCGACGTAGGCCGCGACGGCCAGCACAATGGCCCAGAAGGTCATCTCCTGGCCGGTGAAGGAGGTTTGCAGGTAGAGAGAAAGGGACGCGATTCCGCCCCACGCGGGATGCGGCTGAAGCGAGCGCAGAAACGCCGGATTGATCTGCTTGATGACCATGCCGGCTAGCGACAGGCCCGTGCCCGTGAGCATGGCCGCCCAGGCACCCGCGGTCGTGCCGCGCTTCCAATACAGTCCGCCGATGATTACTGAACCAGCCCCGCCGACGAAGACAGACGCCGTCAATGCGCAGAACATCGCGATGTACTGCGTATGGCGGAAAAGGATGCTGAACAGCAGGATGAAGACGGCCACCGCCGAGATGGAGAGCTTCAGCAGCCGCAAGTGCTGCTCGGGTGTAAACGGCTTCCTGCGAAAGGGGAGGATCACGTCCTGGACCAGGATCGCGCCCCACGAATGCAAGTATGCGCCATGGGTGCCGATGTTAGCGGCCAGTGCGGCGGCACACGCCAGGCCCAGCAGGCCCGCCGGAAAGATCGCCGCCATGGCGAGCGGCGTGCGCATCTGGTTCTGGAGCGATTCGGACGGGATGGCGGCGAGCCGGCCGTTGACCGAGGCGGCCTGGGCGGCGAAATCCGGGTGGTACAGCACTGTGCGCACGCAGACCGGCAACACCACAACAATGAGCATGAGCACGCGGAAGCGCCAGCCGCCGAGGATGCCGGCCATCTTGGCTTCGTGGGCGTTGCGCGCCGCGCAGTTGTAGCCTTGGGTGCCTTGCCAGGCCATCGCTCCGTAGAACATGATGACTACGCCGATCATGTAATACCAGACATTGAAGTTGCTCTCCTGTCCGAGATGAAACGGGTTGACTAGCGATTCCTGGCGCGGCGCCGCGAGTAGGGCCGTGGAAACCTGCTCCCACTTGAAGGTCATGAGCAGGAACAGGATGAGCACGATGAACGTAATGTTGACAAAGGCGCCCTGGAGGAAATCGGTGACCATGACGGCGATCTGACCGCCGATGAAGGTGAAGAAGAGCGAGACCCCGATCAGCAGGATCATCAGTACCGGGAACGTCGCGAGCGGCAGCCCGCCGACGTGGAAGCGTTCCGGCAGTCCGCACAGGGCGATGAAGAAACGGGCGCTCACCGACGGGAAGATGCCGAAGTTGATCAGGCCCGACAAATAGGCGACGAGCCCCGCGAACACGCGGAAGTTGCGGCTGTAGCGCATCTCAAAGAACTGGGCCAGCGTCATGGCCCGCGTCTGCCGGTAGCGGTAGAACACCCAGCCCGACAACCCCATGATGATCCACGCGGGGCCTTCCAGCAGCGGCCACCAGATCGACGTGTAGCCGACCTCGTAGTTCTGCTCAAAGTACCACACGAGCGTGATGACGCCGAGCTGGGCCATGCCGGTGGCGACCGAGATCAGGTACCGCCCGCCGCAGCGCTCGGCGGCCAGAAAGGCGGCCACGCTGCGGCTGTAGCGGCGTGTGCCGAGGCCGGCCCACACGAGGACGGTCAGCAGGCCGGCCACGATAGCCCAGTCCAGCGGGTGCATATTCATACCAGGGGTTCCTTCGCTCCGTCGTGGGACGCCGGAAAGGTTGCCTCATGAGGGACCGCCGCCGGGCCGTGCTCGATGGTCGCGATGGGCAAGAGCCACAAAACCCGTGGCACGCGGTCCGGCCGCGCAAACTCCAGGCACCGGTAGACGCGCTCGCGACTGATCATAGGATGGGGCACGCTTTCGCTCATCCGCAGCTACAGCTATTCTGGCGTACAGTTGGCTCTTGGCCAAGGAGCAGGCGATGGCGAAGCGCTTGTGCAAACTCACGCCCGTGTGGTTCGGATTAATGCTGCTGGCCGGTTGCACCGCGCGTCGCGCGGCCGGGCCTGCGGCGCAGACGGCCGCGTCGGCGCCCGCTGTTCCGCGGCACTACGCCTGCCATCGGGCCGCGAGCCCGCTGGTCCTGGACGGCCTCCTGGATGATCCGATCTGGGAGCAAGCGCCGTGGACCGAGGACTTCGTGGATATCGAGGGCGGTGCCAGGCTGCCGCCGCGTTTCCGCACGCGGGCCAAGATGCTGTGGGACGAGCAATACCTGTACATCGGGGCGACGTTGGAGGAGCCCCACGTCTGGGCCTCGCTGACTCAGCACGACCAGATCGTGTTCAGGGACAACGACTTCGAGGTCTTCATCGACCCCAACGGCGACCGCCGCGAGTACTACGAGATCGAGGTCAACGCCCTCAACACGATCTTCGATCTGTTCCTGGTCCGCACCTACATCGACGGCGGGCCGGCGTTGCACGGCTGGGACTGCAAAGGCTTGCGGTCTGCGGTGTACGTGCATGGCACGCTGAACGACCCGGCCGACCTGGACCGCGGCTGGTCGGTGGAATTTGCAGTGCCCTGGGCCGCGCTCGCCGAAGCCGCCCAGCGGCCAGCGCCGCCGCACGCGGGCGACACCTGGCGGATGAACTTCTCACGCGTGGAATGGCAAACGCGGGTCGTGAACGGCCAGTACGAGAAGGTGCCCGACCGGCCGGAGGACAACTGGGTCTGGTCGCCGCAGGGCATGATCAACATGCACGTGCCGGAGCGGTGGGGATACGTGAAGTTCGAATAGAGAATAGCGAATGGCGAATTACAGGCCATCGCTACTCGGCAGTTACTATTCTGCTCTCAGTGTGACGATCTGGAACGGCCGGAGCGGCGCAGTCGATCGTCGCCGGGCGGCGTCGTGGGCGAAACCCTCAAGCGCGAGGGGCCGCTCCAGCAGGTTCACGGCTTCGACTGTCATGACCGGTAGATTCCAGGTGATCGTGGCTTGCCCGCGTCCGCCGTGGATTTCCACCAAACGGAGAATCAGGCGGTCGTCGTCTTCTGCTCGCTTGACCGCGGAGACCGCGACGCCCGCGACGCCTTCCGTGTGAATCTCGAACGGGGCCCATTCCTGCTGAATCGGTCCGCGCTGGCCGGCCGGCAGCGGCAGCGCCCACAGGGGCGCGTTGAGGGCCTCGGCCTCGCGATCGACGCCGGCGGCGCGCCAGTCGCCGCCGTGGACCATCAGGCTGTATGTGAACTCATGCATGCCCATGTCCGCCTGTGGATCGGGGAACTTCGGGCTGCGGAGCAGGGACAGGCCGATGACGCCGTCGTGGCACGAGTGCCCGTACTTGCAGTCGTTCAGCAGGGCCACGCCGAAGCCGGGCTCGGACAAGTCCATCCAGCGCTGCGCGCACACCTCGAACATGGCCTGCTCGCGCGACGAGTTGCGGTGCGTTGGCCGCTCGACGTGGCCGAATTGAACCTCGTAAGTCGCCCGCCGGGCGCGGACGTCGACCGGGAACAGCGCCCGCAGCAGCCGGTGGCTCTCGTGCCAATCCACCCGCGTGTGGATGTCCAGCCGCGGCGAGCCAGCCTCGAGGATCAGCCGCTGCGTGATGCGGCTGGCCCGGCCCAGCGGTCGCACGACCTCGACGGCGGCCCGCAACGGCCCGGCCTCTACGACGCGCCAGCTTTCGGCGGGCTCAGCGATCGGCCAGGCCTTCAGTTCATACTCCGCGTCGATATCCCAGGCGTCCCACCCGCGCGGCCGGTCGTCATACAGCACAAGCTGATTCATCGGCTGGCGGGTGCGGCACGCATCGCGGCCGGTGTCCGTGCGTCGCAGGCTGACGACCCGGCCCACGTCGTCGATCGTGGCGGCCAAGATGCCGTTCGACAGCGTCTTGCCGCTGACGCGGACGGGCTCTGCGCGGACCTGTATGGCGCGATCGCGCACGGCAGCGCCGAGGGCCGGTACGTCCGCGACATATTGCAGTTGCCCCGCGCACTCGACCACGCCGCTGCGTCGGGACGAGCACGGATTGAGCACCAGCATCGGTTCCTTCAGGCCGGCCGTGTGCACGTTCCGCGACCAGCGTTGCTCGCCCGCCTGGACGACCTCCGCACAAATCTCCCGAATTCGGCCATGGTGGCGCTCGCTGTCCGCGTACACCGCCGTGATCGAGGAACCGGGCAGGACGTCGTGGAACTGGTTCAGCAGAAGAAGCTTCCAGGCTTCGTCGAGTTGCCACGCGACCTGTGCGGACGCCTGCGGGTCGAGGGCCGCCGGCCCGGCCCACGTCAGCCATTCCGCCGCACGCAGGGTCTGCTCCGCCCGGCGATTCGCCCGTTTCAGCCGCGCTTGCGTGGTGTACGTGCCGCGGTGGTATTCGAGGTAAAAATCGCCGTCCCAGACGGGCAGCGCGCGGCCCTCGCACCGCCGGGCCAGCTCATCGCAGAACGAGCCTGCCGTGGCCAGCCGAACCTCCGGCAAGCCTTCGCATTGTTGCGCGAGCCCGGCGTTCTCGATCATTCCTGCGGTCGGTCCGCCGCCGCCGTCGCCGTACCCGAACGGTTGTAGCCAGAGCCCCACCCCGGCGCGGTCCTTGCGGGCACATTCCTTCTCCCCGCGCTGCAGCTCGAGCGGCGTGTTGGTGGCATTGTAGTCGCGGCCGGGCGTGCAATGGGCGAGGACCTCGGTCCCGTCGAGGCCGCGCCAGCGAAACGTCGTGTAGGGGAACTCATTGGAGTCGTTCCACGAGAGCTTGTTGGTGATAAACGTATCCAGACCGGCGAGGGCCATGAGCTGCGGCAGGGCGGCGGAAAAGCCGAATGTGTCGGGCAGGTACAAGTGCCGCTGTCGGCCCCACTCGCCGAAGGCCTGTTCCCAGTAGCGCGTGCCGTGCAGGATTTGCCGCACCAGCGATTCGCCGGACGGCACGTTGCAGTCGCACTCGACCCACATCGCGCCGCCAGCCTCCCAGCGGCCTTCCCTTACGCGCGCTGCGATCTGTTTGAATAACTCCGGCGATCGCTCCTGCACCCAGGCGTACTGCTGGGCCTGGCTGCATAAGAAGCGAAAGTCGGGGTACTGCTCCATCAGCCGCAGGACGGTCGCGAACGTGCGCAGGCACTTGCGCTGCGTCTCGCGAAACGTCCATAGCCACGCCGTGTCGATGTGGGCATGGCCGACGGCGTAGCAGGTCGTGTGCGTTGGTGGCCCCTCGCCCCGCAGCGCGGCGACAAGCACTTCGCTCGCCGCGGCGGTCGTGCCGGCGACATCTCCGTCATCAATGACCTCCGCGGCTCTTTGCAGGGCAGCGCCAAGCTCGTGCGCGCGCCTCTGATCTTCAGGGCAGAGCAACATGAGCTGCCGGGCAAACTCGAACTGCCGCCCTAGCCGCCAGACCTCGGGGTCGTACGTTGCGATCTCGCAGCGTTCGAGCCGGCCGGGCTTGGCCTCGGCCCAGCGCTGGTTGAACTCGCGCTCCAGCCACCAGAACGGTGCCGCACCGAGCGGGTGATTGCAGGCCGCCTCGACGTGCAGATCGATTTCTTCGTTCCCGGCGGTCGGGTCAAACAGCACGGCCATGTCGTGGTTGACGTCCAGCCCGCAGTGCGGGACGCCGTCTCGCCACAACAGCGCCTCCGTACCGCTCGAAAAGCGGAGTGCGACCGGCCGGCCACGCATCTCCGCCGGCACGCGGCCCGTGAGCTGGAACCACGCCGTGGACCAGACCGGTCCCCAGCGCCAGCCGATCTCGACCGGCTGATAGGTCCCGGAGCGGGCCTCGGCGTAGGGGATGGGTTCCGGGGTTTGCAGAACGCCGACGTGCAAAAGCACGCCCGGTCCGAAGACCGCGGGTTCCAGTACCTGGTTGGCAAACACCGCAAACCGCTGGGCAGCAGCTTCAAGCTCGTTCCTCATGGTCGGGGAGTATAGCGGAGGTCACGCGCGGGGGTACCGACGCCTGCCGTCAACAATTGTGCTTCGCCTCCCGAAGATTTGTTCCCTGGCTCACTAGCTGGGGATGAAACCGATGGACCGGACGCCGCGTACTGGATGGCGCGTCGTCCCCAACGAAGGAGGTACTACGATGAGCAGGTTATGTCTGGGTGCACTGTTGCTACTGGCGATCGCCTTGGCCGGCGGATGTCCAGCCTCGCCCGACGCGGTCCATGAGCTTCTCCAGCAGGTGGAGGAGACATTGACTCCGGACTACCGGCCCCCACCGAGTGAGGGCCCCCAGGCCGGCCCCTCAAGCGGCGATGAAGAGAGTCTCGCGCTCGTTGCTCCGGGCGGCGACGAGGAGTCCGCGAACCGGCCTTCGCTACCGCCGTCAGCAGAATCATGGCGCGGCACTTGGGGCAGCGTGCCCGCCGCCCGGCGGCGCTGGCCGGAGCGTTGATTCTGGCACCGCAGCGACACTGAACTCGCAACGTTGTCCCGTTGTTGCCGCGCATGGGTGGCTCCTGGTCTCTCAACGGGCGGCGTGTCGCAGGCTGATCGGCCCTGCGTCTGCCGCTCGCCTATCTATCTAGTTGCCGAAACGGCCCCTGCGCAACGCGCAATTCTGGAAAAATGTTGGGATGTGGCTACCCGTGTCTGGCGTGAAGCCCCGTGAGCGCTTTCGGCTCGACGTGCGGCGTGGCTTCGCATGCTGGCGGGACGCGGGTCAGGGCTCCTCGCGTTTCGACGGCCCACCCGGCCTCAAGCTTCTTGCGGCCCGAGGCGAGAACGCAGCAGCGACAGCAGCGCTAACCAGGGCACGAGGATGCAGCCTACCGTGGCTACCGCCAGCACCGCCAGGTCCTGGTAAACACCAAAGTGCAGCAGCGTAAAGGCCCGTACCGAGGCGGGCGGCCAGCCGGGCGGGGCCAACAACGCCGTGCAACTGACCTCGCCGAAGCACAGAATCACGATGACCAGCCAAACCACCAGCGCGTCCCGCGCGACGGCGGGCCAGTAGACGTGCCGCTGCACGCCGAGCCAGTCGCAGCCGTCGACGCGGGCGGCGGCTTCGTTCTCAGCCGGCACCCGTCGCACGGCCGGGATGAGGAGCAAGACTCCGAAGGGCAAGAACCGCACGACATAGCCGGCCACGATGACCGCCGGCGAGTCATACAACGATCCCAGCCAGCCTGGGCGGTTGAGCAGCTCAATCAGGCCGATTCCGATGACCGGCGCGGGTGCTGCCAGGAGCACCACGACGCCGGCGCCAATGAGCCAGCGGAGCACGCGGGTTTTGAGAGCGCCCCACGCCAGCCCGACGGCGAGCAAGACCACCAGCGTGGCACCTGCGAGTGAGCCAAGCGCGGACGTCAGCAGCTCGCGGTCCAGGTCGACGGCCAGGCCCGCCAATCGCCCCAGCGACCCGACTTTGCGAAGCAGCGCGGCCGCCGGCGCTCCCACCACAACCGAGACCAGGGCTAAGCAACCCAGTGCAACGACCCACCGCCAGCGCCCGAGCGTGATCGTTCGTGGCCGCACGCCGAACTGCCAGGGCGAGTGCTCGCCCAGCAGCCGGTAGCGAGCCTGAATCAGCCCGAGGAGCACGGCCACGACCACGAGCACCGGCACCGAAGTGAGCACCGGGCCGGCCGCGGACTGGTGCAGGGCGAACTGGGTATACACTTCCTCGGCGAACGTGCGCACCAGCAGAAGGTCCGCGATCGTGAAGTCCGTGGCGACGACCAGGATGACGATCGTCGCGACCAGCGCGATCCCCCACGCCGCCTGCGGAATCGTCACACGCCACAGCACGGCCCACGGATCAGCATCCAGCCGCGCGCTGTCCTCGAGGTCGCGATCCGCCGCACGAAAGGCAGCCGCCAGAATGACCGTGGCCAGCGGCACGGCGAACAGGCCGTACAGCAAGCCGCAAGCCAGCGCGGAGCCGGAGTAGCGCCACACGGGAATCACCGCGAAGACGAAGGTAGCGCTCACGTAGACCGGCACGCAGGCGCCCAGGACCGCAGCGCCGGCGAGTAGCCCGCGCCCCGGCATGTCGGTCCGGGCGGCGAGCAGGCCAAACAGCGCTCCGAGCACGGTCGCCGTCACGGCGGCCAGAGCGCAGACAGCGGCGGTATTGGTCAGCAGCACGAGCCAGCGTCGGGCGTCGATCAGGGCGGCCAGTGCATCGGGGGCCGTTTCGCGGCACAACGCACGGACCGCATCGAAGATCGCGCAGCCGGGGACTGCGACCAGGGCGAGCAGGAAGAGGACGTGGGCGCCCAGTGCGGCGGTTCCGATAAGATTCGCTAGTGACCAGCGGCGCACGGCGACCTCAGCGCTGTGGGAGCCTGACGGCGAATCAGCATTGCGTGCTGCTCAAGATATGAGGTCGGCGAAGCGGGAACAATCTGCTGGCCAGAAGAAGTCTCATGTGCCGTCCCGGCCGTGGTACCCGCGTGCCACTGCTGTGTCAGCAGTGCCAGACGCCTGGTGTGCTGTCTCGCAAATACGGCATCGTATCGCGGGCTGAGCCGCGGCCTTCAGGCCGCGCGGAGCGGCCGCGCGACATGAATGTCGCGGCTCGGATACGTTGCGGTTTCAATGAGACACTACACTGGTACCCGCACTGCTCACAGAGCGGTGGCACACGGCCGGTCCGGCGCGGCGGAGGGTCGGCCGGCACATGCCACGCCGCTCACGCCAGCGGTATAATGCTGCATTCGCGAGTTTCCGCTGGTGCGAGAATCCTTTCTCGCACCCGCGTGTCATCAACGAGCAGGCCGCATGGACCGCAGGCTGATCCGTAATTTCTCGATCATCGCCCACATCGACCACGGCAAGAGCACGTTGGCCGACCGGCTGCTCCAGATTTCCGGGGCCATCTCCGAGCGCGACCTCAGGGAGCAGGTCCTCGACGACATGGACCTGGAGCGCGAACGCGGCATCACGATCAAGGCCTCCGCCGTCACGATCGACATGGAGGTCGACGGCCAGACCTACATGTTCAACCTGATCGATACGCCGGGGCACGTGGACTTTCACTACGAGGTCGACCGGGCCCTAGCGGCGTGCGACGGGGCGCTGCTGGTGGTGGACGCGACGCAGGGCGTGCAGGCCCAGACGGTCGCCAACGCCTACGCCGCCGTTCACAACGGCCTGGAGATCATCCCCGTCATCAACAAGATCGACCTGGCCAGCGCGACGCCCGAGGACGCGGCCATCGAGATCGAGCACGTGCTGGGCATCAGCGCGGACCACGTGCAGTTCGTGTCCGCTAAGACGAACGTCGGGGTCGAGGATCTGATCAGGGCGATCGTGAGACATTTGCCGCCGCCGAAAGGCGATCCGGAGGCCCCGCTGCAGGCGCTGATCTTCGACTCGGAGTACAACGACTACCGCGGCGTCATCTGCTACTTGCGCGTTATGAATGGCACGATCCGCAAAGGCCAGAAGATCCTGCTGATGGGCCGGCAGCGTACCCACCTGGTCACCGAGCTCGGCAAGTTCCGCCCGCAGATGGCGGCGGTCGAGGAGCTCTCCGCCGGCGAGACCGGATACATGGTCGCCAGCATTAAGAGCCTGCACGACGTGACCGTGGGCGACACGATCACCGATGCCACCCATCCGGCCCCGCAGCCGCTGACCGGCTATGAGCCGCCACAGCACATGGTGTTCTGCGATTTCTACCCGGCCAGCGGCGAGACGTACGACGCCTTGCGCGAGGCGCTGGAGAAGCTCAGCTTGAACGACGCCTCGTTCAGCTTCATCCCCCAGCACTCCGACGCGCTGGGCCCCGGCTTCCGCTGCGGCTTCCTCGGCCTCTTGCACATGGACATTGTGCAGGAGCGGCTGGAACGCGAGTGCGGCGTCAGCGTGGTCCAGACCGCCCCGAGCGTGACCTACGAGGTCGTGCTGCACGATGGCACCGCGCGGCGTGTCGAATCCGCCGGTGATCTGCCCGACATGGGCGAAATCCTGGAGCTGCGCGAGCCGCTCATCGAGATGCAGATCATCACGCCCGCCGACGCGATCGGCAGCATCATGCAGCTCGCGGAGCAGCGCCGCGGCGAGTACAAGAAGACCGAATACATCTCGCCGCAGCGGGTGATGCTGACCTACGAGTTCCCGTTCAACGAAATCCTGTACGACTTCTACGACAAGCTGAAGAGCGTCACCCGCGGCTACGGGACGATGGACTACCACGTCATCGGCTACCGGGCGGGCGACCTGGTCAAGCTCGACATCCTCGTCAACGGCGTGCCGGTCGATGCGCTGAGCCTGATCTGCCACCGCACGAAGGCCGAGGCCCGCGGCCGGCGGTTCCTGATCAAGCTGCGGCGGGAGATTGCGCGGCATCAGTTCGAGGTCGCCCTCCAGGCGGCGATCGGCGGCAAGGTCATTGCCCGCGAGACGATCAAGGCCTTCCGCAAGGACGTGACGGCCAAGTGCTACGGGGGCGACGTCACGCGCAAGCGGAAGCTGCTGGAGAAGCAGAAGGCCGGCAAGAAGCGGATGAAGACGGTGGGGCGGGTGGAGATTCCGCAGAAGGCGTTCATGACGGTGCTGGAGCCGGAGGATTGAACGTGGACTTCCGACTGACAGCGCATGCGGAAGGCGAATTGGCGCGCCGCGGAATCCCGCGGCCCCTGCTCGACCAGGTGCTTCGCGAACCGCAGCAGGTTGTACCGGGGCAGGGCGGGCGAAAGGCGTATCAATCGCAGCTTGACTTTGGCGATGGTACAATCTGGTTGCTGCGGGCCATCGTGGACGAGCGCGTCGCCCCACCCATGGTGATCACGGTGTATCGCACGAGCAAGATCGACAAGTACTGGAGGCGCCCATGAAAATAGTCTACGATCCGGAAACGGACACGCTGCGGGTGGTCTTCAGCGGCGCGCCGATCGAGGAGAGCGACGAGGACAAGCCCGGCGTAATCCTGGACTACGACCGCCAGGGCAACGTCGTCGCCTTGGAAATCCTGGACGCTTCCAAGCGCATGGAGAACCCGCGCTCCGTGGAGTACGCGATCGCCGATTGAGCCCGCAGGACGCGGCAGCGGGAAGGCAACAAGCGGATGAAGACCGTCGGCCGGGTGGACATCCCGCAAGAGGCGTTCATGACGGTGCTGGAGCCGGAGGAGTAGAGTCGTGTCCAAACAACACGAGCCTACGCGACAGGCGGCGCCCGCAGAGTCAGGCGACCGGCAGGAGGTTGAGCGGCCCCCAACGCCCAGCGCGCCCGGGCCGCGCGATGCGTCTAGCCGTCTCGGGTGGCCCAGCCCTGGTGAGGGCGCCGTGATCTTCCTTCTCACGGCGTACGCGTACGTGGTCACATATCGCTATGAAGCCGGCTACCTCTCTGCGTACCGGATACCGTCTGACTTCGTTGACGTATCGGTTTCGTCGATCATCTCCACCTGTTTGAGTATCCTCTTCCTGATCGGTACGGGCATTGCCTACGGACATTGTTTCAGCGGCCTCAAGCGCATCGTCCCCAGGCGTGTGTCCTGGATCAGGTTGCCTGTGTTCGTTGTCCTGCCGCTCGGCCTTCTTTGGCTCATAGGCGTGCGCGGCCCTCTTTTCGCGTACTCTGGCCCGGCTCTCCTCATCATTACGGTCGCCGCCCTGTGGGGCGACCTGCTCCCGCTAGAGGATCAGGCGCTAGCCACCGCGCTGACCCAAGGCCCAACACACAGAGGCGCCCTCGTGGCCAAGGTAACGATCGTGATGGTCCTGATCATGTCGGCGGTCTGGGCACCTCGGGTTGGGGCGTCCGCCGCACGAGCCGAGGTCGGATCCAGACTTTGCATTGGGCTCGCGCCTCCGGGCGAACACCCGACGACGGCACCCGCGAAGCTTCCGGTGTGGCTGCTTGTCAGAGCCAGGGGAGAACGCTGGTTGTGCGCCGAGATCGACCCCGAATCCGGTGAGGTGCTCCCCCACATTAGAGTCGTGGAGCCCACATCCCTCTCCTCGCCAGCTCAGCCCCTATCGATTCCGCGGGTCCACTTCCCCGACACATCGGCCTCCCCGGCGAAAGCAGCACCCGGTGCCGGCCGGTGACCATGCGGCTACGGGAGCGCGCCGGCGTGACGTGGGACCGAAGCCCGCCGCACAAGCAGAAGGAAGGCAAGAAGCGCATGAAGACCATCGGCCGGGTAGGCATCCCCCAAAAAGCCTGCATGACCGTGCTGGAGCCGGAGGACTAGTTCGGTGCTTGGTCACTCCCTTGCGTGAACTGGGAGTAGCGCAACAGTGGGTTTTCGAACGTTCGGCCGCCATCGTAGCTGACCTCGATCGCGAAGCCGAGCACGCTTCTCTTCTTGGCTACGAACCAGACCCGGACAGTCCGCCTCTCGTTCAGGATGGGGATTGCCTCGCCCTCGCGCGCTGACTTCACCATGAAAAAGCCGATGCAGAGTGCCGCGAACTTCACCGAGGCCAAATCCGGCCGATTCGTATCGACATGGTCAGCAGGCAGTTCAAGCTCGAAGACCTGCTTTGCGTGATCGACCCATATCAGTCGGCGTAGCATGGTGTGATTGGGCCTCCAATACCCGCGTACGCACGAACGATCATGCGCCTCGGCGCGCCAAGCGTCAAACGCGGCCGTACACAATCGTGTATACGCGCCGGCGCATTGGGGCGGCCATGTCCGGTGCCGCGTTCTTATTATAGGACGTGCGTGCCCCAACCGTGCTTGGGAGCCGCCCCCAGCCCTTGACGTAGTCGGCACTAGTGCGGGTCATTGCAGCATCAACTTGACATTTTGTCAACTTATAGCAGCACTGCTGCATACATGTGGTATACTATTGGTATACTATCTGTACGAGAATGTGTACCAGTCTGAGGAGATCCGGCGATGGCTGCTCGGAAACCGCTTGAATCGTCCCCCGTCAACTTCCCGCAGGACACCTCGTGGCCCGAGGCGTTGGCGGAATACACGTACCAGCTCCTTCGCCGTCTCGCGCCCGAGGGGATGGCGGGTCTGCAAGTGGCACCAATGGCCCCGGGTGCCGAACCTATCCAGGATCGCGTGTCGTTGGAGACGGCGCCCGAGTGGGTCCGCGAGGCGTATGCACGGGCCAAGGAGGGTGCCGCGGAAGGTCTATCCGATGCCGGGGCGCGAGCCTTTGTGGCCCGAGATCGCCTCCTACAGGCCCTGCGCCGCCGCCATATGACCCAAGCCGATCTCGCGAGGCGGTTGAACAAATCGCCGACCTCAATCTCGCGCATCTTCAAGGCTCCGCAGCGAAGTCGCTTAACGACCTTGCAGGAGATCGCGGGTGCCCTCGGCGTGGAATTGAGGGACATATTCGATCCGGCACACACCAAGTTGGAATCCTGAGCTATTCGAATTCGGGCCAGGCACGGCAGGTCCCCAGCGAACCCATCTGCGGCCGAAGCCGGCTGAGAGATCCGTTCTCGTGCTGCGCAGGATTCTCTTGGACGAGCCCGCCTGATCGTTGGTATGCTCGAACAGGCTCAGGGTGGAGCCCGACGCATAGCCATGAGCAAAGCGGGCCAGAGATCGTTGTTCGACTCGTTCGCAGCCGCTCAACCGGCGGACAAGCTTACCCCGCGCGGTGTGGCGGTACGCGAAGTGCGTTGCCGCAGTCTGCTCAACCGCTGCAGCATCGACGACTACTCCTTTAATTGCTACGTCGGTTGCGAACATGGCTGCGGCTACTGCTACGCCCGCTTCATGCAGCGCTTCCATCCCCACGCGGAGGAGTGGGGGCAGTTCGTGGACGTCAAGATCAACGCCGTCGAGGTACTTACGCGTCAGCTTCGCCGCCTGCCGCCGGGCCAGGTGTTTACCTGTAGCGCCTGCGACGGGTGGCAGCCGATCGAGGAGCAGTATCGGCTCACACGCGAATGCTGCCGCCTGCTGCTGGACGCCGGCTTCCGTCTGAACATCCTGACCAAGAGTCGTCTGGTCCTGCGCGACCTGGACATCTTCCGCGGGCGGCCCGTGCGCGTGGGCGTGACGATCACGACGACGGACCAGCGCTGGGCGCGGATCTGGGAGCCCGGAGCCTCCTTGGTCTCGGGCCGCGTGGAGGTGCTCCGCCAGGCCAAGGCGGCCGGACTGGAAACTGCGGTGATGTTCGGGCCGCTGCTGCCGGGCATCAGCGACACCGACGCGGCGCTCGCCGAGCTGTTCGCCATGGCCGCCGAGCTGCATGTGGATCAGATCTGGACGGATACGCTGAATCCGCGGCCGCGCGTCTGGGCCAGCATGCAGGAGGTCTTGCGCCGCCACTGCCCGAACTGGTACGGGCCTTACCGCGGCATCCTGTTCGATCCGGCCTGTCGCCGGGCGTACCAGCAGGAGCTTGACGAGCGCATCCGCAGAGCGGCTGCTCGTGCCAATCTGACGGATCGGTTAGCTTGAAGGGCGAGCGTCGGGGTGAGCAGTGCGTGAACCGCCGATCGACGAAACGGCCACGCCTCCGACGCCGAGACCGTGTCTTCGGGATGCGATTGTCGCGGACCTGAACGAGCCCGGGGCCAGCGCGGTGCCAACCCGCTTCGTTTGGCACCTGGTACAGGCGTCTCAAGTGCCGGCTGGACTAACCCATTGTCAGGCAGAGAGTTACGCATCTCGCAACCTCGGAAACCGCACGTGGCTCTCGTTAGCTCGCTCGACGCTCATCGCCGACGGGCAACAACGCGCTCCAACAGGTCGGCGTGGCGCGCTCACACCGCCTGACTCACGCGACGTGCCACCCGCCGTCCCGACCCGTCTGGGTGACGCATTCGGCATGGACAGCCTGCCATTCCCGGCCAGGGCCCCTGTAGCACCAACTGCCGCGGCGGGGGTCGTGCAACACGGAGTCGCGAGTCTTTCAAAGAATTCTTTGTAGGCCGCAGATTTTTCCGTGAAAAGTACGTGCCGCCCGGCCTTCTGGAGCGACTAATTAAGATGAAGAGGTTCGTGGCCCGCCCACCCGCCACGGCCGACCCAACCCAAGGAGGACAGGTCATGGTGAGTCGTAACAATCTACGCACAGGTACGTTATGTGTACTGTTGCTGGGTATCTCATGGCGGCTGACAGCAAGCGAATTGGGTAGAAATCGGGACGACCCACCAGCGCGCCCGGTCCCCAGCCGGGCGATGTCGGCCCAAGCCGTGTCGGGCAGACGGCTTGGCCTGGCGGCGCCTCCGCACGTCCGACTTGGGGGTGTCGGGGACGTGCTGCCGGGTGTGGTCATCGGCGCGCGGTCGGACGAGCCATGCGACCTCGACGAGTTGATCTGTGGCCAGGCGCCGGGTGCTTGTGGTTCTACGACCTGGTACTTCTACTCGGACCTCGAGTTCTGCTACCCGGACCCGACCACCTGCAGGCGAGTGCGCTGCGAGAACTTCCCGCCGCCAGGGACCGAACCACTCGACCCGAACGACCCCAATGACTGGATTGCCAAGATCATCTGGTACGGCGTCTACGTCGATGAATCGAGCAACGGGTGCCAGAAGCCGCATGACTTTCGGATCCGGTTCTATGACGTGGACCCCGATACCGGCGGGCCGCGGATCCCCAATCCCAACGATCCGAACGACCCCAACAACTACGCCTATCAGGAATTCATCACGGCGACAGCGGAAGAAGTCGGCATGCCCCCGCCTTGTTGGGAGCCCTACGTCATCCGCTGGCGGTTCACTGCCCTGCTGAGCACACCCGTCAGGATGGCCAGCGGCTGGTTCTCGATCTGTGGCTATGGCACGCCGCACTGCTACTTCCTGTGGGAAGGGTCCAACCAGGGCGACAATCGGATTTACCAATGGTACGAAGAAGGGGCGCCCACGCCGCAGTGCGTGACGGACAAATGCGACCTGAGCTACTGCTTGCACGCCAGCAAAACCGGTGCCTGCTGCAACGATTGCACTGGCCTTTGCGAGAATGACGTCCCGCAATTGACGTGCCA
>Ga0315291_10003737_pt1 | contig 19589 bp, 31 predicted proteins | sample YL17G12_20_MG_FD_203070 | JGI IMG/M metagenome (GOLD analysis project Ga0315291, IMG submission 203070) | Sediment microbial communities from Yellowstone Lake, YNP, Wyoming, USA - YL17G12_20 | ecosystem: Environmental > Aquatic > Freshwater > Lake > Sediment | place: USA: Wyoming | collected...
GATCACCAAGGTGTAGGCCGCGTCCGAGGTCAGGCTGCCAGTCGGATTGACGGTCAGGATCTTCTTGGTCACATCCAGGATGTTGACCGTTGTAACCGTGCTGCCCGCGGCATTCTTGAGCACTACCGCGCTGGTGGCCGAGCTGTCCATGGCATGGCTGAAGATCAGCGTCAGGTTGGCTGTAATGGCGATATCGGTATCGCCGTCCTTGGGCAGCCTGGCAGTAATCGTCAGAGCGGCATCTGGCACGCCGGACGATTCCAGCTCGAGCGCCTGTGCCTCAAGTTGGGTCAGGCAGGCAGATAGACCGCCTTGCAGAGCTCCGGCATTGCCGGTCATGCTTGGGTTCTCGTGCCACATCGCCAGCAACATCTGGGCTGCGGCTTTGGCCTTTGGATAGATGCTGCTGTCGGCGGTCCAGTCGCGCCCGGTGGCGGTCTTGATGTAATCATCCACCTGCGGCAGGAGCTGCAGCATCAGCGCGTCTGTAGTCAGACAGCGTAGTACGTTGGCGGCTTCTGCCGCAGTGAGGATGTTGGTCATGCTGTTTTCTTATCCTTCTTGGGCTTTTTCGGGGCAGCAGACTCAGACAGGAGTTCCAAAGACATCATGACTTCGATGCAAGCCCTTTCACGGAACTGGTAGTAGTGGAGCTGGCTTGCAGTCACATCTACCACTTCGCCCGCTTTGTGGTCCTCAAAGTCGCGGATGAACATAACTTTTGCAATTTTTATCATGATTCACTTTTCCTGCGTGTCCGTTTCTTCTGGCGCAGGGCCCAGGATGCTCAGCCAGTATTCGACGTCCTGAATAGCGCCCGCGAAGGCGTTCAGGTTAGCCTGCAGCTGAACGATATTATTCTGGACCTGTTCTTGATCGGCCCGGAGATCGGCCAGGCGCTTTTCAAGGTCTGCACGAGTGATAGGCATGGATCACCTTTACGTATTGCCCGAGAAGAGCGGGATGTAGTAGGTCGTGCCATCGATCCGCACCAGTGCCACCTTGGCAGCCACACCCGTCGCAGCGCCCGCGGACGCAGAGTTGGTGCCGGCTGCGACAATCAGCGCCTGAGCGCCGCCGGTTGGTTTCACGATATCGAACAAGAAAGCGGCGTCGGTTTGGGCGTAGATTAGCGTCTGGAATTTATTGTCCTTGTTGGCAGTGATGCGGATGGCGCTGTACTCATTGAACGGGATCCCGGTCGGTCCAAGAACATCGATCCAGAGGCCGGAAAGCTCACCTGCGCTGATCGTCCCAGGGCCGCCGGTCAGGCAGTCGAGCTGGGCGATGAGGGCGCAGGCGCGGCTGTCGGCGTGGTTCAGGGTGCCGGTGATGATCAGCTTGCCCTGCGCGCCGTAAAAGTAAGCTCCGCCGGCGCTGTTCACTCCGGAGAGCGTAACCAGGCCGCGCACGCCGGCGATCGTTCCGCTGGCGATGGCCGCATGGCTGGCCGTGATCGCTCCGTGCACCTGCCGCACTGTACCCAGCGCGGCCGTCGAGATGGTTTTAGCTGTGACCAGAGGCAGAAGAGCCCGCGCCAGCGTCCACTGGTCTGGCGCCATGACCTTGGCTGCCTCGGTGCCCGTTTGAATTTCAGCAGACGAGGCAAACGTGGTCGCTCCAGTTATTCCGCTGAAGGTTGCCCCAGGCGCGGCAGTAAGTGTTCCCGCCGCGAGAATGGATAAAGTATTTCCAATCTCCCAAGTTTTGCCGCCCGGAAGCATTCGGTTTTTTGTTATTGGATATCCCATAGAATCAACTCCTTCTAGTTTATGGGCGGATGTTGCGGTTTACAGCACCCGGAGGGCATCCGCCTCTATAAATTCGCGTCACGGAATGTTAATCGACTCAGGTCGGCAGGGTGATGTGCAGCAAGCCCATCGCGGCTGCATCCATCACCTTTGCATCGGCGCGCAGGATGCCGCGCACTTCGGTGTTATTGAAGCGCCAGGCATCTCCACCAATGGTGGTTGCGCTCATTTCAAACGGCATCCGGCGGAAGAAGGTCAGCCACTCCCGGCCATCCCCAATGGCGATCTGGGTCTTGGTGTTGGTGTCCGTGTCGGCGAATTGCGTAGTGGGGATAGTAACCACCGGGCGCCCCTTGACGCGGAAACCGGTCGCCAGGGTGGGATCGGGCTGCAGCATCGGGCGGCCCAGGCCATCATCGAGCTGATCCAATAGATCCAGCCCGCTCTGGTTGAGGAAGATAGCTGCCCCCGCGCTGACCGCCGGATCCAGGGTCTTGTTCAGCATGGTCTTGATCGCCTTCAAGGTTTCGGTGTAGTCGGTGACGTTGGTGTCGGAGATCGCCTTGATCAGCGTGGCGATGATGGAGGTGTTGGTCAGCGCGGCCTTCTTGGCCAGCCAGCGCCCCAGGTAGGCCATGATGGCGGCTGGAGTATCTGACAGCAGGTTGGTCACTACCGGGATATACCCGGCGTATTCCACGATGGTGTAAGTCACCTGGGAGAACTCAGGATCCACAGCTTCGGCCATCGTTTGATTTTCGGTGTGCGCTGCAAACGGCGCCGCCGGACCGCCTTGCTCCACAGCCCGCCAGCCGGAGTAAGCGGTCACGTCCTCGATGTTGAACCAGGCCGGATTCGCCAGGTCGGTGAACGTGCGCATCAACTCGCGGATCTTATTGTCGAACTCGATCGGCAGCAAGTTCCCGCCCTCATGGCCGGAATCGCCGGTTTCGGTCAGGGCGTTGAGCAGAAGTCCGTATTTCTCGGAGCTGTACCGGCCCGCCTTGATCTCCTTGATGGTGACGCCATTGCGCAGGGCGTCGAAAAACACCAGCTTATATTCCGGGCTGGCGCGCAACTCGGTGATCGCCGCCGGTTCGTGGTCTCCGCCCATCGGCACAAACCGCTTGGCGGGATCCCCGTCGCCCTGGGTGGCAGCCAGCATCGAGAGATAGAGCTGGTGGGCCTGGGTGGCGTTGGTTTTGGCCTTATCGAGCGATTCCTTCAGCTTCAGGGCTTCTTCGTTCTGGTTCTTCTCGAACAGGTCGTTGATTTGCGCGGCGATCGTCTGAACCCGCGCTTCTGCCTCATTGGCAGCATCGTAGAAACGTTTCAGGTTCATTCTGTGCCTCCTATTTGCACAATTCTTAGAACTTCAGCGCGGAGTCGATCCACCGCTTGCTGATTGATTTGCACCGGTCGCGCCGCGGGCTGTAGGATCGCTCGCAGCGCAGCCGGAACATTCCGATAATTTTTGATGGCGTTCACCATCGCCGTCTGTTGGGCCGAATCTGTTGGGGCAGACCCATGTGTCTGACCACTTGGAACGCCGATCACCTCATCCGCAAAGCCAAGATCTACCGCCTCGCGGGCGTTCATCCAGGTTTCGTTGCTCATCATCTTCGCCAGGCGGTCATGGCTGATGCCGGTGCGTTGTTCATAGACATCAACCAGGCCGCCCTTGGCTGATTTGAGCTCCTCGAGCAGGCGGCTCAAATCTTCGATGTTGAACGCGGCCAGAAAGAAAATGACCATCGGATCGTGGATCATAAAGAATGATGTATCCTGCATCCGGATCACGTTGCCAGCCAGGGCCACCACGGTGGCAGCCGAGGCCGCCAGGCCATCGATGCGCACGGTCTTCCGGCCTGGATAGTCGATCAGGGTGCTGCGGATCACGCTGGCCGCAATCATGTCGCCGCCGCCCGAATTCATGCGGATGGTGATCGGTCCGCCGTTGCCGAAACGATAGAGATCGGCCTTGAATTTTTTTGGGGTGATGTCATCATCGAACCAGGAATACTCGGAGATGTAGCCATAGAACTCCAACTCCGGTTCGGCGGCCACGCCCGATTCTCCTGCGGCGCCCTGTTCGGTCGCATTGCTCCAGCGCCAGAATGGCTCATGGGGCTTGGCTTCACCCTCGAAGCAGCGGATGGGTTGTTTAGGTTCCATTGGGACCTCCTATAACGGTCATGTTGGCCGGGATGTAATGCTGATCTCCGCCTGTGTAGGCGCTCAGATCGTCGATGGCCCGCGCTTCGTTGGGGGTGAGTTGCCCGCTGAGGATTTTCTTTACCAGATATCCGGCGCGGGTGGTAGCATCGGTGCGCAGGAGCACGTCGCGGTTGAAGCGCAAATAGGTATCGTTCTGCTCGAGCTCGCTCAGGAATTTTAGCGCGCCAGCCTGCTCCCACTGCACCAGGTAGGGATCTAGCGTGGTGTTGAGATAATCCAGGTTCTGCTGCTCGTTAGATTGATAGGACTGCTTGCCTTGATTGAGTTTGTAACTGGGCACCCCAAAAAAGTTGGCGATCTCCAGATCGTTGGCATTGATCGACTCCAGGAATTGGGCGTCCACCGGCTTCATGGTGATTTGCTCGAATTTGGTGGTCTTGTTATCCAGGATCGCCAGGCGATAGGCATTTGAGGAGCCGCTCATAGCTTCCTCGTAGGCGGAGCGGACTTTCGCACGCGCTTCTTTATCCAACTCTCCGGCCATCCACATCAAGCCGCCAGGGTTGAGTCCCTGGGCGTAGAATTTGGCCTGGGTTTCGTGGGCGCCCATCTGGCGGCCGAGGCTCTCACGGCCATAAGTGATCACGCTGCGACCGGTGATCCCGTCGGTGGAGTTGATTACGATCGAGAATATTTCCACATCCGGGATCCATTCCGGGACACCGGAAGTGAAAGCAACGTGATACCAGAGGTCGCCGTTTTTATCCAGGTATGGCTGTACACCGCTGGTTGGCAGGATGAACATTTCTCGGCGTGCGCCAGGCTGGCGGCGGGGCAGCCAGGCATAGGCGGCGCCGTAGGTCAGCAGCCAGGTCATGAGTGTTTTTTTGAATACGAACGGCGTCATCCAGCGGTTGGGGGTGACCTCGAGCAGCCAGGGGGTGTTCTGCTGGCGGGCGTTGGGGCGCAGGCGCTCGATCTGGCCTGGCGAGCGGCTCATAAATGTTTGCAGCGGCATCTTGGCCAGGTCATCGGATAGGATGTTGATGCAGCGGTACGCGGTGGCCACGTTCTTCGAGGTCTCCGCGGTGACGGCCTGGCCGGAAGAGGATACCGTGGTCAGCGCGGTGACCAGCTCGGGCAGGGTCATCTTTTGGGGCACAGGAGAGAGGGCGGAGAGCAGGCGTTTGATTAGCATAAGACTCCTATATCGCCCAAAACTCATCAATTTGAATCGGGTTGTCGGCGATCACCCGGATAGTGATGGTATGCAATCCGGCTGAAAATATATAATTCGTTCCATTGTGGTCTACCACTTGCGATAATTGCCACTCTCCATCGTCAACCTTGATGTCTGCGTACATTGTGGCGGGAATACCCGTGGAATTATATAGGCCGAATGATTTACAGTTTGCCGTAAATGTGATTGTCGCTCCCACCTCGCTCGATGACGTTACCGGCCCTACATCTGCCCATGTACCTGTACGGCTGGTATATTGCATTCCTGTCAGGCGTATCGGCGTAGTCTCATAATAGCCATTGTCGTATAACCGCGATGGCAGTGTGGAGTGGTTTTCGGGGCCAAATGCCCATCCGGGATAATCGGAGATATATGCCTCTACCAAACTGGAGCATAACGCCTTTCCGGTAGTAGTGGGATGTACCCCATCCGATAAATATTCTGTCACCGCATGTCCCGCTGTAATTAGATCGATCACCGCTTGTCGGTAATCGATCAGCACTACACCATAGTAAGCAGCCAGAGCATTAGCAGCGATGGCAGTGTCATCCAGGGGCGCAATTGTTACCATATCAACCGAGCTAGGAAATATGGGGGTGATAATTCTCGCGGTAGGATTGGTTGTAAATATTCGTCTCAAAATGGCTTCCGCAGCCTGCATCTCCCGACCTATATTGGTCGGACGAATGTCACACAAAATAAAATCCTTGCTGCTCGCCAATAAACTGGCATTCAATCTGACTAAATTACTCCAGGGCCAATGGCCTCCAATCGCCTGATTGATATAAGACACGTTGTATTGTGGGTAGTTGGCAACAACCCAATTCTTCGTCGCATCCGCATACGCATCAGACGGATTGGTGAGGGAGCATCCCCAAGCGCCAAGTTTCATGTCTAATTCAAGCCCGCAAAAAAAACTTCCAAGTTGTTACCTCCAGACTGAAAAACGCCGTGATAGGTGTTGCTGATAATTTCAGCATCGCTTACGGTCTGATCCGCGCCAACTTGGATATTGTTTTGGTATAACTGGACAGTTGTTCCCGAACATCTGATTTCTAACCACTGTGACGTAGTTGGCAATCCTCCACCACCCGCTCCGGGAGAATTCGTATAATCGGTTATCAATGAGGTTTCCACCCCATTGACCACCTTCACTAAACTAACAAGCGCATAACCGGCCTGGTGCCAATAATAAGCCATGAGATAGTTAGATGGATTGGTTCCTGCATTTGCTCTAGCAAGCACTCCCGCTACGCCATTCTTTCCGTTCCATGTAAATTGTGCTTTTGCAATAACGTTTGGGGTAGCTCCATCGATAAGCTTAACCATCGATGCCCAGGTTATTGTTTTAAGCGAACAATCGTCAACCAGAATAGTGTCATACCCGGATGTCGCCAAGTTGTAAACAGGGTAGAGAAAGATGCGTTGTGGGGATGCCGTAGCCTGCGACCGGACTGCCGCCTGTATTTTTTCATACGTGGCCGAATCGAAACCTTTGGGCCAGAGGAAATTCTGAGGCGACCCATTTACCACAAACAGGCTCGGTCGAGTTTTGCCTCCAGTACCCGCTGTACGTTTCCCCCACGCGCTGCCTAGATACCAGGTGTTAGCTACCCATGCAGTGCTAAACGCGAAACTGAGCGCGTCGTCACTGGCAGCCGAGGTAAATGCCTGAGCCTTAGTACCCTCATGTGCATCGGCAGATTGGGTTACAGTTGGTGATCCACTCTTGCACAATGTATCACATAATCCATCTGTATAAGTTGCTTCCAAACCGGGATCTGTCAGCAGTTCAACGCCAAGTGTCGGCGCGCAAATGCCTTTTCCACCGCTAATTGTCCAGCCAGCAGACCCAACCCACGGCGCAGGGAATGCACCATCTGGCAGGCTGGCCGGATTGAACGTGTAGGGTAAACCCCACCCACTAGGTAGTATTCTGCCACGTGCCGCAGCTACAGGGAAGGGCATATCAGACCTCGCTGTGAAAGACGGCGGTCGCCGCGATGTTCCCGGATGCCGACGCCAGCAGTTCGAGGGTTTGGTTTTTGGTCGGGGCCTTGATGCGACCACGGGGAGTGATCTGAATCACCGCATTCGCGGGCAGGTAGAATTTTGCCAGGATCACGACGCCGGTCGTGGTTCTTAATATCAGGGTCATGGCCGTATCCACGGAGAGGATCAGATCGTCCAGGACGATCTTCTGCTCGGACGTGGGCGCGTCCGTGATCACAAGCGGCGTGGATGATGCGTTAGCGGATACGGCCGCCGCCCCCGAAACGCCGTATTTGCTTGTCCAACTTGGCCCGGCGTCAGACGTAGGCCAGGGTGTAGCATTCGCCGTGCCCTGGTTGGCCGTGACGGTGGTAGACGAAACGACCGTCCCGCTAATCGCCAGAGCATACAGACCCCCGCCAATGTCCACGGCCTTTACAGGCACATCCGAGAAGTTAATCTTTCTGTCTGTCATTACTCGACTCCTTCTGACCGGCGCCCACCAGGACACCGGCGATAATACAAAATGCTCCGGCCACGTACAACATGGCCACCACGCTGAGCTGTGCTGTAGCAACCAGGATCAACCCGGCGCCCAGCCCCAGCAGGAGATCGTCCAGATACTTCCTCATCACATGCTCCAATTCGGATCCATAATTAACGCACTCAAATCCACACTGCCCTTGTAACTGACCGCCCGCGCCATAGCATCGATCCAGGCGCTCACCAGATCGATCCGGCGGGTACGCACGACCGATTTGCCCTTGTGTTCCTTCACCAGCTTGATCTGGGCATTGCCATTCTTGGCGATGCTGGAATTGCCAAAGCACCAGCGCGCTACCTGGTTGGCCTCGTGGGTGATCTTGTGCTCGCGCAGCAGGCGCTCAGTCTCGTTGAGCGGGTTGGTCATGCTCATAAACGTCTGGGGGACATCGACACAGGTCAGATTTTCCTTCTCCAGCTCCTGGATCAACATCGTCGCAAACGCCCGATCGGCGCATACCTCGATCACCTTGTGGAACTTCTTGATCTCCAGGATGCGATCCTTGATCTTGGTGTAATCCACCACGTTGCCCTCGGTTGGGGTGATCCAACCCGCGCGGGCCCATTGGTCGTAGGGCACATGGTCTTTCTTTATCCGCTCATCCATATTTTCGGCAGGGATGAAGCAATCCCAGAACACTCTCCAGTCGAGCTGCTTGCCTTGCGGGGGAAAAACGGTCGCCAGGGCGGTCAGGTCGGTGGTGCTGGAGAGATCCAGGCCCAGGTAACATTCCTGATCCAGCAGGTCGGCCCGGGTCCAGGTCCCGATCGTGGCATCGAATAGGTCCAGCGGCAGCCAGGTGGTCAGTTTGGTGGTAATCCACTGGTTGAGCCGCAGCCAACGGAACAAGCGCTGGTCGGCGGGCTTCTGTTTGGCTTTCTCGGCTGCCTCGCGCACTGCCTCTATCGTGATGGTGTGCCCCAGGCTGGGATTGGCCTTGTACCAGTTGGCCTCGTTGTAAATGTCATTCCCATCGTCATGGTCGGTCTTGTCGTAACCATAGATCACCGGGTACCAGGTCGGGTCGATGATGTTACCGGCCAGGATCTTCATGGCGTAATCGTGCTGCTCCCAGGCGATGGATACCCGGTCGGGGTCGTCGCCCGCCGTGGTGATGATCCACCAGATGGGCTGCGTGCGTGCATCCCCAGCGCCGAAGGTCATCACGTCCCACAAATCCCTGTTCGGCTGGGCGTGTAATTCGTCAAACATGCACGCGCTCACGTTTAATCCGTGCTTGGAGTAGGCCTCACTGGAAACCACCTTATAGAACGTCCCCGTTTTCCGGTCTGTGATCTTCTTGGTGCTCAGGTTCAGCCTGGCGCGCTTCTGCAGCGCCGGGACCTGGTCGATCATATCCACGGCTACATCGAAGACGATACTGGCCTGCTGCTTGTCAGCTGCGCAGCCATAAACCTCACCGTTGCATTCTCCATCCGCGAACGTGTGGAACAGCGCTGCACCGGCGACCATCTCGCTTTTCCCGTTTTTCTTGGGCACCTCGAGATAGACGTACTTATACTGCCGCACCCCGCGCTCATTGACCGTGCCATACACATCCCGCACGATCTGGGCCTGCCAGGGCAGTAGCGTGAACGGCTGCCCGAAGAACCGCCCCTTGGTGTGCTTCAGGCTCTCGTAGAACCTCACCGCCCGGGTCGCACGCGCTTCGTCAAACATGGCAGCCACCACGCAGACTATAAGAACCAGAATGATTGCTCGAATAACTTTCATTGTCCATTCACGTAACTGGTTACATCGTTGAGAAGCGTTTCCAGATCGTCCAAAGGCTCTTGCTCAGCCTTGCGCTTGGCCAGGCGTGCGCGCGCTGTAGGAGTAAGCCCCAGCTTTTCCGCATATTGGGCAATCAGCCGGGCCCAGGCCTGGCAGGCCTTGAGATCGTCCGGCGTCGATAGGGGAGCGCCTTCATCGTCGACCGTTGCTAGGAGCTTGCTCGCTGCCCGGTATTTGCTTACCGCGTCGCAGTAGATCCCCAGCAGCTCCACGTCGCAATTATCCAGGAGGTGCAACCCTTTCAGCCGTCGCTTTGTTTCCTCGAAGATCTTCTTAGCGTCAGCATCCAGCCAGTCCGGGCATTTCAACCAGGTCCGCTTATCCCGCGCGATCTCATCCTCTGCCCGTTGGCGCGCCGCGCGCTCGGCGTTGGTCAGGTGCTTTTTTATCTTTTCCTCAGTTTTTACCGGAGTAGGCATAGAACCGCCTTTTTACAGTTTCGATCGGGGAACTTTTTTCGCGATGCAGGCCACGCCCGCTATTCAGTATCCCAATGAAACATTTTTGGCCCCCCTCCCCTTGGAGGATAGGCCCACCTCCGCCGCAGTCTTGCTGCTGTGGCAGGGATGACATAATGATTGCAATTTGCCTGTGTAGAACCTGACAGGGTCACCCCTATGAGGTTGCTCATGATCTACATCTGTAGCTGGGGTATAGATGTTGGCACGCAAACACTGCGCGCACCAGGGATGCTGGCTCAACTGCAGCCTGCGTATCATCTTCCACCTACGCGTGTTGTATAGCTTCTGGTGCTCAGGGTTATGCTGATCCACAACTTGCATAGGATGCAACTCGCACCTGCCAGACCTTACCAGGCTGGTACAGCCAGGATATGAGCAGGGGCGCGGCGCAGATGTAGGCATCACACTGGCTCCGTAATACTCTTGGCTACGTATCCGCTTACCCGCCAGAACTCGCCGCTCTCGCCTACAACGGGTAGTTTAGTGGCAATGATATCGCCCACGTCACTCCCTGTAGTCAAGTCGGGCGCATTGCGGATGTTGATATATTTACTCTTCGTGCTTACAGCGACGGGCAATGCTGGCGGAGGAGCTGGAGGTATTGGCGCTCCCCATTCATGCGCACTCACAGCCTGCCAGTAATCAGGATGTTCCTCTAGACCATGATCATCCCAGGCCCACCAGCCCAACCCAGGCAACCCTAATATATGGGCCTCTTGGTCAAAGGAATCTAGCTCATTCACCGTCGGTTGCCAGCCATGCTCAGCATAAGCTGAGCCGATAGGGATAACTGGCAAATCACGTAATGATCGGAGCTCTTGCCATGAACGCGCCAACTGGACCACAGGATTGTGTGCGTCTATCCAGTACACTTGGGGCGCGTGGAAATCGCAGCGTCTCAAGAAGTTATGCCAGGGCAACTCTGGGTGAAGCGATGGATAACGATAAGAGCATAGGCCAATAGGCAGGCTGGGAAAGGTTGACCGGAGCATGGTCACGTAGGTATCGGCCCAGGCGGCTGCCCCTTTCCTTTTGTATTCGCTCTCTGGATCCATGATCCAGCCGGCCAAGCCATACCGGTTGATATTCCGGATCGCTGCTTCCGCTTCCTGTTTGGCAATGCTGGCGCCGGTGTAGATATTCGCGCCATACAGATACTGCCAGCCCCACACCTGAATACCCACCGCCTCCAGCACCGACTTTGCTGGCATGAATAAATCGGCGTTGAAATCGGCAGTCCCGTTGGCCGCTTTGATCGCCACCCAGGAGAAACCGGCTGCTTGAGCCATCCCGGCCAGCCGGACCGGATCTCCGCCAGAGCAGTTCTTGAGTTGCCAGATTAGTATGCCCTTGCCTGTAGGTATCATCTGAATATCACCGTCGCCTGTCCCGTGATCATCGCCCAGATCAGCGCAATCACCGACAGACCCAACGCGGAGCTAACAAAGACGAAAAAGTTGTACACCATTGCCAGCCTGGCTACCTGCCTTTCAAGGGCGTTGATCTGCTGGCTCTTGGTTGTAAGCCTGGTTTCGTGATCGTCTACCTTGCGCCACACCGCATCGATGCGCCCGGTAATAAGCGGCTGACAACCCGCCTCCCGTTGCTCTATCGCCCGCGTGCGTTCCTCATAGGAGCGCAATAAATCCTTGATCTCCGTGAATCCTGCATCCATACGATCCCCCAAACTATTGATTTGATCCTGAAATACCGATATATCAATTGATGCTTTGGGCGGTGTCATGATTGATTTTTGAACGGCCGCACCAGGGTCACGTACGTCCCACCCATCCCAACCAATGCGCCGATGATGATCGTCACCAGCTGCTGGAAGCCGCCTTGCGAGCAGGTCACGCCCAGCTGGGTGAACCAGCCGGCGCAGGACAGGCCATAAACAGCCAGGGCGGCCAACACGGTCACGCCGGCCGTAATGCCGCCCTTCGCCTCGGATGATTGCTTGTTGAACCAGGATTTCAAACCTGGTAAATATGCGAAAAGCAAGGAAATGAGGACGCCAACCAATGCAGCCAATTTATCTGAAGTCATGGGAACTCTCCTTAAACAAAAACCGGGGCCGCAACTTGCCATAAATGGCAAAAGTTGCGGTCCCGGCGGATACCCGCTGGTCTAGAACCTGATTCAATTATACGCCGTTTCCAGGATAAAGCAACTATCTTTCTATTATTATTTCCGGTAGTTGGAATAATGGTGCAGCATCGATTAGCGTTGAGACGTCCAATTCAGCAGCCACAGGCGGCATTCCCGATCGGGTGGCTGCGCTGGGCAGCTCCATAAAGCCAAATAAAGCCTCTGGCTGCGCCTCGGCTGCTGTTAGAATGGCTTTTACAAAGTAAATAGCGATCCGACCCATCTGATATTTGGCTTGCTCGTTATGTTCTCGACGCTTACCTCCAAAGTTGGAAAGTTTATTGGGCCATTGACATTCTAGCGGGGTGAAGGAAAAACGATAGTTAGCATCATGCCAGCGAAAGCGGACTAGCCAGGCATAGCGGCCATTGGCCTGACCTTGAGCAAGCATGGTGCTTTCGGCACCGAAATTCTGGAGTAATTCAACAATCTCTCCCTGGCTTTTGGCCGGCGCAACGGCAGTATCCCAATAATTGGCTTCTTCTGCCCAGCGATTATTCATAACTCTTCTCCGCTTTCAGCAGTCGCACCCGCCCATCAGTGATGACGATGGTAACATTCCCAAAGCGCGTATCGGCAATGACATCATCTATCTTTTGAGCGAGTTGAACCACACGATCACCTCCTAATAAAGTCAGTAATCGCGAGAGCGAATCTTCTACTTCTTGGAATGTGACATTACTTTTCACATCGTCCACAGGTGCACTCCGGGCGTTTCATGTAGTTTTAAAAGTCGTCATCCCCTTCATTCTCTTCTTCATCCCCCGCCAATTCCGGCCCGGCCTCGAGCTGCGGCACAGTCATATACGCATTCACCTGCTGTAACCGCATAATTTGCGCTGCCTGTGTCGCAATCTCCTTACTCACCGGTGTGATGGAATAGATCGCTCCCGGTCCATAAAAGCGCGAAAATCCTTGCTGCGGCGGAAAATACTTTGTCGCCTGCAGATCGGGTACATCAACCCGCAGGAAACCCTGGCCGGCGATCACCTGCTCGCTCACACGACCCGCGATCCGGGCATGACCGAATAACTCAACGATTGCATATACGTCAAACGTGGGTGTTTGCTCACTCATTGCTTACGTCCCTTCATCTTTGTGAGAATCTTCAAATTCCTTCATTTCGATTTCTGCCATCTTTAGTTTTTTATATCGAGCTTTCCATCTCGTAGCATACTCTTCGGCCTTTGTAGCAGTCTTGAAACTGCGACTGCTCCTCTTCCAATCGATAAGAGCTTTATATCGTTTTCCACCAGGAATAAGGATCTTGATGTAAGTCTTAGGCATTTTCCCCTCCATTGTTTAATTTCGGTTCGACACCGGTCCCCCTGCATCGCGGGCATTCAATTGCCCTTACAATCCCCAGTTGCACCGCAATATTCGATGGCGCAGGTATTTCCGCCCAATACTTCCATGAAATACCTTCATCGCCATTATTTACTCGTTTCCACCCTAAACAACCAGTACATTTATCATCGCCATCATAAATAACAACCAGGTCAAACATTTCATCCTCCAATCTTTATTTCTAAAATACCGGCGCCTGCAAGCCGGCTTCGATCAGCAATCCATTCAGCGAATCGACCACTTCCGCCGGAGCCTTATATTGCACACGATATTTGACGATCTTCTCCGCAATTCCTTTGCGGATTTCAATGACATCATTCGGCCTTTTATCCCAGTGTTCACCTAAAGCAACCCGATCATATATCAGCCGCCAGGCGCCAGGATGTTCAGTGGCCAGCCCATCCACGATAATCTTAGCTGCCCGGTCCTGTGCCTCCTTGGCCAGCTTTTTATATTTCTTTTCGTTCGACTCTTCCTGCTTGACCAGGTCATGCAGCTCTGCCGCTGTAGGCTGCTTCGGCTCGGATTGCTCCTGTTCTGTAGCTGGGGATTGAACGATTTCGTCAGCAGCCTCGGGGGAGGCATCCTCTACCTTGGGCGTATTCTGGATCGCTAGTATTTCTACTCTTCGTCTCTGCGCCTCCAATATCTCCAGGCCCTCAAGGCATTGGCAATGACCATTCTTCTTCCGGCACACGATCTCGGTCTTCGGATAGCCTTTCTCTTCCAGTGTAAACGGCCCCCCAGACGAATGATGGCTATACACCAACCGCAAATTCTCGCAGCCTGAGCTCAGAATTGGCACAGCCGCTATCCGGTAATACCAATGAGTAGTTTCATAGGTGTTGATCTCTGGCTCCAGCGGCAATATCCCACTGACCTGACCGGCTTGCTGGAGGTAATCGGCTTTCCAGGCTCTGGTTTTGGTCTCGTAACAATCAGGTTTCGTGCAGACATTCAACGGTTTGTGTCGCAGCTCGCACGTGCGACATTCCGGCCAATAGATGGCTTCGCTGGTGATGAAGATGTAATCGAGATCCCACAGTGCCTGATGTAAATCCTTAGCATAATTTTTTACCAGCTGCTCGATGTGGTCCCGAATGCTATCCGATGATAGCCCACTAATCGCCTGTTCGATAATAAATGATGGTTTCTGATTTTCGTAAGACGCTCTCTCTGCTTTATCCCGCAACGATTCGGGCAGTTCATATAATGTCAGTAGCGCAAGCGCTGCCCTTTCACTCATTGCGCCCGATGATATATGTTGCTGGATTTCATCGGGTAACTCCAGTAACCGTAAGGCGTTGCTTATCACCGGCGCCGAAATTCTCAAGTGGTCAGCAATATCTTTTTGGCTCCAACCGAAATCATCCATCCTTTTGCGTATTGCCATCGCTCGCTCCAGCGGTGTGCAGTCGCTGCGCTTATCATTCTCCGCCCAGGCCATATCCGCCAATTGCTCATCGGTAAGCACGCGCACATCCACCGGCATCTTTCTCCAGTCACCCTGGATATCCGAGTTATCTCGCAAATCATACAGCCAGCGGTACGCAGCCAGTCGGTTGTGTCCAAAGGCCAGCTGCACGGGCGCACCTTCCAGCTCTCCTGCACCAATTCCTCCACCCTTAAAACGCCCGATCGGTATCTGCAGCAATCCGTTCGCCTCGATATCCAGGGCCAATTCTTTAATATACTCTGGCGACGAAGGATTGTTCCGTGTCTGCCAGGGATTAGCATTAATATGAGATAGGGGTATTAATAGAATTGCCATATTCATCTCCTGATTGATTTTTGACTTTTGCACGCAAAAGTTTTATAAATTTCCATATATAAATTTATAAACTTGGCTCTTCCCAGTCCCAAATGCTCAATGCACCTCTAGCCGGGATTGGTTCTTGATAACGTTGAATTGCGGCGAATATAAACCCGTAGCGCCCGATTGAGAAATCACCGAATTCGCCTTCATGGCCCGGGGGTTCATATCCAACCGTAAAACGAACACAAGCGACAAGGTGAGCTTTGGCAAGTACGCAGCCCGTTGGCAGCGTTTCGACGGTATAGCCAAGCTTTTTCAGCCAGTAGTCAAAAGGCTTTTCGACACAAAGATTTTTAGCCCATTCCGGGAAACCCTTGGCCGCGTGGATCGCCAGCCAGCCGCGATAAGTGGTATTCCAGGATCTAGTTTCAATGGTCTTTATGCCGTGAGCGACGAAGGTCGCCCAGGGTTGTGTCAGGGTGATCGCTTTCATGCTCACCCAATCTTTCGGCCTGCTAATTTATGCAGATCGACTTGCACATATGACTTATCCCGGATGTGCGATATCGCCTCTTCTTTTCCAAATTCTAGCCGCTTGTTGGTCCAGGTTTGTGGATGTTTAACTGTCTTATCCTGCGACTTTTCGGGCTCTTGCAACTTCGCCAGCATCTTCTCCTGCATCTTTTCCCGAATCCTGCAAGTCTTGCATTCGCCCGTCTTGCACATCTGCGCGGCAGGCTTTTGCTTGTGGCAGGCCTTGTACTCCATCAATGGCCCGGAAGTGTACTGCCGCTTGGCCTTCGGCTCGCGCTTGGGCTTGGTCACCACCACGTGGCCAGCAGCCGAGACCGTCGCCGGATCGGCTGGCGGGTGGCCATCCATGTCTAACTCCTCAGCTGTGTCCAGTGTGTCCAGGAGCGCAGCCACCGTGTTGTATTCTGTGATGACCACAATCGTACTCGTGCACGTGACGCGCCCAGCCAACATTAGCGCCTCGAGCACCTTTTGGTTGCTCGACTCCATCTTTGTCGAAAACAAAAATCTTCGTGCCATCTTACACATCCTTTTCGTCTGCCAGGGGGCAGATGATATTACAGATCTCCAGGTGTTCGGTCAGCGAGGCGGTCAGCACCCGCTCGTCGATCAACTCCTGGGTAAGCGCCTGTACCTTGATCTTTAGCGCCACAATGCAATCGGTAAAATTCAGGTGATCGCCGTCCGGATCGGCTTTGCGTTCGTCAACCAGGCATCCGCACCAGTTACATCTCGCCATGGCTGCCTCCGTGCCGCCCAAGGATACGCAGCAGCCGCTCGTAACGCAAGCCGGACCGATACTGGTAGGGTCGGTATAGTCTTGGATTGGTATATTCGCCCGGTCGCTTTCGAAATACAGCGATTTGGAGCTCGGAATTTTCAGGACTGCGCCTGACCAGCCAATGGGTTCTCATCGGCAGCAGGCACACCAGATAAATCTGTTTGTTCATCGTTTACCTTCCATTCTCCGCGGATGTACTTCCGCTGGTTGTGAGTAAAGCGCTTATAAGGCACTTCCGGCAGCTGTGTGGGCCAGGACTTCAGCACAGTCTCCCATTCCTTCAGGGACGGCTCGATGCCCTCCCGCCAGATCTGCAGCCGCCACATGCCGTCGATCCCTTCGATTACGTCGATCCCCAGCCCTCCGGACAACACCGCCCGCCGCACGTCCCCAGGCTTGAAGCTCGCCCATCCGGCCAGCTCCACCAGGATATCCCGTAAGCTGGGCTTACTCTTGCGCTTGCTCTGTTGGTTCTTCTCCAGGTCAGCCACCAGCTCCTCGGGCAGTACAGCCAGCATGTTCGTCTCGGCTCCCGGCCCGGGTGTGACGTTGATCACCTTCAACCCACGCTTCAGGTATTTGCCCAGGTCATTCCAGCGAATGGTATAGACTCTGGTCTCAATCTCATTATCGCTCATCGCCTGCATCCTTCGATCGTTTCAAGCCAGCATCCACGGCATTCTCAAAAGCTCTCTGCAATACCCGTAACCGCAGCAACTCTCCGGCGAGGGCGAATACAACCACCGGATCCATGGCCAGCACGATCGTCAACCCTTTGTGTCCATCCTCTATGGCCCTCTTTGCCCAGCTTTGGATTTTCTTCAGTTCTTCATCTTTGATCATCTTTACCTTCCGATCACACACACACACACTCACACTCACACACTCTCGTTAAATGAGGGCACATCGAAAAGCGCTCAAATTATTTCTTTTTGCGGGCCTTCACCCAGCCTTTTTCGATATTAAATTCAGAAATTGAGGCTGAGTGTTTTAATAAATAACGCTTGGCGGTTTCGATTGAAATGTCGATGCGGGCGGCAGATTCTATACAAACCTCGCGCGCTCGCATGGCGCCGGTATCGCTGGCTGCCAGCAGGTTGCTGACGATCCGCACGAACTCGTATTCCGCGCGGTGGTTGAACTCCACCAGGTCCGTGGCTTTCAATGTGCGCAGCTCCCCCTCCGCCGGCGGCAGATTGTCCATATCCACCTGGCTGTCGGGCACGTCGATAGTCTCACGGCGCGGACGGCCGCGCAGACGGATAGGCTCAGGTTTGTTTTTAGGGCTTAGCTGGTTGGGCATCTTGACAGGTTCGTCGGTCATCAGATTGTCTCCGCCGTCCTGCAGGCAGGATTAAACACCTGCAGGACGGGGTAGATCATTCGGCCTTGCCTGGCGCTGGCGCGTCAGTTTTGCAGGCAGTTTCAGTATTTTTTAGGTAATACTTGAATATCTCGCTCTTCCGGTCGACGAGCATCGCCCCGCCGCCGATCAGGCCGACGGATTTCGCCGCCCGGATCTCGATGGCCCGCTTCAGCCAGAACGAGAAATGGACGGCGCGCAGCCAGATGAAAACCTTCAATCGAAACCAGAATCCGAACATAGGGGCCTCCTGTTCTTTTGCTTTATGTTCATCATCCAGCATAAGAACGAGCAGTGGCGTGCGAACCACCTGGCGAGGCTTCTTCCATCCTCGGCATTCCAGGATTAGAAGAAAAAGGGCCAGCTGGATCCAGAACCATTTCTGAAACCGGACCTTCGGGGTTATCATCTTATTGCTCGATAATTTGACACCCTTTACCCTGATCGCACCAAGGGTAATAGAACTCGGGTGTCAGAACGCCAGCCGGCACAACCAGGACATCGCTGATCGTGGTGCCCATTGTGGTCGCAATACCCACGCCAACGGTTTTCAAGAAACCCAGTGCCAGCCGGATGGTCGCCAGAATAGTCGGCGCGGTTTTCTCGGTCAGCTCGACAAAATCTCGGTTTTTCAGCACAGCCTTTAGCTCATCAATCGTCTTTACGTTACTCAGATCCACATTGAGCAGCGAGAACTGTCGGGTGGCGTCCACGATACAATTATGGGCGGTGTCGATCACGCCCACGAAAGTATATGGGCTGCCGTTGGGGGCCAGGCCGCCCTGGGCAATGAAGATGGCGATCTCTCGGTTCTGGTTCAGCAGCATGAATGCCCCAGGCGCCATTACGACGGACGCCTGATCAATAGCCCATAACGCCGGCGCCGCTTCCTGGAGCGTTCGATCCCCAACCAGGTCCAGCGCCGCCTTCTGATCGGCTGCCAGGGTGGCCGCCTGATCACGGACCTTCGTGACATCGGAGTTCTTCACCTTGCAGGATGTGAGCAGGGTGAACAGGAAAAGAAAGATAAAAATGGTGCGGGGGTAGATATTCGTTTTCATTTGTTTTTCTCCTCAATCTTGGTCTCACCATCCTTGCAGACGGTGAGTTTGAAACGGATTTCTTTCAGGTTGGCGATCACGCGCCCGACCTTCCGTACCTGGTTGGCATCCACCAGCTCGTCGAGCAGTCCATCCAGGATGTGGTCACCTTCATTGGCCAGAGCAATCGAGTCCAGGCGGGCGTATTCGCATGCTTGAGGCCACTTCTTGCGAGGGGTTGCCATGCTGCGCTCCCTCTCTGGCCTGCATAATGCCCGCATCCTGCCCAGATTATGACTTCACCTCGATTTCCTGGTATTCTTCTCTTGTGACCATATCGCCCTCTTTCCCCTTAATCACGAAGATTTGCTTGCGCATGGCTGCGACGCGAGCCGATGCCAGCATCCCGTTCAAGAACGAAATGCGCTCCGGCAGTGTCAGGGTCTCACCTTTCAACCGGCGCGGTACGCTGGCACGGTCCAGGACGGCGTGCGAGGCAGGGAGCTCGTCCAGGCTGAAGGCTGGGCCTATGCGTCCAACGATACAAAGGCGTTTTGAATTTGTGGTAGAATTGGGCATAACATCATCTTTCTTCACCCGCCGGCGCGCTGCCAAGCATTCGCCGGCGGGTGATGTTTTATCCAGCGCTGCTGGTTATAG
>Ga0315291_10003738_pt1 | contig 19583 bp, 13 predicted proteins | sample YL17G12_20_MG_FD_203070 | JGI IMG/M metagenome (GOLD analysis project Ga0315291, IMG submission 203070) | Sediment microbial communities from Yellowstone Lake, YNP, Wyoming, USA - YL17G12_20 | ecosystem: Environmental > Aquatic > Freshwater > Lake > Sediment | place: USA: Wyoming | collected...
GTTGGTGTTGGTGTAGGTGTAGGCGTAGGTGTAGGCGTAGGTGTGGGCGTAGGCGTTGGTGTTGGTGTAGGCATTATGGAGTAAGTTTCAATCACAACCTTATCCAGATAGACGCGGCCATATTCGCTGGCTTTACCATCCACAATATCAAAGTTCAGAACGATTGCATTTGGATTGAACATCGTCCGACCGCCAGCATACAGGTCCATGGGTGATTCAATGAAGAGGGGATAATCCAGTCCCGTTGTAGTGGGCATCTGTTCACAAGATCCATCTACCTGACGGATGTCCCTGAAAGCCATCCAGTCAAAGGCGCCATTGCTAACGCGCAATCGGATATTGGGCAGATGTTTCCTCGCCTCATCACTTTCACACCGCAGTGTGAATATGACTTTGTAAAGTTTATCAGCCTCAAACTGTGCCGTGGCTGTTGCCGGGTCTGTCCCCCATCCGCCGAAATACAGGGAACTTGAGCCGAGCGGACCGGGCGATTCAAGCCAGAGACCGGTGGCGCTGACGCCGCTTGTGACCTTGTCCAATGATGGCGCCGAGAAGGTAATCCACTCACTTGTGAATTCCTCGGGCGTGTCATAGATGAACTGGGAAAGCGGAGGTCCGGATGGCGGGTCAAGACGTGATACCTGAATGGCGTCACACCACACATTACCGGATTGCTGAGGCGTGAAGTCAAGCATGTCCAGATAAAGCTTCAGGTTTCGACACATGAATCCCTCAGTAGTGGGCTGGAAATAATAGGAGTCATAATTCGTCCAGTAATTTTTGATGGCGTTATTCCCCTTGTCCACCAGGAATCCTGAGGAAACAAGCGAAGAAAAGTCACTCCAGCGCATACGCACCTGGGGTACGTTATTTGCCACAGCCTGGTCTGTTTTTAAGCTGTACCGCGCAAGATACAGGTAGCCCGAATCGTAATCTAAGGAAGATTCATACTTCATCTGCCAGGCGCCAAAGACGTTGGAAGCGGTGGCGTCGTTAAAACCAATCATGCCCGTGTCAGTAACAGCCGGGGCAATATAATAGACGCCCAGCGGGTCCGGGATTGCGGTATCGGCAGGAATCGGGAAGGGTTCCCATCCTTCCGCAGATGGGTCATCAAATGGGAAGGTGATGCCAAACGGGGAAGGAGCGGATATTTGGTCGAAGCCACCCCGCACTGATGTGATGATGATCGACTTGGAGACGACATTCGTGCCATCAGATGCGAAAATTGTAACCGGTATGTCCTCGGACAATTCCTGGGAAGATATAATATAGGAAGTGACAGTGTCCTTTTGTGCGCATGCCTTGATGTCCCAGATGGTGACCAACGGATTCCTGCTCAACGGGTCAGCCATGTTGGTGATTTCCTTCGCACCCGGATTCAATGCGTCAGCAGGGTTTGCCAGCTGAGTAACGCCATTCATGTCAAAGTTGTCAATCCCACCATCCGGAGCGCCGGGGTCTTCATAAAAGGACCAGCGAATGTCAGATGCCTGGGTATCAATGTCACATACATAATTATCCAGGTTGATTGCATTGGGGAAACGGAAGAAGCCAATGTCAGGCCCCGCATTATCTTCAGAATTCCCAATGATGATGCTGTCCGGAATGTGTCCAATCACCGGTGGGAATGTCCCATTTGCCAAAACTGCTAAAGGACATAACAACATAACCACCAGTACCATTCCTTTTTTGTACCAACTACTCATAACATACCTCCTTCTAACGACTTTTCAATATTTATAATGAATCCTATCAGATAACACTCACCCTTCAATTAGTGACATCTCCATAATTTTTTAATCACGTAACTTGAGTTCGAATCTTAATCATCAAACATTTAAGATTACATATTTAGGGCACTAATATATAAACGACTTTCTAGTTCTAATTTTTTTTGGTAAAGTTTGTCAAGATAAATTTATATTTTTTTTATATACCATGCTCTGGGATTTTTCATCGTTTTTTTATGTAATTTTAATGTATTGTTTCAGATTAATATCACCTGCATAGTAGTATAATTTAGATATAAATAAAACGGTATGAAGCACACATGAATAAACTGATTTCAATATAAATATGAGTTCGCTACGGTACTAAATTCGGATGATTAAACTTGACAACTCCCCGATATCCCCACTCAAAATCTTCACAGATTTCATAACAAGGAAGATGATGGGTTAAAATTAGACATAAATGTGTCATGAACGGCGTTTTCATATACCGGATTGTGAGGCATAAATCTTCATGGCATGCGACCTGCATATTCACTCAAACGTCTCGGATGGGGGCTTTACCCCGACAGAGGTTGTGAATCACGCCAGTGAAATCGGGCTGACATGCATTGCGCTTACCGACCATGACACATTTCTGGGCGTTGAGGATGCATGTCTTCATGCCCGGAAGATAGGTCTTTCCTTTATTGCCGGCATAGAGATGACATCGGTGATTGATTCTAATGAGATTCATATCCTTGGGTATTTCGTAGATGCACATAATGCGGCTCTCAATACAGCCCTTTTAAAAAGCCGACAGTATAGCTTAGCCCGGCTCAAATCCATCACGGACAGGCTCACAGAGCTGGGATATCCCGTCACCATGCAGGAAGTTCTTTTAGTTGCGGGAAAGTCGCCGACGCTCCATAGCTTTGGCGACGGAGCGGGGAGCATCGGCAGACCCCATATTGCAAAGGTGATGGTCCAGCATGGTTATGTTGAGTCTATCCATGATGCCTTTGAACGGTTTATCGGCTCTTATGGACCGGCTTATATTCCACCGCAGGGGATGCCGCCGGAGGATATTTATCAATTGCTCAGGGATGCCGGTGGAGTTCCCGCCATTGCCCACCCTGGCCTCCTGGGACGGGCGGATATGATGCGGGAGGAAGAAATTACCACCCATGTGGAGTGGGGCGCCCTGGCGATTGAGGTCTTCCATCCACGCCATGACGATTATATGGTCTCTTATTATATGAAGGTTGCCCAGAAATTTAATCTGGGTATTGTGGGTGGTTCGGATTGTCATGGACCTTTTTACCCCAAGATACTTATGGACAGAAAACTGGTGCCGGACTGGGTTGCCGAAAAGTTCAAAGTATTTTACGGGAATTTGTGCGAAAGACACATCATCGTGATGAATAATTGATTAAGGGACTATGTCTATGGGAGAACTGGAACGACTAACACGGCGGCATACAAAACGCATCAAACTCCTCCACCGGAATCTGGAGGCATGGTTTTATCTCCTGCCCGCCACCGCTGTCCTTGCTGTCTTCTGGTTCTTCCCCGTTATCCTCTCCGTCATTATCTCCTTTACGAACTGGAAGGGGCTTGACACCTGGTCCTCTGTGAAGTGGGTGGGATTAACAAATTACAAGAACGTCCTAAGTGACCCCGAATTTCACAAAACGCTCCTGAATACCTTGAATTATGCCCTCTATAGTGTCCCACTGACCATTGTTATTTCTCTCATTGCGGCGCTCCTTCTGAATACCCAGATTTGCGGGCGCTCCTTTTTCCGGACTATCTATTTTCTCCCTTTCATCACAACCTGGGTCGCCATTTCAATCGTCTGGCGGTATTTTTATGACCGTGAGTTTGGACTTGCGAACTATTTTCTCAGGATGATGGGTCTGCCGCGTCTGGAGTGGCTCAGTGAGCCACGGGGAATATGGACAGTCCTTTTTTCGCAATTCGGCATCAATGTTGCCAACCCTGTTCTTGCCGGACCGAGCCTTGCCATGTTTGCCATCATCCTTACCACCATCTGGCGTGGAATCGGCTACTATATGGTTATATTCCTCGCCGGACTTCAGAATATTGACAGGTCGTATTATGAGGCGGCGGAGATTGATGGTGCGAGCACTTGGCTCAGGTTCAAACATATTACACTTCCCCTCCTGTCCCCGGTTACATTTTTCATCGTGGTCACCTCAATGATTAACAGCTTCAAGGTTTTTGTCCCACAATTCATCATGACCCCCAGCGGGGGACCGGATAACACAACCGTCACGATTGTCTTTCATCTGTATGAAAAGGGGTTTCAGGGGCTCTGGCTGATGGGGCATGCCTCAGCCATTGCTTATATACTTTTTGTCATAATTCTTATTATAACCTTGATACAGAATCGCATCTTTGGTCGCCATGTGCATTATGGGGACTAAGGGAATTATAAATGACAAATGAGAAAATACAAATGTCTGGAAAAAGGATGCCCCTTCTTGCCGAGAAGAGGGTGGGGAGGGAGAAATCGATTATATTCATATTGAATATCGCCCTTTTAATATTTCTCATGTTTGGGTTCAGCAACTGGGGCTTGAAGGGTATTTGCGGTTATGCGGGAATGTTGATTTTACTAATCGCTGTTTTAAAGCATGTCTGGAAACGCCCCAGATATATCACTCCCACGCTTATCTACCAGATTCTTTTCGTAGGCGGATTTTTCATGGTCCTGCCTTTTTACTGGATGGTTATCACATCATTCAAGAGTTATAAGGAGGCGCTGGCGTTTCCACCCACATGGTGGCCAACGAAATTTTACTGGAACAACTGGATTGAGGCGTGGAATGCGCCCAAGAGCAACACATGGGGCGACCCGCCCATCCCGCTGACCTTCACCCGGTATTTTTACGTTAGCATTTTGGTTGGGATTGTAACAACTGCCGGTTCTCTTTCAACAGGCATCCTCGCCGCGTATGCCTTTGCAAAAATGGAATTCTGGGGCAGGGGACTTTTCTTTTACATCATAATCGCCATGATGATGGTGCCGGGGCAGGTCCTCCTTATCCCCAATTATATCACCCTTGCAAGAATAGGGTGGCTGGACCACTATGCGGCGCTGACCATCCCCTGGATGGCGAGTGTCTTTACCGTTTTTCTCCTGCGCCAGTTTTTTATAACCATCCCTGTTGACCTCTGGGATGCGGCACAGATAGACGGCTCCGGAAGATTCCGTTTCCTATGTCAGGTGGTCCTTCCCCTATCCAAGCCCGTGCTCATCACGGCAGGGATTTTTGATTTTCTGGGAAACTGGAATTCCCTTTTCTGGCCACTCATCGTCACAACCCGCCCTGAGATGCGCACCCTGATGGTGGGACTTCAGGCATTCAACCAGGATGCAGGGTCAGATTTTCATCTCTTAATGGCAGCTTCCACATTTGCCGTTCTGCCGATTGTGATAATGTTCTTCTTTCTCCAGAGATTTTTCATACAGGGGATTGCCCGGACAGGGCTCAAATGAAATTTGAGAATTTGAGAATTGGAGAATTGGAGAATTTGAGTCTGCCTCAGGCGGATTAGAATTTTAGAAAATGAAATTAAGACGAGGAATAATTCCATGCCCCGTGAAGAGATAAAGATTATTATAAAGAAGAATGGCGAGGTTTGGGTTGACCTTGGAGGTCTGGCGCCCGTCCGTCTCAGAAATTACAGGGAACTTTTTGAAGAGATTCTCGGTCCGATTAAAGGGGAACTGGCAGGCATGGATGGCGAAACTCCAGGTGGGGTGTATGTGGTTGAAACTCCCGAGGCTGAGGAGGATGAAAAGGATAAGGGGCGGATTCGGGAAACTTGAGAATTGGAGAATATGAGAATTTTAGAATTGGGGAATTGGAGACTTGAAACCTATGTCAATTGTTGATATATATTTTTCGCCACTTCAAAGGATGCGGATGTAACCTGCTTTGATGAAGATTTGTCCTCGTTGTCAGTTTTATAACCAGGATAAAAATATCCGTTGTATCAGGTGCGGATGGGTTCTTGAGCCTGTCAAAGACCTGCGCATAACTGATTCAAAGGTGAGGCGGCATTTTTTTGCCTTCGTATCCAGATTTGTTCGGGCGGCGTTTCGCAGGATTGGGCTCTTTTTTCATACGGAAATTCCAGAAGTGTCTCACCGGCTGCCTTATATAGCCGCTGGTCTTTCTTTCCTGTTCGGGTTGGGACAGGTCTATAACCGCCAGTATAAAAAGGGTATCATTTTCTGTGTCGGATATATTATCGGTTGGAGCATTGTTATTCGGACTATCACGGCACCATATTCCAACTGGCTCATTTTACTCTTTATTGCATATGCCCTTTATACATATAATGATGGCTTTGTGACGGCGATTAAGATAAATGGCCAGATATGGACACTCCGATACACCCTTGCGGCATATTCCTCCCTTTTTTTTATCCTGGGTCTTGGCACCGTTGTGGGGCAATTCTTCATTTCGCCGGTGTTCAAATTAATTCGGGTAAGCCAATCCACGCTTGCCCCATATTTCCACAGGGGTGATATGGTTTTCGTGGACGGTCTCCTTTACAAATTGAGGTCGCCGCGGGTGGGCGATGTCATTTTTTACAACCCTGAGACACTTATTATTGAGATTCCCGCCGAACTGGAATCCTCACGTTATTTAGTCCATGAGAGACGGACATTTGAAACCATTATGGGTCTTCCGGGAGATGTGGTCGAAAGAAAGTCGGGAGTCTTCTACCGTAATGGTGAACCAATGCCATCGTGGTGCAAACCCATCCTGCCGGATAATATCTTTAATGATTTGAAATTCAAGGTCCCCGATGGCAATTATCTCGCTATATATTCCCATTCGCCGGAGCAGATTTCCCTGGGAGAGTCTTTTGGCGGAAAGACACCAAGGCTGAATGGCCCCGGCGTCATCCTTGTCAACTGGGATAAGGTGTGTCTCATCACAAAGAAACAGGTTATCGGACGGGCTGTTTTCATCATGAACCCCCCAGGGTATCGACGCTTCCTCCGCCCATAATGAGATAAACCGAATTGGGAAAAAAATTTGTCATGTTCTTTTCAGGAGAAAGCCCATGCGCATGACCTTCATCTGTTCAATTGACTTCCGGGGGAGTTCCAGCAGGCAGGCAAGGGCAATGCGCGGGTCGAGGTAATTTTTTTCATCGAGGGCAACCGTCATAAGAATAAGATATTCCCCTTGCGTTCTATTTTCCTGTGACAGCCGCATTATTGTCTTTTTTAAATCCTTTTGAAGGGTCTTTTTTTCCTTCTCGATTGTGACCGGCAGGGTTTTGGAAGAGTGAAAGTTCTGTATATATTTTTCCAGGTCATCATGAGTCGTTTCCCTGTTCAGGGTGATTTGATATTCCGCCGCATAAGCGGCAATGCTCAGGGCTGGCGCCTTCAGTGGTATCTCCCCGGCATCTTTGAACACGAGTCCGGGGGGTGATTGCTTTTGAAAAAGCCTGAGCACATCCATGACAGGGCATTGGTGTGTGAGAAAGATATCCATCATCTCCCCCTCGCTTTCAAATCCGAGTGTGAGCGGGAGACCATATTGCACCTTTGGCTGTGGATTGAAGCCCTGTGTGAATACGACGGGGATGCCGGAACGCTTGATGATGGAAAGAAGCATCTTGACGAGGTCCAGATGGGAGATAAGACATAAGGGACCGCGTTTGGAATATGTCAGGCGGATTCTCTGTGCAGGCGGAGCTGTGAATGACAGGGGCGATTTATCAGATCCAGCCGTCGCTAGCGCTTTGGCGGAGTCGGCAGGTGTGGATGTTTCTTTCTCATCCGGCGCAAGGATATTGGCTTGTCCGTCGTAACATGCCCCACATCCGTTACAGGTTGCAGATGTGCATTCAGGTGTCAATTCGCCCTGGTTGGCGTGTGCCCATTCCTTTTTTAGAAAATCCTTTGAGACGCCGGCAAAGATATGCTCCCAGGGTAATGTTTCTTCAAGGGGACGGTTTCTGTTGGCATAAAAAGAGGGATTGATGCCGGTTTCCCTGAATGCCTGTTCCCAGAGGTCGGGTTTGAAGAGTTCCTCCCAGCAGTCAAATCGGCAGCCGAGTTCCCATGCCCGCATAATGGCACGCCCCATGCGTCTGTCGGCACGGGAGAGAATGCCTTCCAGTCTGTTCTGATTAAGATTATGAAACTTGAGGGCAATCCGCCTTGATTTTACCTGCGAGCGGATGTATTGCATCTTTGTGCGGATTTCTTCTATTTCAGCCTGTGGTTCCCATTGAAATGGGGTGTGCGCCTTGGGGACAAAAGGGGAGATGGTGACATTTATTTGATAATTTTTCCCGCGTATCTTGCGGGCAACCCGCTCTACTTCTCTCAAAATACGAATAATCCCGTCTAAGTCTTCCTTCCTTTCCGTGGGAAGGGCAATCATGAAATAAAGCTTTAAGGTCTGGCGACCTGATGTGAAGACACGTTCCACAATGTTCAAGAGTGCGGCGTCATCCACGGGTTTATTGATAACGCGCCTGAGCCGTTCCGTGCTCGCCTCGGGGGCGAGTGTGATTCCCGATGGGCGTACAGTGTGAAGTGAATCAACCAGAGCAAGGTCGCAGGAATTGATGCGGATGGAAGGGAACGCAATTCCCACGCCCTGCGGGGAGAATTCCATATTGAGGGCGGTGAGCAGTTGGGGCAGGCGAGAATAATCCGCGCTGGAAAGTGAAAGGAGCGAGATTTCTTCGAAACCGGTGATGGCGATGCCCCGGCGGGCGCACTCCAGAACTTGGGAGATGGGGCGTTCTCTAACCGGTCGGTTGGTCATGCCCGCCTGACAGAAGCGGCATCCGTTGGCACAGCCGCGTCGCAGTTCAATTGTCAGACGCTCCTGGGTTGTCCGGAGATGCGGGACGATAGGACGGATTGGACCGGGGTCAGAGGCTATGTTGTAACGTCTTGCCCTGATAAAATCGGGCGCCTCAGGGATGAGTTTTTTCAAGGTGCGAAGCGTCCCATCGGGTTTATATTCCGGTTCATAAAATGATGGGATATAGACACCTTTTATAGAGACCAGATGCCGGAGGAGACTCATTTTATCCCCTTTGCCGGTTCTTTTGAATTCTTTGACCGCCTCGAGGATTTCAATAGCCGCCTCCTCGCCATCGCCGATGACAAAGGCATCGATGAAGTCGGCGGTTGTTTCCGGTGTGAGCGCCCCTTCGCCGCCGGCAATGACAAGCGGCAGGGCGGAGCTCCTTTCAGCCGCAAATAAGGGGAGACCGCTCAAATGGAGCATTGTCAGAAAATTTGTGTAGAGCAGCTCATGCTGGAGGGTAAAACCGATAACATCAAACGAGGCAAGAGGTGTGCCCGTTTCAAGGGAGCGCAAGGGTTCGCAATTTTTGACAAGGAGTTTTTCCGCATCTGGCCATGGCGCAAAGACGCGTTCCGCGGCAAAATCCTCTCTCTTGTTAATCAGTTCATAAAGAATCCTGAAGCCATGGTAGGACATGCCAATTTCATAGACATCGGGGAAGGCGAGGACAATCCTGCATGATGTGGTCTCGGTCGCCTTTATTATTGCATTCCATTCCGTGGCGGCATACCGTCCGGGACGCTCCACAGCAAGAAATTTTCGCCATCCTTGTGACATCCTGTTCATTCTCTCAGTCAAAAATTGCAACTTTTCTATTGCACATACAATTCTCGTGTTTACATAAGATTTATATATTTCATGTCAGGGGGGAAGCAATGTCAAAATGGAGAATTATGATTGTCGATGATGAACCTGACATTGTTAATATCATCTGCCAGGTTTTAAAGCTAAAATATGAGGTGATTGAGGCAAATAACGGTCTGGATGCCCTTGAGAAACTGGAGCGTTCCGAGCCTGATTTTATCATACTGGATGTGATGATGCCCCTCATGAACGGGTTTGACACTTGTGCGGCGATTCGTAAGAGTCCCCTTTATCGGGAAACTCCTATCTATTTCCTCACCTCACTGCATTCCGAGGAGGATGTAAAGCGGGGCTATGCCCTCGGTTGTACTCTCTTTCTCCAGAAACCACTTGAGCCTTTGCGCCTTTTGAAAAATGTCGATTATTATTTTAAGGAAAATCCCGTCCCACCTAAGAAGAAGAAATACACTATCCAGGAGCTGGAGATGATGGAAAAAAGTCCGGCGCCTGAAGCCGAGCCACACCCGGGCGCGCCCCCGGATGTCCATATTGTGGCGCAACCAGCGCAGGCGCCGAAATTTAGAACCGGAGCAAAACCCCCTGTCCGCATCATGGTTGTTGATGACAATAAAGAGTCACTCGATTTTGTCCATGCCGCATTGACCCTGAAAAGTGGGGGTGATTGGGTGTTCGAGGTTATCCCCACCACCAACCCTGTGGATGCCCTCTCAAGAATCGTTTACTATCAACCCGATATTGTCATTCTGGATATCAGGATGCCCAAGCTTGATGGGTTCCAGCTTTGCAAAATTCTAAGGCTGAACCAGACCCTGAAGGATACAGAGATACAGTTCATCTCTGCCGTTGCCGCACCCAATGAGGCGGAAATTGCCCACAAACTTTCCGGCAATAAGCTTATCCGCGAACCGATTGATATGAATGCTCTCCGTGAAGCGGTTATCAAAGTTTGTCAAAAACCAACTTTCAATGTTAAACCGAAAAAGGTGTCATATAAAGAAATAGAAAAAGAAATTCAACTGCAGGAACAGCAAATCCAGGAAGTCATCCGGCGGGAACAGGAAAAGCAATTCATTGATAAGAGGATGCATCCCCTTTCCGACTCCTATAAGGAAATTGAGCAGGAAATGAAGTTGTTTGAACCGGGAAAAAAAGTTAAGCCGAAAGAAGAAGATAAATAAATTTGAAATGTCTCGCTGCCGACTCCGCCAGAGCGCTAGCGACGGCTGGACTGGACCGTCAAAGGACAGTTGAGGATTTTAAGGCGCTTTAGTTATAATATCTTTTTTCCGTCCAGCCTTTAAGGTGCGCAATTCCCTGATAACTGCCTGCAGTTCCTTTTGATAGTGAGCCCCTTTTTCCGGAGAACCGTATCGTAAGGCGTAAAAAATCTCGCACCCTTTATTTAGAAGTGAGTGGGGGAATCCAGCGTGTGTCCCGACTACAAGGATAAACTCTCGAGGAGTCTGGCTTGGAGGGCGTTTCAAGGGCATACCGACGATGGCTTTGACAATCTGATGATACCATTCACTGAACCGGCGCTGGGCGGGTGTGATGCCCCATGCTACAACAGAATGCCCTCTTTTCCGCTTCCAGTGGTGATAAACAATGCCTGCCGCAAGATTAAGAATGAAGAGGGAGATGGCAAGTATCCGGAAAAGGGGTGTTCCCAGGTTTCTTGTGAACCGTGCGTATGCCCGACTGCTCCTGATAGCGCCAATGCCTGGTGATAATGAACCATCAATCTCGTGCTTGAGAAACCCAAGCAGTTTTCCCGCCAGCGCCGCCTGCAGTCGGTTGTTATATCCAAGTATGAATTCCTCCCATTTTTCAGAAATGGCGGAGACAAGGTCGGATAATTTCTTGAAATATATGCGTTCCGTGTAAATGGTGAGAGGAGCGGGAGGTGTGGGGTCAAAGCGCATCCAGCCCCTTGATTCATCAAGGACTTCGACCCATGTATGAGCGTCGCGTTGCCGCACGGTGAATGAATTCTCCGCCTGCCTGTATTCCCCCCCATGAAAACCCACGGCAAGCCTGCAGGGGACACCCTGGGTGCGGAGCATGATAATCATTGCCGTTGCGAAGAGCTCGCAATGTCCCGACTTGATATTGAAAAGAAAATCCTCAATTGGTCTATCACTGCGCAGTGCTCCCATCCTTAATGTGTATCGGTATTCATTCATGAGGAATGATTCAATCCTTCGCGCCTTTTCATATGGGGTGGATGTCCTGACTGCAACATGGGATGCAAGTGCGGATATGCGGTTGATATTGACTGAATTGGGGAGCTGGAGGAGAGATTTGTCCGCCTTTTGGGCGTTGGGAATAACATTGGTGTTCATCCCATGATTGGGAAGGGAATAGGCTATATATTTTTTCGCCGTTTGGGGAGACTTGACAAAGATGGTTTCACTCGCATCCTTATAGATTCCCTCACCAATGTCAGTGGGGGAGGCAGAGAGCGTTACAAGGTCGGGGATGCCAAAAATATACCGTGTGGGAAAGTCAAGGTAGGTGACCTCCTGACGGATGAGGGATGTGGGGGTGAGGGCGGTATAAATCAATTCAATTCCGCGGCTGATGGGGTCGAGGGGATAATATTTATATTGCTGGGAGTGGCGGCTTTTCCCCCATGAAGTGCCGGTAAACAAGTCAAAGGTGGCTCCCCGCAGGTAAAAATCACCCGCATAAAAACTGGCGCCCCGCAATTTGACTTCCATGACGGGTGTGGGGTCAAAGGATATATTATAAAACGAACCGAGGTTAATGCTTGTGGAGAATCCTGTGTAAATGGTCTGCCGTTCCGTTTCATAATCATTTAAAAACGAGTTGTATCGTTGAGGTGAGATGCGCGGGATGATAAAAAAGATGATGATTGTGAGGAGAATGGATAGGATACTGGCAATGAGGGTTGCCCTGTGAGAGGCGCGGGAGAGTTCCATCTGGTCTGCAAAGGATGTCTCCTGATATCCGCTTCTTGATGGTGTAAGAAGTCCGGAGGAACGCCTTTTCTTTGACTCCTGCCCAATACGTTCAATGTTCTCTTTTTCTCTAAAGTTATCCAGCCAGTAAAAGGTATAAATGGATGCGAATAAGAAGAGAAAAAGGAGCAGGGGGAAAAGTGGATTTCTGGTGAAGATTGCGGCAATTACGAGCATAATGAAGGCATAAAGCCACATCCACAGAATATCGCGTGATTTTTTTGGGTTGAATGCCTTGCCAATCTGCAAAAAACCGAGCTGGTAGGCAAATATGACCTGAGTGGGTCTGGTTCGCAGCGCCAGAAGAGAGAGCGTGATGAGTAGAAAAAGGATGGAAGCGATATTCCACGCCTTTGAATATCCCGGGAAGGGCTCATTTTTCAATACCATGAACCAACTCGGAAGGATTAATAGTGTGAATGTGGCGGCAGATACCAGGGAAAAGTTCGGTATCATCAGACCCCCGATGAATCCGAGCACAACCACGGCATAGATGCCATATTTCAGATTCCGTGATTCCAAGATGTAATTACCTTTCGTCTATTGCGAATTTCAGAGCCATCCTCTATTTCCCGCTTAATCTTTCAATTTCCTTTTTAATTTCATCTATTATCTCAACATTTTTGATTTTCTTCTTATCCCCATTGGTTCATTGCCTGATTTAATATCCATTCTTTCGCCACTATTTCACAATCCTCTCTGATAGAAATTTGGACTTATATTTATAATCGAAACCGGTCTCCACATCCGCAAATCCTTTTCTAATCAAGTGGGCATTTAAAAAGGTTTTGTTCCATAAATATAGATAACAAAGCAAATTGTTTTTCTCATCATATTTAATATCGTCAAACTTTATAAACACCTTTTGTCCGGATGTTTTTTCTTTTAAAAAATTGATAGCCTCTCCGGTTTTTTCTTGTTTCTCTTTCACTCCCAATAGCCTGATTTTTAATCCATTATTCAAAATCAATATCTCCGGAGAGATTATTTCTTTTACTGTATAATACGTTTCTCTTTCAGAATGAGAATTATCTATTTTTGACCCAAATCTCAATTGTTTCGGGTCAACTTTCTTATCAAATTTTATAGGGTCTTTGAAAATATACGGCAATTTTTTAATCTCTTCTTTAAAGGCTATTTTTGGCTCCCCTTGTTTGACCATCTCAAAAGTTGCGTCTTGAAAAATAGTGCTCTGCTTTAAACCAAATATTTCTTTTATGATTGGCAGAAAATCCGTATTTATTTCATATCCGATAGAATTTCTATTCAGATTTTTGGCAGCTAAAGATGTTGTACCACTTCCAAGAAATGGGTCAAGAACAGTATCACCAACAAAACTGAACATTTTAATAAGGCGTCTTGGTAATTCCTCAGGAAACATTGCAAGATGTTTATCTTGTTTTTCGCCGGGAAAGTTCCAATGTCCCGCAAAATATTGATTCCACTCTTCCCGCGTTAATTTTGATTGCTCTTTAATCTCGTTGCTTACCTTTGGCGGATTCCCATACTTTTTGAAAATCAAAATAAATTCGTAATCCAGTTTAAGAATCCCACTTCTGGGATATGGGAAAGACCCCATCACTGTTGCTCCACCAGTAGTATGGCAGGTAGTGACTTTTTGCCAGATAATTGCTCCCATATAGTCGAAACCGGCACTTTCGCAGAACTTGATGATTTCTGTCCTTATCGGAATAACCTTATATCTTCCGTAATAGACTGAACGGGCGAACTGATCACCTATGTTAATGCATAATCTGCAACCTGTGGGCAACACTCTATGGCATTCATTCCAAACCAGATTAAGATTATTTATATATTCTTCATAGCTATCATTAAATCCTATCTGTTTTCCATTTCCATAATCTTTCAATTGCCAATAAGGCGGTGAGGTAATAATAAGATGGACAGATTCGTCCGATACCTCCTTCATCCATCTCGAATCTCCGATGATTATTTTGTGTAATGTATTTTTTTCTAACATTACTTATTATTCCATCATATTTTGGGGATGCCTTTTCGTCTGCCAGGAGCTATCTTCGCATGAAGGTGATGATATCGCCATCGCTGACTGCGCCGTTCGTGGGGTCATAAACCTTTGTGGCAAGGTAAATGGGAAGAATAGTCTTTAGAAGTTCGTCTCTTGTGCGAACCGAACCCGAGCCGCCTCCATCAGATGAACTGGAACTCTGGACCTTATCAAGTATCTGGTCCAGGTCCAGGTCCCCATCCGGTCCGGCGCTGATAATGATATATTCATACTCATCCGACGGTTTGTAATGATATTCATAAGTGGGGAGTGTGGAATGTGGCAGGAATGGGTCTCTCGGCAGGCAGGATAGATATGCCGTTGGGGCGTTCAGGGCGGTCATTCGCATTGGATAATCATTATAATCCATGCGGTAATTCTGAAGTGCACGGGAGAGAACCCTGTGCTCCTCTTTCACGCGCTCCGTCTTTGTCCTGACCACAATATGGCTTGTAGAGTAAATGAAAATCAGAGAGAGAATCATTGTGACAGTCATAACTATCATCATTTCAAAAAGGGTTATACCCTTTTCGCTCATCTGGCAGGAGGATTTTAGAGGAAATGCCATTTTCCCCTTCTTTCACTGTCTTTTAAAGTTAATTCTAACATTGAGTATAAGCTGGGGTTCAAGTGAAAAATGAAAAAAATGTTGTTATATCTAAAAGTGGCTCTTGAACCATCTCCAGAACGATTTTCGAAATGTCCGGAAACGTCGGGCAAATTACGTCTTGTAGAAAATGAACTGGTTTCTAATCTTGATGAACTCATACAGTTCCTTTTTATATGATTCGCGGACTTTATCAACAGGCTCACCTTTTTTTATTCGCTCTATAACGTCCTTGCTTCCCACCAGACCATGGTTCGGGTCTATTTTGTATGTTGTCGGATTGATTTTGCAGAGGGCGCTGAGGAGGTGGAGACCTGTCCCGATGGTGTCAAAGGCATGGCGGTCTGTGATGGTTATCTTGAACCCGTGACAGAGTTCACCTTTAAACATGCTGGCGTCCGGGGTGAAGTGATGGGGTGTGAATTTAACGCCCGGCAGATTGCGCGAGTTCATTTCAGCCACCAGTTTGTCCGCGTCAATCCACGGAGCGCCCACGACTTCAAAGGGCGTCTGTGTCCCGCGGCCGACTGATACGTTTGATGCCGAGGATTCAGTCAGAGCGATGGCGGGATAGAGAATCTCCTCTGTTACATTGCGGATGTTGGGGGAGGGGTTGGACCAGGACAAGCCGGTTTCGTCGAAGAACATGGCGCGTTTCCAGCCCTCCATGCGGATGACAGTCAATTTGCATTGGATACCATAATAATCGTTGAACATCTGGGCGATTTCACCGATAGTCATGCCGTGGATAATGGGTATTGGAAAGTAACTGGTAAATTTGCGATTGAGTTCCCTGTCCTGTATGGGTCCATCCACGCGGAGTCCGGTGATGGGGTTGGGTCGGTCAAGAACGATGAACTCAATATTATTTTCAGCCGCCTCTTCCATGCACATTGCCATGGTTGAGATATAGGTGTAGAAACGTGCGCCGATATCCTGAATGTCAAATATCAGGGCATCGATATTCTTTAATTCCTCAGGTGTTGGGCGATTAGTTTTGTCATAAAGGCTGTAAATCGTGATGCCGGTTTTTTCATCCTTGGCGTTTTGTATATTTTCATCCGCAACGCCTGTGAAACCATGCTCTGGTGCAAAGATTGCCTGGAGTTTCACATTCTTGCTTTTCATCATCAGATTGAGGATGTGGCGTCCGTGGCGGTCAAGGGCGGAGTGATTGGAGACGAGTCCAACCCGTTTGCCCTTGAGTGGAGCAAAATCCTCCCGCACGAGGATATCAAGGCCGGACAGCACGGTTTCCTTCCCTTGTGCCTTTTTTAAAAGGGTGCATGAACAGGATATAAGGCATAAGAGAAACAGCGTGTAAATAAGTCTTTTCATTTGCGCATCTCCTTTTTGACATTGTAATTTTTCACGGTATCACAAGTCCTTCACGGACTTGAATGCCTCCAGAATGACCTTCCATGTTTTTGCGGGGTCTTCAGGCGCTATGCTGGAGATGTGGGCGCAGGCATCGAACCCCCAGACGGCGAGATTTCGGATGCCCGCATCCATCGCCTCCTGAACAGCCGTGGAGATTTCCGCCTCGCGTCCCGCCGGGACTTTGAATCCCTGTATCCAGATATGTCCCTCGCGACCGAGTTCGCGACAGACAGCCGCTATCTTTCGCGATGACTCTCCGACATACTCTCTAACATCCCTTTTTATGCCGAACCAATAAGGGTCGGTCCCAAAGTCATCAAGGTTGTCCATGCCGGCAAGGTCGCGCAGGGCAGAATCACTGGCGACGGAATTGGGTATGATACAGAGGGAGTTTTTTACCCCCGCCTTGTGAACATGGTTAATCATCTCCTGCAGGAAACTCCTGGTAGAGTAATGTTTGAACTCTTTTACTGTTGCCGTCTCTTCGTTGGGCAATGGGATGTTATATTTCTTCTCGAACTGTTCCTGACAATACTGGCAGCGGCAGCCCCACGTGTTGGGGCGTCCACCCATCCAGTTGGAAAGATAGAAATGAGGCTCATCCCAGAAAACACAGTCCGCGTCTGTTGCAAGGGCGGCATCTGTCCATTCGTGGATGAATTTGCGGAATGCAGGGTTATTCAGGCAGGCAATTGCGGCGGGTTTTCCATCGCTTATCATCTCGCAGACATCAGGATGGGTTGCAACGAATTCAGAGAATGCCTCACCGCCAAAGACCCTCCCCACACCCCATGGGTCAATGCAGGTAAACAGTCCGGATTCTTTGCTGATGCGGATAATTTCCTTCATGGCGCCGCTGTAAAAGCGGAAGTCGTTTTCGCTGAATGTGTGCACGACATAGGTGAAGTGATTTTCGGCAAGGTATTTCATATCCTGTGCCACATGGCGCAAGATGCGGTTCCCGAAATAACTACAACCCAGTTTCATCGCATCTCCTTTTTTTCCAAAGATTGTGTGAGAAAAATGGCAGTGCAGGCATGTCCCGTCAACCGAAAAGAATTTTCAAAATTATGCGGGCGCCAATGAGAACTCGATATGGAAGTTGATACACCGCACAGGGGTGCAATATTAAAATTGAAAATGTAAAATTATTAGAAACCGGCGAGGTATTTACCTTTTAATCTTAAACAATTCTCAGCACCTTGGCGCCGCGAATCCTTTTTTGCTTGAGTTCCACCAATGCCTTATTTGCATCGGTCAATGCGTACTCCTCTACCGTGGGTTTGATGGGAATCTCGGCGGCAAGTGTGAGAAACCCTCGCACATCCGCCCGCGTCACATTGGCAACGCTTTTTATTTCCTTCTCCAGCCAGAGGTGCGCAGGATAGTCCATTCGCAAAAGGTATTCCTTATCCCGCTCTTCCTTGCGGATGGCGTTGATGATTAGTCGTCCGCCGGGAGCAAGATTCTTCAAGGCATCCACCACTGGCTTCCATGCAGGCGTTGTGTCAATGATGCTGTGCAGATTTTCGGGCGATTCCTCTTCAGTATCGCCTGCCCACGAGGCGCCCAGTTCCCGCGCAAAGGCGCGCTCTTCTTCGCTCCTCGTAAAAACGAACACTCCGCAATGTGGGTATTTATGCCTGACAATCATCAGCACCAGATGGGCAGATGCGCCAAACCCCGTTAAGCCTAAATTCTGCCCATCCTCGAGTCCGCTCAGCCGCAGGGAACGATACCCGATTGCCCCGGCGCAGAAAAGCGGCGCCGCCTCCACATCCGAAAAGACCTCTGGAATGCTATAGGCAAAATCCTCACTCACTTTCATATATTCGGCATATCCCCCGTTCACATCCCGTCCCGTTGCCCTGAAATCCCTGCATAAATTCTCAAGACCTTTCCTGCAAAAGTCACAGATTCCGCACGCAGAATAAATCCATGCAACGCCGACCCTGTCTCCCTTTTGGAAACGGCTGACGCCGCCGCCCATTGCGGCTACCGTGCCCACCACCTGATGACCGGGGACAACCGGCAGATGCGGCGGTGGCGTGCGCCCCTCAATTTCATCCAGTTCTGTGTGGCAAACGCCGCAGGCTGAAACCTTCAATAAAATCTCCTTCTCACCTGGAACAGGCTCAGACAAATCGGTTAACACAAGGGGATTTGAATTCTTCTCAAGGCTGATAATTTCATTCAGTATCATAGCCTTCATATCATTATACCTCTGAACTTTTCTGATGTTTTGCCTGTATCCTGCATGTGCCTGACAAGGAAATATCGATATGAATAAATGTCACTTAACCCCGCGGCTTTTCCAGTAATCATCAAGGATGAGTTGCGCCTTCTGCTGCATCTGTCGCACGGCAATGTCAATGGCGCGTTCGTCCGATTCGTTCAAAGGACCGGTGCGTGTGGTGTTTATTATTTTTCCATTATCATCCGGCACCTGGCGAAGGAGAACCAACTGCAATGTCTCGCTGATAACGGCGTCAACGTTATGCCATGCGGGATGTGCGGGCGGACTGATTGAATCCGGAATTGTGTCGACGATGTATTGATAGAGTTGGTCGCCCTTGAAGATATCCTTATAGGTGATGCGAGAAGGAAAGACGCCCGCCTCACGGTTAATTTCCTGTCCGACCTCAAGCGTGAGCCAGCGGGCGAAACGTGCCGCGGCATCCGTCCGTTCAGGCTCAGCGGGACAATTAAAAACCATGTAAGAACCCACGCCATAGGATGCCATGATTTGCGGCTTGCCGGGCATCTGCGGGAATTGCACGGCGGCAACATTGAGCGGCGGAGGCGGTTCCTCGTTAGGATGCTCATTTATGAACTGGAGGCGGCGCTCGTTTTGCACCTTGACGGCGAGGAGTGACCAGAGACCCTGGCAGGTGACGGCGAGGCGGCGCTGTTTGCCACCGAAGGCAGTCCAGGTGGCGTCATCCTGGATGCCGCCTGCACCGGGCAGGCTGACCTTATATTTATATTCAAGTTCGAGCAGACGCTTCAGTCCGAGGCGCGTCTCCGGTGAATCAATCAACATCCTGTGACCGTCATCGCTCATAATCTTCATCCCTTCGCCAAGGATGAAGGGATATGCCTCCCATTTTTCATAGCCCGTATTAAAACCAACACCATAGACATCGGTCTTGCCATCACCGTTGC
>Ga0315291_10003739_pt1 | contig 19575 bp, 13 predicted proteins | sample YL17G12_20_MG_FD_203070 | JGI IMG/M metagenome (GOLD analysis project Ga0315291, IMG submission 203070) | Sediment microbial communities from Yellowstone Lake, YNP, Wyoming, USA - YL17G12_20 | ecosystem: Environmental > Aquatic > Freshwater > Lake > Sediment | place: USA: Wyoming | collected...
GCCGCCGATGACCGCGATGGCCATGGGCGTCCGGATCTCCGAACCCGACCCGAGTCCAAGCGCGGGCGGGATGGCCGCCATTAGGGTGGCGACGGCCGTCATGAGGATGGGCCTCAGCCGGATGGGCCCGGCTTTCTCCATAGATTCTCTAGGGCTAAATCCCTTGGCCTTGAAGGCGTTCGCGTAGTCCACCAGGATGATCGAGTTCTTCTTGACGATCCCCATCAGGAGCAGCAGCCCGATCATGCTGAAGATGTTCAAGCTCTGCCTGGTGATCAGAAGGGCGAAGGCCGCGCCGGCGATGGACAAGGGCAGGATGGTGATGATCGTGATCGGGTCTTTGAAGGAATTGAACTGCGAGGCCAGGATCATGTAGGCGATGGCGATGCCCAGGAACATGGCAAAGACAAGACTGCCCATCGATTCCCGGAACGCGACGCTGGCCCCGCCCAGGACGACCCGGTAACCGACCGGGATGTCCCTGCCCAGGGTTTCGACGTATTTGATCGCTTCATTCTGGGCGTGGCCCGGCGCCACGTTGGCGTAGATCGTGATGGCCCTTTCCCTGTCGCGGCGGGTGATGGCCTGGAGGGCGGGCTGCTCTTTCGAGGTCACAAGCGAGGACAAGGGCACGAGCTCACCCCGGCGCGTCCGCACTTGAAGCCTGGCGATGTCCTCTGGCCTGGACCTCTGGGAGGCCATGAGCTTGATCCGGACGTCGATCCGGCGGCCGCCGGTGCTGTACTTGCCGACCCGGATCCCCCCGACCAGGGCGTTGAGGGTGGTTGCGAGGTCGTCGATGGATACGCCGACGTCCGCCGCCATGGCCCGATCGGGCTCGACGCGGAGCTCGGGCATGCCGAGCTGGTAATCCGTGTCCATGTCGACGACCAGGCCGCTTGCCTGGAGTTGGCTCATGATCGTCTGGCTCTCGGAGACGAGCTGGTCCCAGTTGGAGCCGCGGACAGAGAACTCGATGGGGAAACCGCGCTGGGCGGTGAAGCCCTGCTGGGAGAGGTCCTGGATGACGGCGCGCAGGCCCGGGATGGCGTTCAGGTCACGGCGCAGGACGGCGGAAAGCTGGGCTTGATTGAGCTTGCGGTCCTTGGGCGGGACGATGGTCACGAACAAGTTGCCCTGGTTGACGCCGCCCCCGAAGCCCCCGACGAAGCCGTAGAGCTGGGTGACCTCCGGCCGGGCCACGACGATGTCCTCCGCCTTCCTGATGAGCTTGTCCGTCTCGGTGAGATCGGAGCCGACGGCGGTCTGCATCCGGATAGAGAGGCGGCTCAGGTCCTGGGACGGGACGAATTCGGCGGGCATGATCGAAAAGACGAAGAGGGCCGCGGCGAAGAGAAGGACCGCCAGGACGAGGATCAGGCCGGGCTTGCGGAGGCTGCTATGGAGGACCTTGGCGTACATGCCCTCCAGCTTGCGGAAGCTGTTGTCCACCAGGAGTCCCATCCGGCTCCGGCCTTCGCGCGAAGTCTTCAGGAATTGGGAACACCTGGCCGGTGCTAAGGTCACCGCTTCGACGTAGGACAAAAGTACGGCCAGGCAGAGGGTGATGCCGAACTGAAGGAAGAACCGGCCGATGATCCCCTTGATGAAGACGACCGGGACGAAGATGGCAACGACGGCCAGGGTCGCCGCCAGGGCCGCGAAGGCGATCTCATGTGTTCCCTCGAGGGCGGCCGGGACGAGAGCCTTCCCGCCCTCCCTGTGGCGGAAGATGTTCTCCATGACCATGATGGCGTCGTCGACGACGATGCCCACGGCCAGGGCCAGGCCGAGCAGGGTGAAAGTGTTGAAGGTGAAACCGAGAAAGTAGATGATGGCGATCGTTCCCATAAGCGACATCGGGATGGCCAGGATGACGTTTAAAGTGCTCGAGAACGAACCCAGGAACATCCAGCAGACGAGGGCCGTCAGGATGACGGAAAGAAACAGTTCAAGCTGGATCTCCTTGACCGAGTCCTCGATGAAGGTCGTCGAATCGAAGACGGTGTTGACCGTCATGCCCTCGGGCAGGGTTCTGGCGTATTCGGCCATGGCCCGCTTGGCCGCTTTGGCCACGGCCACCGCGTTGGCCCCGCGCTGCTTCTTGATGCCGATGCCCTGGGCGGGCACGCCGTTGATCCGGGCCATCCGCCGGACGTCCTCGAAACCGTCCTCGACCAGGGAGACGTCGCTGAGATAGATGGGACTGCCGCCGATCTCTCGAACGACGATATGGCGGAGCGTCTCCAGGTCGACGGCCTCGCCGAGGACCCGGACGTTGACCTCGCGTCCAGGCGTTTCCAGCCGGCCGGCGGGGAGCTCCACGTGTTCTCGTTGGAGGGCCAGGATGACATCGGAGACGGTCAGCCCTTTCTCGTCGAGCTGGGCGGCGTCGAGCCAGATCCGGATGTTGCGGTTCATGACGCCCATCATCGTGATTTCACCGACGCCGGGGATGGTCTGGAGTTTCTCCTTGAGTCCGTATTGGACATAATCGCTGAGGACGCGCGGGGGGAAGGGGCCGCCTATGGAGACCATCATGATGGGCTGGTCCTCGGGGTTGCTCTTGGAGATCACGGGCGGATCGATGTCGCGGGGCAGCCGGCGGGCAGCCTGGGAGACCTTGGTCTGGACGTCCTGCAGGGCGAGATCCACGTTGCGCGAGAGATCAAGCTCGATCGTGATGTTCCCCGAGCCCATGCGGGAGCTTGAGGTGATCGTCCGGAGGCCTTCGGTCTGGACCAGGGCTTCTTCCAAGGGCTCGACGATATCGTTCTCGATGACCTCGGGGGCGGCCCCCTCCCAGACGACCGAGACTGAAATCGTCGGGAAATCGACGTCCGGGAACTGGCTGATGCCGATGCGCGAGGCCGCCACGGCGCCGAAGACGATCGTGGCCGCCATGAGCATCCAGGCCAAGACGGGCTTTCTGACGCAAACTTCCGTGAGGTTCATGAGCGGGGTCCTCTCAATTCGACCTTAGTCCTTGACCGGCGGGGCCTGGACCTTCTCGGGGGCCGTCGAGACGCGGACGGGGGCCCCGTTACGCAGGGCCTCGGCCCCGCGGATGACGAGGACCTCCCCGGGCTTGAGGCCGGAGAGGACCTCCACCTGGCCTTCCGCCGTCCTCATGCCAAGCGCCAGGATGCGTTCCACGGCCGCGTCGTTCTCGACGATGAAGGCAATGAATCCCTTGTCGCTGGCCCGGATGGCGGTCTGGGGAATGACGGGGGACGTCTTTTCGCTGCTCACCGGGACCGTGATCTCGGCGAAGGAGCCTGGCCGCAGGGCGCCGTCATTGGTATCCCTGACCTCCGCGGTCACGGGGACCAACCGGGTCCCCTCGTCCGCGGATTCGGCGATATGGACGATCTTCGAGTTGAACTCCCGTTCGTCGTTCCGGATCTTGAAGTTGGCCGGCATGCCGACGCGGAACTGGGCGGCGTCCCTCTCGGGGACCTTGAATCGGAGGAGCAGGGGGTCGCGTCGGACGAGTGTCGCCAGGACCGTACCCGTCTGCACGTATTCTCCGGTCTGGACCGTCCTGGTCTGGAGGATCCCCGAGGAAGGCGCCCGGACATAGGCGTCGTGCAGGTTGAGGGCGGCCTGATTAAGGGCGGCCTTCATCTGAGCCACGTCCGACTTGGCCACAAGGACGCGAGTCCTCCAGGTCTCAAGCTCTTCGCCGGGGATAAGACCCGGGTTCTGGTTGATGACCGTCTCCCGCCGCTTGAGGCCGGCTTCGGCGTCGGCCTTGGAGGCCTGGGCCTTCTCGTAGTTCGCTTGGGCCGCTTCGACAGCAATTTTGTAGCGTTCCGGTTCGATCTCGACGAGGATCTGGTCGACCTTGGCGTGGCTGCCCTCGGAGAACAAAATCCTGTCGACAACACCCGATACCCGGGCCGTGACTTGGACCTTTTCGAAGGCGTCGACCGAGCCCACCGCGTTGACGCGGTAGGTCAGGGACAGGAGTTCGACAGCTTGGGTCTCGACCGGGAAGGTGATCTTGGACCGGTCGAAAAGCGCGGTTCGTTTTCCGCCGGGTCCCTGCGACGCGCCGCCGCCTTTCTTGCACCGGGCTGAGACGAGGACCAGGACGAGCGCCAGGAATACAGGTATGAGATCGTGTTTCTTCTTCACAGGTTAGGCTCCTTGCCGAACGGGTCCAGCCCGAGTGCGGCTTCAAGATTGAGATATGAAATCCCCAGGCCGTAACGCTCCCGGACGAGCGTGACCTCGGCCTCGAACAGGCGGACGTTGGCGTCCGCGACCTGGAGCGCCGTGCTCAGTCCCTGCCGGTAGAGCTCGGCGGTCTCTGAGGCGTTCCTTTTGGCCACTTCGTGGGCGACCGCGGCCTGCTTGAGGGCGGCCCTCTGGTTCGCCAGGGAGACCTGGGTATCGCGGACGTCAAGCTCCACGCGTCGCAGGGCCGTCTTGACGTCCAGGTCGGCCAGAATGGCCTGGGCCTTGCGCTCCCGGTAGTCGGCGTTCCGGCTGAAGCCGTCAAAGACGGCCCAGCCGAGGGTCAGGCCCAGGTTCCAGTTGGTCGCCCGCCCGGTCAGCCCGGCTTCGTTCGTATACCTGAACTGGCCGTTGAAACTCAGGCTGGGCAGCCATTTGAGAGTGGGCTCGATCGTCAGGGCGTGCTGGGCTTTGGCATGGTATCGCAGGGCTCCCAGATCGAGACGCCGGTCCTGGGCTTGAGTGACCAGCCCCTCAATGGCCGCCTGGTCGGCTTCGGCCGCGGCTCGGAGAAGGAACTCCGGGACCTTGAGCTTGGTAGATGAGACGATCATGTCATCCAAAAGATAGCCCAATTGGAGATAGGTCGTTTCGACCTGTCCTTTGACCTGAGTGACACCCATCTCCGCCGTGGCGAACTCCAACTCGGCCCGGGTCACGTCATTGATGGAAACCAGGCCGGCCGCGTAACGCGCCTTGGCGGCGTCCAGGGCTTGCTTGGCGTAATCATAGCGGTGCCGGGACGCCTCCAGGACCTGGTCCGTGCCCAGTGTCGTAAGGAATGCATTGCCGACCTCGAAAGCTAACTGCCGCTTGCTTTCGGCGGAGGCGTAGCGCTGGGCGTTCCTTTCCGAGTTGGCCTGGAGCAGGGCCGGCAGGCTGCGGGCGTCGAAGATGGTCAGGTTGAGCTGGGCGACTCCCGCCAGAGCGTCGAATTTCTGGATGACGATCTGGGTGCTGCCGACCGTCCTCGAAACCTCGAAGGGGCGGCGGGTGTAAGTCCCGGTGGTGGTCAGCGTCGGCAGGAAATAAGACCGAGCCCGGGTCACCCGGGCCGCGGCTGCGTTCATCTGCTGGTCTGCGGCCAGGGCCCGCTCGTTCCGGGCCAAGGCCCGCTGGATGGCCGCCTCGAGGGTCAAGCTGTCCTCCTGGGCTCGCCCCATAATAGGGAAAAGCAGGAGGGCGAGGACGGCGACCATCTTTCCGCCGGCCGTTTTTTTCTGTAAATTATCTTTTTTTCTCATGGAGGGCACTCATTTGAGGACAAAATATAACTCAACATCATAATTTAGACGTAGAAGCTTGTCAAAACTTCCGGAAATGGATCGCTGACGGTCAATTCTGGATCTCCGCCCAGACGCCGGGGATGAGCGTATAACTTCATGATATCAAAGGATTAAGACGCGCCAGGCGACGGTTTGACAGATCCGGGGGTGGTCGTTTATGATGAGCGCGGAGGGAGCCCAATGTCCAAGAACGATCCCCTCGTTTCCGGGAGCCTATTGCATCAGGCGCTGCAGAACATCCGCGATGGTGTTTATGTCGTCGATCGTGAAAGGAAGATCCTCTTCTGGAATTCGGGCGCGGAACGGATCACGGGCTATTCCGCGAAGGAGATTGCCGGCAGCTCATGTTTCGACAACATCCTCCGCCACGTCGACGACTCCGGTCAAGTCCTCTGCCACGCGGGTTGTCCGCTGGCGAGCACGATGGACGACGGCGAGCTCCGGGAAACGGACGTTTACCTCCATCATCGCGACGGCCATCGGGTCCCCATTCACGTAAAGACGGCCCCCATCCGGGACGCCGGGGGCGTCGTGACCGGGGCGGTGGAGACGTTTTCCGAGAACAGGGCCCAGCGTGAGATCATGGAGCGTTTCGCCGAGCTGGAAAAGATGGCCATGCATGATCCGCTAACCGGGCTTGCCAACCGCCGCTACATGGAAAACCGTATCGAAACGCGCCTCTCGGAGAAGGCCCGCTTCGGCTGGCCGTTCGGGTTGGCCATCCTGGACATCGACGATTTCAAGAAGGTCAACGATACGTGCGGTCACGACGTCGGGGACAAAGTGCTCAAAATGGTCTCCGCGACGCTCCTCTCCAACATACGGCCGTTCGACGACGCGGGGCGCTGGGGCGGCGAAGAGTTCCTCGTGTTGGCTGCGAACATCGGGGGCAACCCCATATTTTCCCTGGTCGACCGGCTTAGGGTCCTCGTGTCGGCTTCGTGTCTTGACATGAAAGAAGCCCGGATCTGCGTCACCATTTCCGCTGGTGTGTCCGTCGCCAAGGACGGGGATTCCTGGGGAGAGATCCTCAAAAGGGCCGATGAAGCCCTCTACATCAGCAAGCGGAACGGAAAGAACCGCAGCACCGTCCTTTGAGGCACCCGGCTTGGGCCCGTCCGCTCCTGGTTTCAAAGCCGGCGGAAAAGTATCATGGGGGCCAACATGTGAAGACCCCCCCCGGGACGCCAAGGGCGTCGAAACCGGGGCTATGGAGACGTTCGTTTACCTTAGGGACGCCTTGGAAAAAACGTGGTCGGGGATGGCCGCGTTGAACTCGATCGATTCGAGGACGAACTCGGTCCCGAGGCCCTCCTTGAGGGCGTCTTTGAAGATGATCCGCGTCGGGACCCAGCGGTTTCCCAGCCGCTCGACGTTCCTCACCTCCGTCGTCTTGAGGAGTTTGCCGCTCTTGGCGTACCTGTTCTCCTTAAGGACGACGAAACGTTCCTTGTCCACCCAGATCTTCCGGGTGAAATAGGCGATCACCTCGCCGCGTGACGTGAGGTCGAGGACCCAGCACGGCCGGCCTTCATATTCCTCTTCGCCGCCGACCGCGGCCGTGTAGAGGACCTCCAGGCGTGGGTCTTCCATCATGTCCTCGTAGGAAAGGTCAGAGCCCATGACGGACTGGCGGAGCATGTGCCCGGAGATGAGGATCGTCCTGTCTGCGGACGGCGTGTAGGTCCAGAGCTGTTCGTCGAGCTTGAGCATCTTGGTGCCCTTCTCCCGCGGCGGGTCGAGGTACTCGGTGAAGGACTGGGTCCGGCCCCGGATCCAGGATTTCGACCTGACGCTGCGCGAGCCGCGGCGGCCGTGGATGATCATCTCGCTCGTCGTGATCTTGTTGTCCGAGCCCATGTTCTCGTCGGCCCGGCGCAGGATCGCTTCGGCGTCAGGAGCCTGGGAGAGGGCCGCGGCGGCCGCGGCGAGGAATACGAAAAACACAAGGAGAAAGACGACCCGGTATCTCATGCTTCGAACTCCTTGGCCAATTGGGACGTCTGGCGTTTATAGATGCCGATCCCGGAAACGGCCTTACCGAGGAACGTCGCCAAGAGGCCGGGCACGAATCCGATGACGTAGCTTACGGGCGTCACGCGGGCGCGGAGGACGTCGGTGATGATCATAGAGGCGTTCTTCAGCATCGATCCGATGTTGACCCCCTTTCTCTGGAGATAATAGGAGACGCCCAGGCCCAGAGAGGTCCCGATGGCCGAGCCGAGGAAACCGATGATGGTCCCTTCGGCGATGAGCGACCTGTAGAGGTGGCCCTTGTCCTCGCCGAGGGCCAGGCGGATGCCGAACTCGCCGTAACGGCGGAGGCTGCCCATGAGCCCGGTGTTCCAAAGGACGATGGACATGACCAGGACGAAGAGGATAAGCATAAGCGAATAGATGGCCGTGGCGAAATCGAGCGTCTGGGCCAGGCCCCCCTGGCTGCGAAGGGTGACCATCTCGGGCGCGAACTCGTCCCCGTCCCCGCGGCGGGAAGCGTTGAAAGAGGCGGCCAGGTCGGCGGCTTCGGCGCTCCGGTAGAATGAATCGCGGAAAAAGCCGAGGACCTCGCCGGCGGAGTCGGCCATGTCCAAGGCGCCCTGGATGTCGCCGATGTCGGCCAAGACCGCCCCCCGGTCCATGGCCGTGATCCCGAAACGGATGGTCCCCGAGACCGTGAAGTTCCGGACGACCAGGCCGCCGTACATGGTCGCGCCGATAAGCGTCGCCGCCCCGCCGGGTTCCACCCCGAGCCGGCGGGCGAATCCGTCGCTGAGCAGGATCTCGCCCGGCTTTTCGGGCAGGCGGCCCCGGACGACGGCCGTGTCCAGGTTGAGAAGCCGGCGCTCGGGGCTCTTCGCCGACCTCAGGTCGACGGCCAGGCCGGCGGCCGGGCCCTGGGCCCGGGTCTCGCCCTCCTCGTCGGGGATGTCCAAGAGGCCGCCGAACCGGATCCGGGGCGTCCAGATGAGGCCGGAGTAATTCTTTTCGAGCTCGACGACGAGCCCCCGGACGCCCTCAAGAGCCAGGTCGTTGGGCGCCAGGTCGGCCTCCTTGGCGTAAGCCCGCGACATCACCTTGACGTGCCCGGCCGAAAAATTGGCGCTCGACTCGACGATCGTTGAGATGGCCCCGTTGAGCCAGTTGAATCCGACGACGGTCAGCATCGAGCCCAGGACGACGGTGACGATCGGCAGGAGGCTTCGGGACCTGTCGCGGAGGAGCCCTTTGAGGAGAAACCGGATCATGTCATCCTTCCTCTCAGCGCGTCCGTCGGCTTGAGCTTGGCAATCTTGCGTGTCGGCAGGAAGCTGATCACGGTCGTGGCCAGGAGGACGATGATCGTTGTGCCGGCAACGAGGCCCGCGCCGTAGGCCGGGAAGAGCCGCTCCCCGATGGCGAAGCCGTAGCTGTCGGAGTCGCCGGGCAGGGCCCAACCGGTCCGGGCCATCCAGGTCAGGAGCGGGATGCCGTAGACCGCGGCGACGAATGCGGCCAGCACGCCATTGAGCATGCCCTCTAGGGTGAAAAGCCCGATGACCCTGCCCCGGGTGAAGCCGAGGGCCATGAGCGTTCCCATTTCCTTGCGCCTATAGAAGATGGACAGAACCTGAGTGTCGAAGATGCCCAGCATGGCCAGAGCGAGGAAGATGGCATAGAGGATCGAACTTCCAGCGGTCTTCGACTCGACCATGGCCCGGACGTCGGCCAGGAAGTCGTCGCGGCTCTTGAAAATCCAGGCGCCGGCCTCGGAAGGGCGGGCCGCATTCTGGGCCAGGATGACGAACATCGCCTCGCCTTCGAGACCGGTCATGGCCCGGAGCCTGGCCAGGGGGATCCAAATCTGGCCGGCGTCGATCGTCTGGACCGAAGTCTTCATGATTTGGACGACGGTCGCGTCGCGGGCGTCGAAGGTGCCGCGGGCGTCGCGCCACTGAAGGGTGAAGGTATCGCCCGCTTTGAGACCGGTCGTCTTGGCCATGCGGTTTCCGATGAGGACCGGGATCTCGTCTTCCCCAGCGTCAAGGAAGGATGTTGGGATGTTGATGACGACCTGACCGGGGTCGATGCCCTTGACCAGGACTGAGAACAAGCGGCCGCCGGGATAGATCGTGCCCTGGATGACGAGGACCGGCGCGGCTTTTCCGGCCTCGGCGAGAGACCGGAGGTCGCCGGGGACGGGTCCGTGGGCGTCGGTGAGGCTCAGCGGATCGTAGGGGTCGTAGGCCGGATGCCAGTATTGGCCGCCGCCGACCTCGGAGGCGACCATAGCCTCTTCGGCCTGCGAGTTCATCCCTTCGAGCATCCCCTGCGTGAAGATGATCAGGACGTAAGAGAGGGAGAGGATGAAGACATTGAGCCAGGTCCGGAGGCCAGCCCCGAGCAGGTTCTTCGATGCAAGCTTGAGGAGTATCATGGCCTCTCTCCCGTGCCACGCTCGCCGGCGCCTCCTGCTCCTCCGTCCAGCCGTTCGTCCGAAGCCACCCGGCCGTCGACCAGGGTGATTTTCCGGCGGAGGTGCTGGATAACTTTGGCATCGTGGGTGGCGAAGACGAAGGTCGTGCCGAGTTCATGGTTCAAGCGTTCCATGGTGTCGAGGATGTTGTGGGAGTTTTCGGCGTCGAGGTTGGCTGTCGGCTCGTCGGCCAGGATGATGTCCGGCCGTTTGACCACGGCCCGAGCGATGGCCACCCTCTGGCTTTGTCCGCCCGAAAGCTGGGCGGGTTTCGATTTTGCCCGGTCGGCCAAGTGGACCCAATCGAGGGCGGCCATGACCTTCCTGCGCCGTTCCGCCGCCGTATCGCCGAGGAGCAGGAGCGCGAACTCCACGTTTTCGTAGACGGAGTAGACGGGAAGCAGGTTGAAGGTCTGGAAAATGAAGCCGATATGCCTGTTTCTGAGACTCGCGGCCTCCTTGTGGGACAGGCTTTCGATCCTCCGGCCCATAACGACGGCGCTCCCCTCAGTCGGCGCGTCCAGGGAGCCGATGATGTTGAGAAGGGTCGTCTTGCCCGACCCGCTCGGCCCGACGAGCCCGGCGAATTCGGCCCTCGAGAAAGCGAGGCTGACCCCGTCCAAGGCCATGATTTTATGCTGGCCCATGGGATAGATCTTTTTCAGGTCCGTCGTCTCGATGATCGGTGTGTCCGTCATGGCGGCCTCTTATGCGTTCTCTAAAAATGATAGGCGAGGAGGAACTCGAATCCCTTCCCCGCGAAGGAGCCGGCACCCCCCTGGCCCCGGAAGACGAGGAATTCTTCCGGGTTCCAGAATAGGATAAGGTTGAACGTCAACCGGTCGTAGGTCCGCTGCCAGTTGAGAAAGCGGTAGGCGTTCTCATTTTTCCAGTCGTAGTAAAAGATCCCATTGACCTCATCCAGGAGCCCGACGGGATAACGGAGGAGAAGGGCCGAAAAGCTGGTTCCACTTCCCGGTCCAAAAACCTTGGCGCTCGACTCGAGCCAGAAGTGCTCGGCCAGGGCGTTCAGCCCGTTGCCGAGGCCGAAGGTGTAGTCAAGTCCGACATTGAAGCTCCGTCGCCAGGGCTGCGGGACGAGTGTCGTCTTCTGGCGGATGAGGGTGCCTTCGAACCAGACGCCGACGCCGATGTCCCATTTTCCATCGAGCCCGACCCGGTCTTCGGGGATGGACGGCAGCGGTTCAGGCGCCGGCACGGGCAGGACGGGATTGAGGTCGACGCGCCGGTGGTGGTAAGTCGCGGCCAACTCGCCGCTCCCCAGGGGGACCTGGACGCGGCCGCCGAATTCGGGCGACTTTTTGTCCGGGGGAGCAATGTCCCAGCCTCGGGTCTTGTCGTTTCCGTACATCCCCCAAATCCAGAAATTGGCGTTGCTTACGGTATAGTAGCGGAGGAGGAGCGCGTAGACACCGTCCGTGATCTGAAGGGGATCGCGGGGGTCGATGCTGTCAAACCACATCAGGGGCCGGAGGAGGCTGGCCGAGCCGAAGTTGATCTTCTGAAGCCCGGCCCTGGCCTCGAACTGGGACGTCGAGATCCTAAGCCATGCCCGGTAGGATTTGATTTCCGCCTTGGGAGGAATGCCGGACCCGGAAAAGAAACGGGCCGTACCGAATGAGTTTGCCGAGACCTCGGCGTCAATGGTGACACTTTCGCCGGCCTTGAAGGAGAATGCGAATTCGGGGACGAAGCGGAGGCTCCAGACGGGCTGGATTTTGTTGTCGAATTTCCCCGCAGCCCACGTCGAGATCAAACCCTTGAATTCGAGCCCATGGGATTGAGCCCGGAGGGGGAGAAGAAGGCCAAGCCCGACGATCAGGAAAGGGCGGAGACCGGCGCGCATCATCCTTGCTTGCCTTGATGACCTATCTTTCCACAGGAGGCCTATTTAGTCAATTCGGCCAAACCACCCGGCCTCGCGCCTGTCAAAAAGCGAAGGTTTCAAAGCCGGCGGAAAAGGACCATGAGGACCAGGGAAAGGGCGACGGCGATCGCCGGCGCCGGCAGTCCGGCCCATTTCACGTCGTCCTGCATCTTCTCGCCGGCGCGGAGTCCCAGCGGGACCGTGAGGAGCGAGATGCCGACGGCCAGAATCGCGTAATACCATGCCAGAGGCGTCGTGGTCCCGGGGACCAGGCAGGCGGCCGTCCCGGTCGCGAACTTGACCAGAGGAAAAGCCGCGGCCGAGACGAACGCCGCCGTCCCTCCCCAGACGGCCCGTCCGGCCGTCCGGCGTTTCCACGCCTCTTTGAGGATGACCGCGAGGACGACGAAAGCCGCTCCTTCGAGGATGAACGCGAACACGGGATTGGCGATGGCTCCGTTCCTGAGCGGCAAGGACAGAAGAACGGCGTCGAACATCTTGAACAGGACTGCTATGGCGACGATGAGTGCGGCGCTCAAGGCTTTCCTGTCGGCGGCCCAGGCCGTGGCGATGAAGAAGAAAGCAACCCCGGTCATCACCGAACCCGAAATCGACGACGCGCAGGCATGGAGGGCGGCCCCCAGGAGGCATTCCGAGAGCCCCCAGACGGCCCCTAACAAGATTACGGTCCCGATGTTCCTTCTGACGTTCGTGTCTTCCATCTTTCGCTCCTTGTCCCGATTCAGCCGGCCGTGGTCCGGGTCAGGGCGGCCTTCACACGCTCCGGCGTCATGGGCAGCTGGAACAGCCTGGCCCCCGTCGCGTCAAAGACGGCGTTGGCCAGAACGGCGCCCATGTTGATGATGGCCGGCTCGCCTCCGCCCGACGGCGGAAGCTCGTTATTCTCGACAAGCGCGGTTTCGATCTTCGGCAGCCACGAGAAGCGCGGGATCTCGTAAGTGTCGAAATTGAGGTCCAGGACCGAACGCCCCTTGAAATGGACCTCTTCGGTCAGGGCATAACCGAGTCCCATCGTGATACAGCCTTCGATCTGGATCTTTGCCCCTTCGGGATTGATGACCTGGCCCATGTCCTGGGCGCAGACGACGCGCTTGACCTTGACCGCGCCCGTCGTTTTATCCACCTCGACCTCGGCGGCGGTCGCGACGTATGTTCCCATGTAATCCGAACAAACGATCGCCCACCCCCTCCCGCTCGGCGGCTTGGCCGGTTTCCAGCCGAACGTCTCCGCAGCGGCACCGAGGACCTTCTTCATCCGCGGGTCGGCCAGGTTCTTCATCCGAAACTCGAGCGGGTCGATGCCCGCTTTAGCGGCCATGATGTCAATTTGCGACTCGCGGGCGAACACGTTGGTATTGGAGCCGGGGGCGCGCCAGGCCCCGACCGCGAACGGATGGGCGCCCCCTCCACCGCCGCCCCACTCGCCGCGCGAGGCCGTCCGGTGATGGGGGATGTCGTAGAACTGGGCCGAGCTCCTGTCCCCGGCGAAATAGACATCATAGTCCCAGAAGACGATCTTTCCCTGGGCGTCGGTTCCGGACCGTATTTTCACGACGGCCGCCGGCCGGAAGGTATCGTTGAAGAACTCGTCCGCCCGGCTCCAGGCGACCTGGACGGGCTTCCCGGTGAGCTTGGCCAGCCGCGCGGCCTGGACGGCCTGCCTGTTCACGGTCTTGCCGCCGAATCCGCCCCCGACGAAGGGCGCGATGACCCGGACGTTTTGCGGCGGGAAACCGAGCGCCTGGGCGATCTCGTCCTTGGCCCGGAAAGGCGCCTGGGTCGAGGGCCAGACCGTGGCCTTATCTCCCTCGACCTTGGCCGTGGCGGTGTGGGTTTCGATGGCGGCGTGGGCGACGTAGCCGTTGAGATAGGTCTCATCAAAGATCGTTGCCGCGAGCGACTCCCCCTGCTTGAGGTCGCCGCCTTGGGCGACGACCCGCGCCTCGGGCGCGACGGCGAGGAGATGTTCGAAGATCGTCTTGTCGTCGAGCTTCATTTCCGGGATGTCATATTCGGCCTTGAGCAGCGAAAGGGCATTTTCCGCGGCGTCCGGGTGCTCGTGAAGAACGGCGACGAGGTCGCCATCCTGGATGACCGTAACCCCGGCGATCTTTCCGGCTTCCGACGCATCGAGCCTCTTCAGCGCGGCCCCGTGGGCGGGCGGCCTGAGGACCTTGGCGTAGAGCATCCCCGGCAGGCGGACGTCGCCCGCGAAGACGGCTTTCCCCGTGACCTTGTCGCGCGCGTCGCGGTGGAGGAGCGGTTTGCCCATGACCGCCCACTCCGCGACCGGCTTGGGGGAGGGCTTGGGAACGAGGTGTCTCTCGATCCTCTTTCCTGCGGAGAGCTCCGCGTAGGTCGCCTTGTTCGCGGGGCGGCCCTTTTCGATAACGACACCGTCCTTGACGGCTAGCCGGTCCGCGGGCGCCTTGAGCTTCTCCGCGGCCAGCTCGAGCAGGACGCCCCGGGCCTCTGCCGCGGCCGCCCGCAGGGCCGGCCCAAAATAGCGGGTGGTCATCGAGCCGAATGTGCCCATGTCATAAGGGCAGAGGTCCGTGTCGCCCATGACCATGTCCACGGAATCGATCGGGACGTCCAGCTCATCGGCCAGCATCTGCGGCAGGGAGGTGATCGCGCCCTGGCCCATCTCGATTTTGCCGGTGAAGCAGGCGACCCGGCCGTCCTCTCCGATCCGGAGGTAGGCGTTGAAGTCCTCGGGATAGCTGACGCCCCTGCGCTGGCCGCCTTCCTGGAGGATGGAGGCTTCGCCGAGGGAGACTGCGACCACGATCCCTCCGCCCACGAGTTTCATGAAGTCCCGGCGTCCGATGGAGGAGTCCCTTATAAATTCGTCGAGCTCATCTTTTTTCATCACGGGCTCCTTCCGTGGTCCCGGCCGCGTCCTGGACCGCCCGGAGGATGCGGTTGTGGGCCCCGCACCGGCAGAAGTTTCCCTCGAGGGCGTCCCGGATGTCGTTCTCTCCCGGTCTCGGGTTCTTGAGAAGCAGGCTGTAAGCTGCGAGGACCATGCCCGGAGTGCAGTAGCCGCATTGGACGGCGTCATGTTTAATGAAGGCCTCCTGCAACGGGTGCAGCCGTCCGCCCTTGGCCAGTCCTTCGATCGTCAGGACCTTTTTCCCCTCGACGTCCCTCAGCGCGTACTGACAGGAGCGCACGGGCTCGCCATCGACGATGACCGTGCAGGCGCCGCAGAAGCCCTCCCCGCAGCCGAACTTCGTCCCGGTCAGCCCGAGGTCCGTCCGGAGGACCCAAAGGAGCATGCGGTCTCCGTCGGCGGACAGGCTCCGGGACTTGCCGTTCAAAGTGAATCGGATCGTTCGATTCATGGCCGACCCCCTTTTCAGATCTCTCTAAGCCGCCCTCTTCATGTTTCAATTATAACAGAGAACCGGAGGTTTTCTCCGATTTTTCAAACACCTTCTTTTCATGCAACGAGCTTTGTGTTAATTATTAAGGTTCTCTTACGTTTGGTGTGGTTGGGGGCTTGGACGGGATGGACTGAGCGGACCTTGAAGGTTTAGCCTTCCCGGGCCGGCCTTCGAGGGGACCCTGCGCCTGAAGATGTCTGAGCTTGCTCAAGAGAACCTAGACGCCACGATGTCAAAATGGGGACCTTATTTAGGCCCCATTTGACAGAACGTGAACAGAGGAAATATCAAGCATGCGAGTTCTGAAGGCGCCGAGAAGGGCGGTTCGGAAACGGCGTTAAAAACCTGAAGGGGAGCGAGGGCCGTCCCGTCTAAGCTATTGACCCAGTCCACGCGAAATGGAAGAGAGCCCTTATTAATAAAAAGCGAGGGATCCGGAAATGCCGCATATTTATATGAGAATCTCCGAGCTTGTGAGAAAGAAGAAACGCTTCGCCCTGGCCGTCGTGCTGGAAGCGAAAGGTTCCGCGCCCCGGGGGGCCGGCGCCTCTGCGCTGTTCACGTCGAAAAAGCTCATTGCGGGAACGGTGGGAGGCGGGGCGATCGAGGCGGACGTCGGTAAAAAAGCGGCCTCCGCGCTCCGGAAGGCCGCGCCGCTCGTCGCCGGATACAGCCTGAAAGGGAGGGCCGTGGGGGAGAGCGGTATCTGTGGCGGCGAGGTCAGAGTCCTCATCGACCCCTGCCCCGAAAAACATAAGAACGTCTTCGACGAGCTGGCACGTTCACTCGACGCCGGCAGGCCGGGCGTCCTGGCGACGATGGTGACGCCCGGGTCCGGCGACCGCATCGCCCTGAAGCGGGACTGGATCGCGGCGAAGGCCCGTTCGTCCCTTGAGAACGAGATCGTCGATTCGTTTTCCGACGGCGCGTCCCGGCTGGCGAAGGTCCGCGTCGGGCGTGACTCGGGCGCGGCGGAGGAAGAGCTTTTGTTTATGGAGCCGGTCTTTCCGCCGTCCCGGCTGGTCATCGCCGGCGCCGGACACATCGGACGCGCCGTATCCCATCTCGGCCGCCTCCTGGATTTCGAGGTCACGGTCATTGATGACCGGCGCCAGTTCGCCAATCGAAAAAATCTCCCGGACGCCGATCGTATCATCCGGGCGGACTTTACGAAGGCGCTCGGAACGGTCCCGTTCACAGAGGACACTTATATCGTGATCGCCACCCGGGGGCATGAACATGACGCCGAAGCCCTGCGCGCCTGCGTTCGTTCGAACTCGGGTTATGTCGGTCTGGTCGGAAGCCGGACGAAGATCGCTCTCATGCGCGAGGAATTCCTCGTCAAGCGATGGGCGACGCCCCGGCAGTTCGACCAGGTCCATGCCCCTGTCGGCCTGCCCATCGGCTCGAAAACGGTCCAGGAGATCGCCGTCAGCATTGCGGCCGAACTCGTCCTGGTGAGGCGGCGGAACTTGGGAAAGAAAGGTCGCCGAAAATGATCCGGGCCATCATCCTGGCGGCGGGGAAATCCGAGAGGATGGGGAGAGTCAAGCCCCTCCTGCCGTGGGGGAAGCGGACGCTCATCGAGGCGATCATCGACGGCGTGGCCAGGTCCCGCGCGAATGAAATTCTTGTCGTCCTGGGCGCCGCCCGGGAAGAGGTCGAATCGGTGGTCGCGAAGTATCACGTCAGTCGGGTGTTCAACCCGGATTTCGCGCGGGGCATGCTGTCGTCGATACAGCGGGGATTGGAAGCCGTCCCTCGTGACGCGCGGGCAATCCTTTTTTTCCTCGGCGACCAGCCGCCCCCTCACCCCGGGATGATCAACCGGCTCATTGACGCTTACGGCAAAACAGGGAAGGGGTTCGTCCTTCCGGTTCACCGCGGCCGCCGCGGCCACCCCGTCCTCGTCGACCTCAAATACAGGAACGAGATCGGGACCCTGGATCCGGGAATCGGCCTGAGGCAGCTCATGCGTGACCACCCTGAAGACGTCCTCGAAGTGAAGACAAGGTCCCCGCGGGTCCTCCAAGACATCGATACGCCCGAAGATTACGCTCGGGCGCTTGAATCACGGCGCCGGCGACGAAAATAACGACGTCAGTCCATCGCCTCGATCTCCTTGATCTTGATCGCCAGTCGCTTGGGGGAGACGGGGAAGGCGGTCTTGACCTCGGGGGCGAAGAGGGAGATCCGGAACTCTTCGATCATTTCCTGGAGCTCATCGACAGCCTCTTTCTTTTCGGGCGACGTGTCCTTGGCGAATCCTTTTCTCAGCCGCGCCAGCGCGAGCGCGTAAGGCTCAACCTGATCCTCTTTTTTTCGGTCCTTTTCGGGATCATACTTGGCCCGCTCGGCGCGGATACGAAGGGCTTCGAGCCGGCGGGGCAGACGGCGCAGTCGGTCCATCGGCTGGACCTCTAAAAAGTCCGCGGGGACAAGCCTCTCAAGCTCGGCCTTGATGGACTCGGCGGTCCCTCCGGGCCCGGCCGGCCGGCGAAGAACGCCGAATGACGAGGTCGCGGACGCAGCCCTGGGCAGGCCCTGCCGGACCTTCTTGGACGCATCGAGGACCCTGATCACCAGGTCGCGGAGCTCCGTCCCCTTTGCGAAAAGGTCACGGACGGCGCCGGCCGCGAGCCCGTCGAATTCCTCCCGGTTCCGGACATTCTTTCGGAAAACCTCCCTTTTGAGGGCGTTGGCCATGGCTTTCATGACGGCGGCCTTCCCGCCGAAGAAGAGCGTCGCCGGCTCATGCTCTTCAGGCAACACCAGGTACCGTTTGATGAACTCCACGTCCTTCGAGAAGCGGGGGACGAGCAGGGCTTCGACGCCCTTGACATGGGCGGCCAACGCCTCTTCCCGGCTCCTGAAGAGCAAGATGTCCACACCCTTTTCTCCAGCCTCGAGCCCGGGGAATGCGACCGTGTAGGGGCCGGCGGCGACCGTTTCCGGGAGGGGCCCGAAGTCCCAGGACGTAAGGCCGGTCCTTTCCCACCGCTCCCGGGCGCTCTTCCAGGCCGGCGAGTCCGCCGGGACCGCCGACGGGGCCGCTGCCTTGCGCAGGATGTCGAGGTTCCGGGCGGCCGCGATCTCCCGTCCTTCGTGGTCGGTGACCGCGACCCGCATTCGGAGATGAAGGGGGATCTCCGCTTTGGCCCACTCGGCCGCCGGGATGTCCACCTGGAACCGGCGCTTGACGAACCGCGAAAGGGCATTGAACAGCGACGGGTCGTTCGGCTCCATCTCCCGGGCGATCGTTTCCGCCTTTTCGGCCGCGGGCAGAAGAAGCTTCCGGTACCGCTTGGGGAGGCCCTTGACCAGGGCTGCGACCTTTTCCCGGAACTGGCCAGGGACACCCCATTCGAGCGGCTCAGCCGGGATGCTCTTGATCAGGACGGCCGGGACCTTCAATGTCACCCCGTCGGTTTCCTCGCCGGGCGCGAACCTGTAAACCGCCCGGAAGCGCCGGCCATCGACGTCCACAGCGTCCGGGAAGGCCGCGACGCGCTCCTCGTCGGGGTTGACGAGCATGATGTCCTTTTCGGTCATCCGGAGGAAGGCGTCCCCGCCCGCCTTGCGGACCCTCTGCTCCAGCGTGCGCAGGTCCGAGACACCCGGGAGCCGGGTCGAGTAGAAGCCCGCCATTTCCACCTCGCTCACACAGATGTCACGGCGGCGAAGCTTTTCCTCTAATGCGGCCACCTTGTTGACGAGATCGAGGTTGTGCTTGAGAAAGGCGGGCGGCTCGGTGACGTCCCCTTCCACGAGCGCCGCACGGACAAAAATCTCATGAGCCTCGTCCGGGGCGATGCGTCCGTAAGAGATATCCCGGCCGGAGACGATCTCCAGGCCGTAGAGCGAGACCTTCTCCTTGGCCCGAACTTCGCCCTTCTTTTCGTCCCACCTTGGGTCTGAATAGGAATAGCGGCAGAGGGCTCCGCCGACCTCCTCGAGCCACTCCGGGTCGATCCCGGCGGCCGTCCGGGCGAAGAGGCGTGATGTCTGAACCATCTCGGCCGCGACGATCCAGGGTCGGGACTTGCCGAAGAGTGTCGAGCCGGGAAAGACCATGACCTCGCGGCCCTTGGCCGCGGCGTAAACGTTCTTCTCCTTGTGGGCGGCGATATTGGAAAGGAAGCCGCTCAGGATGGACCGGTGGATCCCGGCATAAAGCCCTTTGGAGATCTCGTGCCGTTCCCGGCGCTTCGGGACGATCCGCTGCTCCTCGAGGATGGAGAGGATCTGGTCATGGACGAAGCCCCATTCCCTGATGCGGGGGAAGGAGAGGAAGTT
>Ga0315291_10003740_pt1 | contig 19572 bp, 16 predicted proteins | sample YL17G12_20_MG_FD_203070 | JGI IMG/M metagenome (GOLD analysis project Ga0315291, IMG submission 203070) | Sediment microbial communities from Yellowstone Lake, YNP, Wyoming, USA - YL17G12_20 | ecosystem: Environmental > Aquatic > Freshwater > Lake > Sediment | place: USA: Wyoming | collected...
GGCTGCATCGATTCGCTGAATCAGACTCCCTGTACGAGGCAGCCTTGAAGATTGACCCGAAGTATCATCTCGTCCTGAATAACTATGGTTATAGTCTTGCCGAGCGTGGGCTGCAACTCGAGCGCGCACTGGCCATGGCCTTGCAGGCGATTGCCGCGGAGCCGAACAATGCCGCGTACCTCGACACGGTCGGGTGGATTTATTTCAAGATGGGGAAGTTCGAAGAGGCCGAACGCTTTATCGCCAAGGCGATTGCTGCGGGAGGCGCCAGTGCGACGGTATACGAGCATATGGGCGACATTTACTTCAAGCTTGGTCAAAAAGACAAGGCTGGACAATATTGGAAGCAAGCGCTCAATATGAACGCGGCAAACCAGGCGCTGCGCGAAAAGCTCGCTCGGGGATCGTTGTGACCATCGTTCGGCCCGCTGCTGCACTTCTGCTGCTTGTGGCGATCGTTGCAGGAGGATGTGCACCGACAGCGTCGACAAGGATAGCGGCGAACAAGGCAACACCAGAGCTCGTGCACCAGAGCGTCCGAAACAACCAGGACCGCGTGCGCTCGCTCAAGGGCTCGGGCCACATCACCGTTGAGTCACCCGAAATTGCCCAGACGGGATCGTTTGAACTGCTCCTCCGCAAACCGGACTCTGTGCTGGTGAAGTTTGAAGGACCGTTTGGCCTTGATGTGGGTGCCGCCCTGCTGACGCGCAACGACTTTTTCTTCTACAACAGCCTGCAGAACCGCCTCACCAGCGGTTCGATGAGCCCGTCGAACCTCAGCCGAATCCTGCGAGTCAGCCTGACCTTTGAAGAACTCCTCAGTCTCCTGAGCGGGGGAACGTTTTTCTCAGAAGACCAGGGTGAGCCTGATTCGTTATCAGTTGAAGACGATCAGTTCGTGCTGATCTATTCTCACGCCAGCGGCAGCCGGCAATATTGGATCGATCCCAATTCCTTGCTCATTGCCAAAATTCAGCACTTCGACCGGCAGGGTAAACCAATCTTTGAACAGCGGTTTGGCAATTTCCGATCTGTAGATGGAACTACCCTCCCACACAATGTCCGCGTGCTGCAGATCCGGGAGCGGCGCGCCGTCGCGCTCTTCTTTTCCTCGATTGCGGTCAACACCGATGAACTTCGTTTTTCGCTTGACGTGCCGAAAAACGCTCAACGGGTTCGGTGGCAATAATGTGCATGCGTCGACTGCTCTTCATCATCGGTCTTCTTACTCTGTCTGGACCGCATTTTATTCAGGCCCAGACGAGCACTCGTGAGATCTCGAAAAAGGAAAAAGAACTCGCTAAGCTGCGGAATGAGATTGAAGCGTTCGAACAAAGGCTCAAAGAGAGCGAGAAACGTGAGCGGTCAACGCTTGACCACCTCGATAATCTGGAGCGACAGGCAAACCTGATTCGGCATTTGATCAAAAAACTCCGGGAGCAGGAGCAGCAGATTACAAGCGATATTCAAGATGCAAGAGTGTTCATCGGCGAGCTGGAAGAGCAGCTGGAATCCTTGAAATCGCACTACGCACAATACGTTCGGTCCGTTTACAAGTACGGGCGCGTCTATGACATTGAGCTCCTCTTCTCCTCAAAGTCGATCAATCAGCTGTACATCCGAATTGAGTACTTGAAACGATTCTCGGAGCAGCGGGTGAAGGATCTGCAGGCGGTCGTGCAAAAAAAGGGGGATCTTGAACAGCAGAACGAGCATCTCGAGCGAAGCCTTGACCACGAGCGGAGACTTCTTGCTGAAAAAACTAGCGAGGAATCGTCCCTCAAGCGGAAGGCTACACAACGGCAGAAGACGCTGGCGGAGATTCGAAAAGACAAGCGGGTCTTCCAACAGGAATTGAAGCGCAAGAACGAGGCCGTTCGGGAGATCGAGAAGCTGATCGCGGATCTGATTGAAAAAGAGCATGCCCGAAAAGAGCGGGAGGCGGCTGCGGCCCGCGAGCGTGAGAAGTTGGCCCTGGAACCGACACGCCCGCCCAAACCCGAAGTGGAAACGGTTGGAATGTTCGCGGCACAAAGAGGAAAGCTCCGGTGGCCCGTCTCCTCCGGGACAATTTCCTCACGCTTCGGCAACCAGGTGCATCCGATACTCAAAACGGTCACCCAGAACACCGGCATCGATATCCGGGCCCGATCCGGCTCCGATGTACTTGCTGTCGCTGACGGCGAAGTGTCCATCCTTACGTTCATACCCGGCTTTGGTAACCTCATCATCCTGAATCACTACAACGGTTATCGAACGATCTATGCGCATCTTTCCGAGATTACGGTCGCCGAGGCGCAAAAGGTGAGATCAGGAGATACAATTGGAAAGAGCGGCGAGTCCGTTCAGGGTCCGATCCTGCATTTCGAGATCTGGAAAGAGCGGGAGATGCAGAATCCGGAAGTGTGGCTTACAAAGCAACGATGAAGGCGATGCGCAACCGTGAGCGGAGAACATCCGAAGCATCGAGATCACCCCTCTGGCTATGGCATGTGTCGCGTTACCTGTCTTCAATCTCAGCTCTTCTAGTTCACCAACCTCATCTTGATTCAACGATGCTCTCAGGATCAGGTTGACTCCACAGGCAAATTTGCGTAATTTTGATTATCAGTTGACAAACGACAATTGAAAATTGTCAATTGACTTCGGGGTGTAGCTCAGCCAGGTTAGAGCACCTGCCTTGGGCGCAGGGGGTCGCTGGTTCGAATCCAGTCACCCCGACAATAATCTTGAGGGGTCGCTGGTTCTGCGCCGGCCTGTCAGCCATCTTTTTGGCGGAAGGCGCATCCGCCTTCCTGCCTCGATGTTCTGTATCGGGGTGGCGGAGAATCCAGTCACCCCGACCAAGACCGTGACGACCGCATAGCCCGCTTTCACCGAGAAGTTGTTCCTCGTCACACGTCTCCTTTTCCGGCTGTCTTCATTTGCGCATTCCACTATCGTGATTTCTCAAGGCTGCTGAGCGCTCAGGAAGCGCCAGCGGGCTGTTGCCTTTCGGCAAACTAATTGATAAGTTTGTGGAAAATGCGCGGAGGGCATGGGAACTCAGGCATTGCCTGGAGGTCCGAAACAATTCTTTTCGTTGTCTTCTGGGAGCGGCCAGCTTTGTGAAACCGAAGGTTCTAATTGTCGATGATGAGGACTTCTTCCGTCGAGTGGTCGCGGCCAATTTCGAACGGGAGGGTTTCTCCGTTGTTCAGGCCGACAACGGAGTTGATGGCATACGGCTCGCCCGTCAGGAGTTCCCCGACCTGATCATTCTTGACCTCGTGATGCCAGGGCTGCTTGGATTCGAAGTGTGCCTGGCGCTGCGGCAGGATGAGCGCTTCGAGAAAACAGCGATCGTTATTATGTCGGCGAAGAACTACAAGCCGGATATCGACAAAGCCAAGGAACTGGGCGCCGATGACTACGTGGTGAAACCGGTGGAATTTGACGAGTTGATGAAAATTGCCCGACTCCACATGAACAAACGGACCAACGCCACATGATGAAAGTACGCTTCTGGGGGACACGCGGATCAATCGCTACACCCGGGCCGTCAACGGCGAAGTATGGGGGAAACACATCGTGTGTGGAACTCAGAGCGGATGATCAGATCATCGTGTTTGACGCTGGCACAGGAATCCGCGAGCTGGGCATTCATCTCATTCAGGAGTTTAAATCTCGGCCGCTGACGCTCCACATTTTCATCAGCCACACGCACTGGGATCACATTCAAGGTTTTCCCTTCTTTCTTCCTGCCTATGAAGCCCAGAACAAGGTCTCTCTCTACGGGCCACCGGGGAGGGACAAGTCGCTGGAGCAAATCCTTAAGATCCAGATGGACTCAGACTACTTTCCCGTTGAGCTCGGCGATATGAGTCCGCATATAGAAGTGCACGAGCTGCGGGAGACCGTGACGATTGGCAAACTCACGGTTCAGCATTTCTATCTCAATCATCCCGCGATGTGCATGGCGTACCGGCTGTCCGACGGCAAACATAGTATTGTTTACGCTACCGATAATGAGCCGTACACCGCCACGCTGCATCGACCTCTTGGCAATGAGTCGAAGATGTCTGATTTCCCGACCTACCTCGATGAGAAGTTCGTTGAATTCCTCTCGCAGGCAGATCTCTGCATTGGCGAAGCACAATACACGAAAGAAGAATACAAGGAGAAAACAGGTTGGGGTCATTCGCCAATTGAGTCGACCGTTCAGTTTGCCGTGCAAGCCAATGTGAAGAAGCTCGTGCTGTCCCATCACGATCCTCTCCACGATGACAAATTCGTGGATCGGATGATTCAGGAGGCAAAGCAGCTTCTCGTATTCTATGGCAGCAAGACAGAGTGCGTCGGCGCTCGGGAAGGGATGGAAATCGTCGTTCCGTAAGAACCAGTCTCACACCGCAGTTGAAGCTTCCCGCAGGTTCTCTCTTACAGTCTCATACGCGATTCACTACGCACACTTCATGAACTCCCTGTTCTCACGGTGCGTCATCGTCGCATCTCTCTTAGCTCTTGGAGCTACGGCGGGTGCGGCTCAATTGACGTTTTCCGATAGCTCCCGGCTCAGAAGCCCGGATTATCTACTGCACGGGATAAAGGCCATCAGGGATGGTGATCTCTTCAGCTCGATTCGACTCGATGCAGCAGGCTTGAGGTCGGTCGCACGTGCAGTGGAAGGGAGGGATTTCGTGAAGGCGTATCAGGCTTGGGCGGACTATTGGGGGACGAAACAACAGCCTCGGTACATCATGCACAACTACCAGCTGTTGCTCGATACGGATGTGCTGATGGGGTACGATGACCTTCGGGCGTACGGGGCGAAGCATCCGGACGAAAGAGACTCCGTTCTGGCGAGGGCAGCGTTGGTCGTGAAGAATGTCATCCGCGCCTGGGGGGATGTCGTGATCGACTTTGGTTCGCGCGTCGACTTCAATCGAGAGGTTGGACAATCAGGCAAGTATGGGTTTCATTATTGGGGATGGTCGAAGCCGTTGAACGCAGCTTTTGTTCTCACGGGGGATCAAACGTACCTCGCAAAGTTCGATGAGCTCTTTCATCGGTGGTACGAGCAGCGGAACGCCATCACCCGCGGTTTTCCCGAACTTGACGTGGTTTACTATGAGCTCGGGTTGGGCGTGCGCAATCGCATGTTCATAGAATACTACCTTCTACCGTATGCAAACAGACCGTGGCAAACACACGAGCGCATGCTCAAGACTATGCTTGGTGCTGCGCGGTGGTTGTACGAGCTTGAACGGTGGGAGGGATATCGTTCAGGCAACTGGCAGATCCACGGATCGTACATGCTCGTGCAGATCGCCTTGACGTTTCCGGAGTTCAAAGAGTCGGAGGAATGGCTACGCCTGGGGCTGCAGCGACTCGAGGAACATCGGGAGCACGATTTTTTTGAGGACGGGGGACACTCGGAACGGGCACCGAGAAACTACACGCTCGCCACCTACCTGAGTTATCGAAATCTCTCTTTCATCTTGAATGCGCACACGGCACAGCTCGACGTTGGACAACGAATCAGAAGCTCGATCGGCAAGACAATTGACTGGTGGATAACCATGCTTGCGCCAACGGGGGAGGTACCTGCGATCAACGACAGCCACCGAGGGCTGTTTCCGGTGTACATCCTTCAGGATGGGGCAGAGTTCTTCAACAAGCCTGAAGCGTACGGAGTTCTCAGAAACTTGTTCGGTGTCTCCGATAGCCGGGCCCGCGTCACCCTGCCGCCGTTCACTTCGCGTCATATGCCTGCATCGGGATTCACGGTCATCCGCACGGACTGGACGCGCGAGGCATTGTATATGAACATTAACTACGGCAAATGGAACGGCGCGCACACGCACAACGATCTGCTTGATTTCGAGATCTACGCCTATGGTAAAGCGCTGGCTGTTGACGCGGGATTGGGGCTCACGTATGATGATCCATTGTACATTCCCTGGTACAAGTCTTCACGCGCACACAATATGGTTGTGGTGAACGACCGGAACATGGAGCGTGAGACCGTCGAAGGCGAAAACATTCTCTGGAGCTCAACTCCTTCCCTTGACTATTTTGCCGGTGAGCACCGCGGGTATGCGAATCTCGGTGTGCGGCATCGCCGCCACATCGCTTTCGTCAAGCCGAGGTACTGGGTTGTCCTCGATCAGATAAAGTGTGAAAAGGGGGGAGACACGCTTTCGTGGTACCTTCATACGCCGACAAGGTTGGTTCGCTTTCGTGGAGGATATCGAAGTTCGACGGCTCCGGGAATCTTGATCCTTCCTGACACGAGCGAGCTCCGATCTCGGACGGGCAAATGCACTGCGGCGAGCACAGATGATCTCACACCAGGCAAGACGCAAGAGATTGAGTGGGTGGCGTATGATCAGCAGGCGGCAGCATCTTCTACAAGGGAGTTTTCGATTCTTCTCTATCCGTTCAAAGTTGGGATGCCGGACGTGAACTTTGGGAGGTTGGCGAAAGAGCACTTCTGTGTGCAGGGGCCGTCGTTTCGCGATGATCTGTATGTTCCGGCCCTGGCGTATGATGACGGTGAGATCGCCACGGACGCAGCGTTTCTGCTCATTCATCGGGAGGACAGGCAGGCTGCACGGTTCAGCCTGGTCAATGGCACATTCGTGAAGGTGAAGGGACAGATGGTGTGGAAGTCTTCAATCAAGACCTCGGCTGAGGGGGAGCTGAACGACTGAAGCGTCAGGCGAAAGTTGATGAATCTGTCGAAGCACGAAACCATCCTCTTCAATGGTCACAGCTTACCACGCTCCACCGCTGCTGTTGGTTTGAAAAGCAAGCCTAATCTCACTCTGTTCCTCCACGAGATGCATGTTTGTCCACCCGAGAAACTTTTCCACAGAAGCTGAGGTTTGTACACATTGTGGAAGAAGTGAATCTCTCAGAGCACTTCACCGGTTTGGTTCCCTCTTCCCACGCATCTTGCCTAAATGAAAACTGTAAGGAGGGTCGCGCATGAACAATCTCAACCAACCAAACAACCGCCGGAAATTCATAAAGGAGACCGGCATCCTGGTGGGATTCACGGCACTAGGAAGCAAAGCGCTTGCTGCCCACAATCCGTCACTTTTCGGTCGGCAGAGCGAAGACGAGAAGGTCTCGCCTTCGGAAGACCTCATGCGTGAGCACGGTGTATTGAAACGGGTCTTGCTCATCTACGGTGAGCTCGCAGACAGGCTCAGAAACGGCAAGGACTTCCCGCCGGAAACCCTCTCGCGCTCGGCGAACATCATAAGAAACTTCATCGAAGACTATCACGAGAAGTTGGAAGAAAACTACCTGTTCCCCCGGTTCGAGAAGGCGGGGAAGCTTGTGGAACTTGTCCGCGTCCTGCGCGTCCAACACGAGCGCGGACGCGTGCTCACGGACCTCATCAAGCGGAGCGCCAATTCGAAGGACATCAAGGATCGAGCCAAGAGGCAGGGCCTGATAAGAGACATAAACCGTTTCATCCGTATGTACAACCCTCATGAGGCGCGCGAGGACACCATTCTGTTCCCGGCTTTCCGTACGCTTGTCTCTTCAAATGAATATGATTCTCTCGGCGAAGAGTTTGAAGATGCGGAGCATAAGCTCTTTGGAGAAGATGGGTTTGAAAAAATGGTCGACACGGTCGCCGGGCTGGAGAAGTCGATCGACATTTACGACCTGGGTAAATTCACTCCGAAGATCTGAGTTAGGAGAAGATGACTAGGCGATGAAGAGCCAGCTGAAAGTAATTGCGTTACTGTTCTTGAAACTTGGAACAGTCGCATTCGGAGGTCCTGCCGCTCACATCGCAATGATGGAGGACGAGGTTGTCAAGCGGAGAGGTTGGATCACCCACGAGCAGTTTCTCGATTTGCTGGGGGCGACGAACCTCATTCCCGGACCCAACTCCACCGAGATGGCAATTCACATTGGCTATGTCAGAGCGGGGTGGAGAGGGCTTATTGTTGCAGGGGCATGCTTCATACTTCCAGCCGTGGCCATCACACTTCTCCTTGCACATCTTTACGTGACGTACGGGACGATGCCGCAGGTCGGTCCCTTCATCCTCGGTATTCGCTCTGCAATGATCGCGGTGATCCTCGCGGCGGTTTACCGCCTGAGCAAGCCCATGATGAAGAACCCCTTCATGGTTCTAATCGGATTGGCTGTCATGGGTCTTAATATTCTTCACGCTGACGAGGTGGTGCTGCTTCTTGGCGCAGGGGTTCTTGGGATCATCTGGGAGAACCGACATCGACTGCGGGGAGCCGTTTCTTCATTCTTTGTTTTAGCTGTTACATCGAGTGTACCTTTGGCCCAAGTTTCAACCTCGATAGCCGTCGGGGCGGGTGGTGCTACGCTTACCGGGCTCGGCTTGTTTTTCCTGAAAGTCGGATCGGTGCTCTATGGAAGCGGATATGTGCTTGTCGCGTTCCTTCAGGGCGGGTTGGTGGACGCGAGACACTGGCTCACCCAGACACAGCTTCTCGATGCCATAGCCATTGGCCAGTTTACTCCCGTCCAGTTCTGTCAGCGGCGACGTTCATCGGATACGTCATTCTTGGGTTTCCTGGCGCAGCTGTCGCCACGACCGCCATTTTCCTTCCATCCTTCATTTTCGTTCTGATCGTCAATCCGCTGATCCCCAGGCTGAGAAAATCGCTCCTGATGAGAGGATTCCTAGATGGTGTGAACGCAGCTTCGCTTGGTTTAATGATGGCCGTCAGCGTGAGCCTGGCCCTCTCAACACTAACAGGCTTTGCTCCCTGGGGGATATTTGTCCTGGCACTAATCGTTGTAGTCGTCTGGAATCTCAATGCAGCGTGGATCGTCGCGGCCTCTGCTCTTTTGAGTTGGGCGTCTTCTATTCTTCGTGTATAGAACCGCAGAGCGCGCTGCGGATTCTCAAGCTGGAGGTACGGGTTACCACCTCACCCGATCCTATCCCGGGCACGACCAATGGCCTGATATTGCATGCAATACTCCTTCTGTTCGCACGCCGTCTTGAAACTCTCATGCTTGTTCGCTTGGTAAGAAAAGAAAAGCGGTGAAGCTCAGAACAGACACCGGTGAGCTTCACCATTGCTCGTCGCCAGGCTCGGACTCACTTCCTCTTTTGCTTATCGTGTTTCTGGCGGTAGACATCGCGGCTTGCACGATTGAGTTCCTTGTTGAGACGCGCTCGCTCGCGCGGTGTTACTTTGCCGTCGGCCTTTGCCTTCGCCTCGTCGTTGCGGATCTTCTTCTGCTCGACCGCCAGCCTGCGAGTTTCGCGCCGTGTCAACTGTCCGCTCTTAACCCCCTCTTTGATCCGCTCCTTCTGTGCCTTCTCACGTGCGTCGATACGCGGAGTTTTGCTACCGGCTTGCGGATTGGCCGTCTGCGCGAGGCTTGTCCCGAATGCGGCTGCACCAAGGCAAACGACGGCAATGAATGTCGAGGCTTTCATTGTGTATCCCCTCTGAATTAGTGATGAGTGAATTCGCCTGCACACAGACAATGAACGGCAAGCGGTTTGTTGTTCTACCCGTGTGACAAAAAAGGGCCCACAGAAGTTTAACTTGGACCGGAACAAGGCCGATTGATTCTTGATAATGTTCGGCAGGATGTGACCCAAATCGATAAGCCGGCTCTCTTGTGCAGGTCTGGTGTCGGCGGACTAGGGGACATCAAGCGGCCTGAGCTTGTGGGGATTGGCTTCGCGGATGAGTGAGCGCGCAAAAATAAGGCTGGCATCCAGCATGATCGTCTTGCCGATTCTTTTCTCCGTAATTGCCAGGGGGACTTCGGTGCAGCCAAGGATGATCGCTTGGGCACCCCGGCCCTGCAACGCGGTGATGGCATCAAGCAGATTGTGCCGAGCCTGTTGAGTCACCGGATTGGACCTCGCCTTTATGCCGTATCCAGGATCGTAGATGGCGCGGTGAATGAGGTTGAGCTGCATTTCCTCATCCGGCAGAAGGATTTGCAGTCCTTTTTCCTTGAAGACGCCTTGGTACGCTTTTGACCTGACGGTGCCGAGCGTGGCAATCAATCCGAGACGCCTGATCGCGGGATGTGATTCTTGGACACACCGGGCAACCTCTTCAATAATATGAAGCAACTTGAGGTTGCTGTTTCTCTTCTTCATCTCTTCCACGATTACACCAAAGATCGGCGGAGCATGGGCTGCATTGCAGGCGATGCCGGCGACGGACGCACCAAGAGACTCAAGATCTCTCAGCACGGCATCGATCGCATAAGCAGGGTTCGTGCTGCTCTTTCCGGCGATGAACGAGGTCCGGTCTTCAATCCTGTCGGGATACGAGAGGAGTGCAACGGAGAGATGTTCCTGATCGCTACCCGCGACGGTTTGATCGAAGATCTTCCGAACGAGGTCAAGCCCGGCATGAGGGCCGACTCCTCCGACGACACCGATGAGATTCCTGGCTTTCATGCTTTGTCTGGAAACCAACTTCTCCTTCTGAACGAAAACCTTCACGCGTTCTTTTCGAAGTAAATCAAAAATCTACAAGGAAACAAACAGCGCGCTGAAAGCGAACTGTCGATGTCGTCCTGCGGCTCAAGGCTGCCAGGGATCGATGTGAGAGTGGCATATGAAGAAGGTGAACCCGATGGGCTCCTCCAACGGAGATCACGAGCTTGTGTTCTCCAGGCATTGTTGGAAAAATCCCTTGATTCTCCTGGATGCCTAAGGCATCAGTAGAGATAGACAATGCCTCATCCAAGGCAGTTCAAGTATGACTCCGGTTCACGAGCAAGCGTTCATTCCTGGTCAAGGTGTTTCGTGTGGTACAAAAAAATCGGGGCGAAGCTGTTTTCAAACAACGTTCGCCCCGTTGCGGGACTTTCAAGGGGATCCCCCCTCGGGTCAGCTGCCCTGGCGACGCTGTTGCATGCGCCCCCGCATCTGCTGCTTCACGAGTTCCTGGAATTTCTTGAGCTGCTCTTTCGTCAACAAAGCCTCGATTTGCTTGTTGGTTTTTGTCATGACCTCTTGCATCAGTTGCCTCATTGCATCTCGATCGCCCTGCAATTCCCCCATCTTCTCCATCATTTCTTTCTGCTGAGCCTCGTAGATCTTCGTGATTTTCGAGGTCTGCTCATCTGAGAGGGAGAGACTATCTTTCAGTATTTTTGCCCTCTCTTCGGGCGTCCGCCTCATCCCTTGGGCTTGAGCGACTTGCTGGAGGGAGAGCGCCACGATCGCGATCACTGTGAGGACCACGTGCCAAATCGAAATGCCCTTGCGGTTGTTCATACGTTGTTCTCCATCGATGATTGGTTCTTGATATGTTGAATTAAAGAAATAGACTCTCAGTCGGTTGGAACACGGATGAGAATTCGCTGCCATTGGATCGTGAAGAGCGCGAAGGGCAAAGGCCGGTTCTCAAGTCTACTTCGTGATCGCCGTAGCGCCGGACGCTAGTCGCACAGTTGCCCAAAGTTGGAGGGGCTCAACTCGTTCATCTCTCGCGCCTTGCGAAGAGCTCGTTGATCGACCCCTTGATCGCACGCGAGAGCCGGAGCCCATCGCCTGGTCGGAAGCTCTCGGTTGACTGCTTGGTCCGATCTCTCCAGTCTCGAATCCAACGCTGATGGTCTGAGCGCCAGTAGCGCCGATGGCATAGCGATGCTCGGCTGTCTCTCGCAACGGTACTTTGAGTTCGTACACAAGTATTCCTTCAGAGTAACCGAGGCGTGCGTCAATTCCCGTCACGTTTCGATTCACTATTTGGCGTCGATCAGCTTCTGAAAGACCAACGATCTCCAAGTTACTTTGTGCCAGGTCCACGAACCGCTGCAACTCCTCCGGGTTATCGCGGGTCAGAAACCGTCGAGCCTGAAGCAGACCGCCCACGGGGAAGTGAATACCAAATGTTCTATTTGCTTTTCCTTCCGGGTCGAGCCACACTGTGCATCCATACGCCAACATCTGCACCTGAACCTGACGATTCGACGTGATCAGGCACGCATAGAGATAGTTGGCGTCGTTGGTGATGCCAAGCGCTGCGTCTGACGCCCGCGCGTATGTCGTCGCATCACGCCATTCAGAATCAACCCCATCGATAGTAATCTCGCGGTCCATCCAGAGGCTTGTGAGTTCGAGGGTGGTGCTGCATCCGTAGAGCAACCCGACGGCAAGAAAGAGCCACAAGATGAATAGTGCTTGCTGAGTGACGGCCATCGTCTGACCCCCAATTCTCGTTGGTCGAGCAAGCTGATCCATCAAATGAACTCGCATGTCGCACCTCCTCTCGAGTGATTTGCGCGCAAGAACCTCCATATTCAGCATGGCCATTTTGTCAATGGCAACGCCGCGACTACTTGCTTATGCAGTATACAACGCATGAGCCTGCGATTTGTCTCGCAGAACCGATGGTTCAGTCCCACTCCTTCATTTGAACCAAGAATTGGCGTCGTCGCGGACGATAACCACAACGACGGGAGCCTCAATCTGTGATGGCCAAGCGCAAGGTTCCCTTTCTCAACAATAAGAACCGCGATGCCTGGTTTGAGTGGTTTGTTATTTGTTGAGTGCTGATTCAGTGCCGGTTTCAGATTTTCTCAAACGCTTGAAGAACGCAGCAAGGCTTGTTCCCCAATCCTCAAGCAACGAATACGCGGTCGGCACAACGACCAGCGTCAGGAATGTCGAGATCGTGAGTCCAAAAATGATAGTTATTGCCAGTGGTCGCCAGAACTCCGCGCTTTCCGCACCAATCACAAAGTGGAATTCACGCCAATCGAAATCGATCCCCGTTGCCATCGGCAACACCGCCAGCACAGTGGCCGCTGCCGTGAGCAGAACAGGTCGCAGACGGATGCGGCCGGCTTCGAGCAATGCTTCCTCGAGTGTCATCCCGCCTTCGCTGCGCTTGTGCTTCACAAAGTCGAGTAGCACTATCCCATTGCGAACCACAATGCCTGCTAGCGCGACAACACCGACACCCGTCATAATCACACTCGCTGGCGTGCGCGTCACGAGTAACCCGAACATAACACCGATGAGTGAAAGAAGGACTGAAAGCATGATCACAAACGGCACTTTCAGCGAATTGAATTCTGCCACCATGATCAAGAACACCAACAGCAGGGTAATGACGAACGCGTTGCTGAGGAAGCTTGCTGCCTTCTGTTGTTCTTCCTGTGACCCGGTGAGCTTGATGCCATATCCCGACGGAAGATTAAATCCGGCCAGTCGCGCTTTGATCTCATTGATGACTTCGGACTGCACTCGACCTTCGACATCACCTGTGACCGTGATGACACGTTTCTGATCCTTGCGCCGGATATCGGTCACGGCCGTGGTGCGCTTGATGTTCGCAACTGATGTCAAGGGGATCGAAAGCAGTTGACCGCGACGGTTCATAAAGTTCATGCGAAGATTTTCCAGATCGGCAGGTGATGTGCGTTGATTTTCCTTCAGCCTCACGCGGATCTTGTACTCGTCTTCGCCTACCCGATACTTTGACGCCTCTACGCCGGCAATTGCCGCACGAACCGTGGATGCAATTTGACCCGTGCTCGTCCAGAACAGTCCTGCTTTTTCCCGATCGATGATAATTTCTACTTCAGGGCGGCCAATGTTATAATCATCTTTGAGGTCAACGAGTCCACGGACATCCCTGATCTTCTCGCGAATGGCCTTGCTCAGCGATGCAAGCTGAGCATAGTCTTCTCCGGAGACTTCAATGCTGACCGGTGCACCGACCGGTGGTCCCATTTGCTGTTTCGCTACGCGTAAATCAGCTCCAGCGATTCCCACTGTTGCCGTGCGAACCTCCTCGAGGGTCCGGAAGGTGCTCTGCCCACGTCGAGCTTTCTCGTAGAAGTTTATTGCAACTCGACCCTTGTTTGAGGTTCCCTGCCCGCCGAAATCAAACGGATCATCGGAGGTGCCCACGCTCGTCGCTATGAACTCGACATCCTTCTTGCCGGGGATTTCGTCGAGGCGTTCTTCAATAAGTTTCGAGATGTCGTTTGTCACATCGAGTGATGTGCCGGACGGCGCTTCGATACTCACGCTTACCTGTGAGGGTTGGGTGTTCGGGAAGAACTCGACGCCCTTGTTGAACAAAGCAAAGAGCACCACTACCACCACCAACATGCCAAGGGAGGCCAAAATGGTGAACCGCTTCCTTTTGAGTGTCCACTCGAGTGTCTTGACGTACTCACGCTGCATCCACGGGAAGAACGATTCGTCCACTTTGTGGTAGAGGATTGTAAATGGATTGTATTTCCGGTACCAGTGAGGATGCTCAAGGTTGTTCTTTGCCTTCCGAATTTCCCTTTTGTAATTGATCCACTGCGCACTTTGCACCGGACTGATAACATAGGCGACGAACAGCGATGCGGTCAAGGTGATAATGAGTGTGAAGGGAAAGTACTTCATGAAGTCGCCGACGATACCCGGCCAGAAGGCCAACGGGAGAAACGCCGACATCGTGGTGACGGTTGACGTGAGAACAGGCACGAATACCTCTCCCGCAGCCGTTTTGGCTGCCTGGATCGGGTTCTCGCCGTATTCCTGCTGGTGCCTATAGGTGTTCTCGATGACGACGATGGCGTCATCCACCAAGATTCCAAGCACCAGAACCAGTGAGAACAACACAACCATATTCAACGTAATGCCCAAGGCGGAAAGAACAGCAAATCCGATGAACATCGACAACGGAATAGCGGTTGAGATCAGCAAAGAGTTTTTGAATCCAAAGAACATGAACAATGACATCACCACCAGGAACATACCGGTCAGGATGCTGTTCTCCAACTCCTTTACCATCCGCGTAACGAACTTCGATTGGTCGTTTGAGACATCGAGTTTAATGCCCGGTGGTAACTGTGCTTGTTCCTCCTTAACGATTCGTTTCACTTCGTCCGCGATGCGGAGGAGGTTCTCGCCGGCGCGCTTACGGACCGCGAGCGACACAACCTCCGTCTTGTTCAATCGCGCATACGTTTGTCGATCCTCAAATGAGTAGCTTACTGTTGCGACATCGCGCAAGTAGATTGGCTTGCCGTTTTGAATCTTGAGCACAATGTCCTCGAGCGGCTTCACGTCTTTGAACTCACCCGGAACGCGGAGCGTCAGGTTCTTTTCCTTTGTGTCGATGGTCCCTCCGGGGATGGAGAGATTCTCCGCACGAATTGCGTTTGTCATGTCATCGAAGCTGACTTGATAAGCATTCATCCGGTAGACGTCGGCGTTCACCTGGACTTCCGGCTCCAAACCGCCGGTGACGTCTGCGCGGATAACACCGGGGATTGCTTCTATCCTATCGCGTATGTCTTCTGCAATCTTTTTCAATCGTGCCAGTCCGACGTCGCCGCCGACGTTGACGAACATAATCGGAAATTCACTGATGTTGATCTCGGAGATGACGGGATCCAGAATATCATTCGGAAGTTGCGGCCGCGTCGAGTTAACCTTGTCGCGCACGCGGCGCAACGCTTCGTCGATGTCGACCCCCGTATTGAATTCCACGCGAATAGTCGAGAGACCCTCCTTGGACACTGAGGTGAGTTGCTTCAGGTCTTTCAGTCCCTTGAGTGCACGCTCGAGCGGTTGCGAAATCAATCCTTCGATGTCGACGGGGGAGACCCCGATATAGGGCGTTGCCACAATGATGAGAGGAATAGTGACATCGGGGGCCGCTTCGCGCGGAAGCTGATTGTAGGACATCCATCCAAAGACGAGGATCAGCGCCATGAGGAGATAGACCGCCACTTTGTTGTCTACTGCTATGCTCCAGATTTTCATGGTCGTCTCTCCGTTTATTGCGTGACGATGACTGGTGAGCCGTTCACGAGCTTTTGATAGCCGGAAACGATGATATGATCACCGGGGTTCAAACCCTCAAGCACTTCCACCATATTGCCCTGACGCCCGCCGAGCTTCAACCGTCGTTCTTCTGCCTTGCCGCCGTTTTCCACATAGACGATCGTGCGATCACGGTCAACAAGCTGAACGATGTTCTCGCTGACAAGCAATGCATTCAATTTGGTCTCGCGGAGTAGCGTCACCTTTGCTACGATTTCCGGTTTGACCTTCCGGAGTGGATTGGGCAGGACGATTTCCACCATCAACGAGCGGTTAGCTGTAGAGACCGTCGAGCTCACGAACGTCAGCTTGCCCTTCAACGTGTCCCCGGGAACTGCGTCAAATGTGACGATCACCGGCGTACCGAGGCGAATCGCACCCGAGTACAGCTCTGGAACATCCGCCTGAATTTTTATCGTCGACGTATTTACAATCCGAGTAATCGGAACACCCGGCGGCGCGAATTCTCCCTCATTCGGGATAGTGTTATCCACCACGCCGTCAAATGGACTGCGAAGCTGTGTTCGCTCCCAACGAGCTTTCATGAGCTCGGCATTTGCTTTGGCGGCGTCCCGGCCGTATTGGAGGTTCTTGTATTGGAGCTCGCTGATGCCCTGCTCGTCAAAGACTTTCTGCTGTTTCTCGAGGTTGAGCTCCGCCATTTTGTATTGCGCTTCAGCGGCGTCGTAACCTGCTTTGATCACTTCATCTTTCAGCACGACGACCAGGTCGCCTTTCTTGACGTGCTGGCCCTTCTTCGCCTTCCACTCTTTCACCACGCCGCCCTCCTCCGGGCTCATATTGACCTCCTCGTAGGCTTTTACCGTCCCAGATATCTGGATGCCATCTACAAGGCGCGTTGGTTTGAGAGTTTCAATGCGAACGTCTACCGGTTGAATCTTTTGCTCGTTGTTTCCACTTTCCGACTTGCGGCAGGATGAGAGCACAAGGCTGGTGAGAAGAACGAAAATTGTTAGAAGGATCCGTTTTGAGCTGTTCATCGAGGCATTCCTTTTCTCTTTGGGTTTCTATTCTTCATTTTCAATTGCATAGCTTGGCAGACGGCCAATGAGCTGATCCAGATCCACCGAAGCCAAGAGGTAATCATAAATCGCCTGGATGCGGTTGACCTTTGCCTGCGTGAGCGCGAGCTGTGCGTCGTTTACTTCCAGTTGCGTCGCGGCATTATTGAGAAACCTCGTGGTGACAATCTTGTAGCCGCGTTCGGCCATTTCGACGGTTTTGCCCTGTGCCTCAACTCGCTTGCGCGCCTGGCGCAAGTTGCCAACGACCGAGTGTAATCCGGTTTGCAGAGTTCTCTCAAGGTTGTTCTTTTGCTCTTCGCTCTTGCGCTGTTCAAGCTGCGCTTGTTCAACGCGTGCGTAGGTTTGCATGCCCTGGAAGAGGTTCAAGGATATCGACAAGCCGATCTGTGAGCCTTTGTAGAAATCATTCGTGGAAAAGTTGAACTCGTTCTTTGCTGCCAGATACTGATATGAACCGAAGGCAGCAATGGTCGGCAAGTAGCTTGACCGCTCGGCATTGACCACCGCTCCATTCAGCTCGATCTGGCGCTTGACGGCGCTGAGACTCGGATTCAATTGAAGAAGAAGTTGTTCTGCCTGGGCAAGCAACGAATCGTCTACGGTAACGAACGACAGGCTGTCCGTCAGAATAACATCTTCCTTGTTTGTAACGCCAATGGTGTTGCGGAGGTTATCGAGGGCAAGGTTGAAGTTCGTCTCACTCTGAATGACCGCTGGCCGGAGATTTTCTACCCCCACCGAGGCCCGCAGCTCATCATACTCTGAGATAATCCCTTGCCTTCTCATCAACTGAACATTCTTGAGATTGTCCTCCGCATTCCGGAGACTGGAATGCATCAATTCCAGCGCCTCACGAGCAAGCAGTGCGCCATAGTATGCTTTTCGCGCCTTTGTCACAGTCTCTACCTGTTTTGCCTGATACACATCTCGGGCAAGATGCGAATAGACATGTGCGGCTCCGACTCCGACGAAGACCGCGCCATTAAAGAGAATCTGCCTGACATTGAGCGACGCGCTTGCACTGAAAGCAGGTGCGAACGAAATCGGAACCAGTTGTCCTGTTGGCTTCGGTATTGTCGAGTCAATGGCTTTCATAAAGCTGTACAGGAAATAGTCGGGGAAGAATGTCACCGGCTTGTCGATCATGTGGACATACTGGCCTGAGACATCCACCGACGGCATGGCATTTCCCCATGCCTCGAGCACTCGCGCATCTGAGCGTTTCACTTCAAGGTGAGCGGAGATGAGATCGGGATTGCGCTTCAGCGCGATCCGCACAGCCTCCTCGAGTGAATACCTCTTCGGCTCGGTGGCCTGCGCGAATGAAGAATGAGTCGCGAGAAGAGAAAACAGCAACAGCGAGTAAATTATTCTGCATAACGATTCAACCATAGTTGTCCTCTGGTAAAGAGTTCGTGTCAGGGTGGAAAGAGTTGCGATGAGGCTTGCGATCATCATCGGTTCTGGAAAAAGCTACTTGATTTGAGCATCACGTTCACGCTGTTCAGCGAGTTCACCTACCGTTTGAAAACGGTCAGTCCGGCTTTCTGTTTGGCTTCCTGAGTCATGACAGATTCAAGCAACAAATCACTCGATTTTCGATACAGATCTTTGAGGTCAACATTCAATCCGTTCTTGAAATCGTCACATTGGTTGTCGATGCGCACGAGAATCGCGGTTAAGCTTAACCAGAGCATCACCGCCATCTCTGCCGGATCCAGATCTGCTCTCAACACGCCCTCCCTGATACCCTTGTCAAGTAGATCGACAACCAGCTTCCAGGTTTTCTGATTTTCGAGAGTGCATGCATTCAACATCTCGCTCGACACCTGCTTGTGGAACTCAGGATGCTGGAAAAAGTTCAACATCCGGAAGTAGTGTCTGCGGCTGTCAAAGAAATCGTAGTACGCACTGCCAAGGTTCTTGATGTGCTCAAGGGTGGATTGGTCCGTGGATGTTGCTTCTGCGAATACACCGCGCAGTAACTCCATGCCTCGTGTCATGACTGCGAGATAGAGATCTTCTTTGCTTTTGTAGTAGAGGTAAAGGGTCCCCTTGCTGAGCTCCGCAGATTCTGCGATTTCGTCCATTGTTGCCGTCTGAAGGCCCTTTTCAAAAAAGACCTTCTGGGCAGCGTTGAGGATCTCTTCGCGCCTTTGCTCTTTTTCCCTCTCCTTGCGCTCTTGAGTACCCAAAGCTTTCTCCCGTTCAATAAATGACTGATGGTCAGTTTATACGTTTAAGTTAAGCAAAAAGTTCCAGAACAGCACAACTTTTTTGCGCGTCGCTGAAGATCTGGCAAAAACTCAGTGTTTTCCCGGGAAGAAGGCCACCTCAGCGAAAGGACTGATCCGGCGGTGAGATCCGATTAGCCAGTGACGATTACTGATTCCACCGAAGGAACGCGTTTGAGATACGCGCAGAATCCGCGTAGCAGGACTTGAGAATAGCGGATCGGCTGCATTATGGCAGATAGATCATGCGGAACAACTCACCGAAGCCTCATTCGCCAAGTAGCTACAAAGGCGAGAGGACTGCCTGCGTGAAGGAAGTCCCTGCGGGCCCATCGCGACACTTATGCTCTCGAAATCGGGGCATTACTCGTTCTTTGCCTTTCGGGCAAAAAAGGGATAGTTTTCGCTCGAAATGAGGAGTCTCGGCTACAAAATAGGATTGGGCTACTTTGTGCTCGTCTGCATTAACGCAGCCACA
>Ga0315291_10003744_pt1 | contig 19567 bp, 24 predicted proteins | sample YL17G12_20_MG_FD_203070 | JGI IMG/M metagenome (GOLD analysis project Ga0315291, IMG submission 203070) | Sediment microbial communities from Yellowstone Lake, YNP, Wyoming, USA - YL17G12_20 | ecosystem: Environmental > Aquatic > Freshwater > Lake > Sediment | place: USA: Wyoming | collected...
ACTGTAATTCTGAATATTCCTTATCGGCTTATTAAGATTCTCGATCCAGATCGGTTTCATCCATCGGCAAGAATTTTGCATATAATTGGAGTAGGATATATGGCTTTTTATAACAATCCAACCGCAGCAGAAAAGAAGGCCGGAATTTATCGGCCGAATCTTACGCTTTACAAGAGAGGATTACTCCCGAAATGTACGACAAAAAATTGAAAGAATATAAATCGAAACAGGCAAATCTTTTACAAAAGATGCAGGAACATAGCGCCGCTGACGAAACGTATCACCTTACGGCAGCGAGATTACTTGATATATGCCGCCGTGCCTTTGAAATTTTCGAAAGTTCTGAACCGGCCGAAAAACGTGTATTTTTGAATTTCGTACTTCAGAACTCGGTGCTAAACCAAACGAAGCCAGTGTTTACAATGAAACCCGTGTTTGCGGGCATAGTAAAAGCACACGAAACTCACAACTGGGGTCTCTAACGGGATCATCCCGTTAGAAGCAGATCCACGCCCAACAATCCGTCAACGACCGCTGAAGCAATCCTACCAAAGAATAACTATCTTAGCAAAACCTCGAGAGCAGTTGACTCTACGGCGGCTCTATGTTAACCTATCAAAAGCACAATCGTTAGAGGAGGCCACCGAAATGGCAAGGAACAGCCGGAAAGCGCCAAGAAAAACCGACGAACTCCGAAAAATTATTGAGAACGTAAGTGATGTTTGCAAGGCCTGCAATGGCACGGGCGGCAAACCGTCCAATCCGTGCAAGCCATGTGGCGGTTCGGGAAAAGTCCGGATAAGGCCGCTGTAAGCATGCTCTCTGTTCGCAATCTCGACCCTCGGGTCGAGATTTTATTTACTCTATACTTGCATCCCGCGGCGCCCCCCACGCTTGATTGACCATCCAACGAGAACTTTGCCTTAAAAATCGCCGTCGCTAACCACGCGGGCTTCTTCCTCGTATTCATTGCGCCGGTATCCTTTCCTTACACACTCAACGCAATAAAGCAGCGGGAACACCAAAGGCAATCTTTCAAATTGCCGAATATGAACCAGCTCGTGATTGTAAACGGAGCCGTCGGCTTGCTTATCCAACAAGACGGTGTTGCCGAGCGTAAACCCCCACACCCTGCGACGGAGAAAAATTTCATTCAGCCACAACCTCTTTACATAAACAACGATAACGGTTGGCGTTCTGTTGATCTTGACATTGGCAGGCAAAGATACCGCCCCAACCAATATGCCCAACGTGGTCCACGGCAGATTTAAAAGAAAAAGTATTGTTTTGGTCATTTTACTTCCAGTACAACCTTTTATATTCTTCGTTTATTCTATTGGTATTTTCTTCTATTGTTGGCAGTCCGTATGCTTTTCTCCTTTTGTTTATGTTTCTTCTGTCTTTGATGGGAAGTGGCTCAAATTTTGCTTTCTCATTTTTTCTTCTGAACTGTGTTCCGAAAACTTGTTGTTTCTTCTCGTGCACTAGAACCCTATCAATTAGGTAAGCAATATTTTCGGGATTTAAATCCCTTTTGTTCTTTTCGTGGGTCTCGTTCAGTATTTTCAGAACCTTTTTCTGAAACCGTAAATCGTGATCTGCGTGCTGCACCAGAAGCCATGCGCCCCGAGATGCTTTACTACCCACTAATGATATCGTAGGCCAACCATGTCTTTCTGTAATTTTCTTTAACCACTGGGTGTTTTTTCTATCAATCTGTTTGTTCCATTTCATCTTCCCGGCAATAAACTGTCTTCGCATTCTCTGATCGGCTCTCACCCTGTCTAGAATTTCTTTTGCTAATTTTTTATTCATTAGTACTCTCATACCCCATGACACTTTTTGTATTTAATCGGATGTCCGTCTGGATGTTTCGCTCCGCACGGGCACGGGTCGTTCCTTCCGACCTTGCCGGTCGGCGCGAAGGTTTGCGAACCTGATACTTTCGCGAAATTTCGCGAATCTGCGGTTTTCGCGTCTGTTCGCGTCAGCCGGAAAATATTCACAAACACCAGCGCGTTAAAGTTGTTCCAAAAATCCTTGAACAAACCATGGGCTTCGTGGCGGTATTCAACGAGCGGATCTTTCTGGCCGTAGGCGCGAAGGCCGACGGAACCGCTCAAGGCCTCAAGCTCCTCCAGGTGGTTCATCCAAAGCATATCCAGTATGCTCAAAATCTGATTTATGGCCTGGGGATGTTCCGCGACCTCCGTACTGCTCTTTTGCACCAGCCCTTTCAGCTCTTCCGGCAACTCTTCCGGATTATCAAACTTTAAACTTTTCTCTTTTAACTCTTCGCTTTTTCCGCCAGTCGTTCGAGACCCTGAGGGGTCCTCAGACCCCGAATTGGAGACGGATCCGCTCGCCTCGCTCAAGCTATGGCGGAGCGGGCCTCCGGCGGAAACTTTTAACTTATCTACTAATCCCGCTTCCTCCAAAATCTTTTTCAATCCTTCTTCTCCGGCTTCCGGGTTGGCCTTCGTCCAGCTATCAAGATAATCCGCGGCGGCATCGGAGATAATTTTCGCCAGGGTTTCTTTGTTAAGACACGATAAAATTTCAAAACGCCGCCTGTAGACCGCGGAGCGCTGCTTATTGAGCACGTCGTCGTATTCCAAAAGATGCTTTCTTAAATCAAAATTGGCGCCTTCCACTTTGGCCTGGGCTTGAGCGACAATTTTAGATATCATCCCGAGCTGTATCGGCTGGTCTTCGGGCAGATTGAACCGCTCCATCAAATTCTTGACCCGATCGCCGCCGAAAATCCGCAGGAGGTCATCCTCAAGCGAGAGAAAAAATTGCGAGGAGCCCGGGTCGCCCTGCCTGCCGGCGCGGCCGCGCAATTGGTTGTCAATCCTCCGCGCTTCGTGCCGCTCGGTGCCGATTACGTGCAGTCCGCCAAACTCGCGGACTTTCGCCGCCTCTTCGGAATCGGGCGGGTTGCCGCCCAAAATGATGTCCACTCCCCTGCCCGCGACGTTCGTTGCCACGGTTACTGCCTTGAGGCGGCCGGCCTGGGCAATAATCGCGCCCTCCCGCTCGTTGTTTTTTGCATTCAAAACTTCGTGCGGGATTTTCGCTTTTTGCAGCAGCGCGGAAAGCAATTCGTTCTTTTCAATCGAAGCGGTGCCTAAAAGAATCGGCTGGCCTTTTTTGTGCCGCTCTTCAACTTCGCCCACAACGGCGCGGTATTTTGCCGCCAGATTTTTATAAATCGCGTCGTCAAGATTTTCGCGCACCAGCGGTTTATTTGTCGGAACGCTTTCAACTTCCAAATTGTAAACTTTGTGGAATTCTTCGGCGGACGTTTGGGCCGTCCCCGTCATGCCCGCGATCTTTTTGTACATACGGAAGTAATTCTGGATGGAAATTTTGGCGTACGTCCGCGATTCTTGTTTTACGAACACGCCTTCCTTGGCCTCTATCGCCTGGTGCAGCCCACCCTGGTAGCGGCGGCCATGGAGCAGGCGGCCGGTAAACTCATCCACGATTATTACCTCGCAGCTCTTTACAACATAGTCCTTGTCGCGCTGAAAAAGCGCTTTTGCCTTCAAGCTTTCTTCAAGATAATGCACCAGCCGCAAGTTCTCCGGCGCGTAGAGATTTTTCATACCGAGCATTTTTTCAACTTTTTCAATGCCGGGTTCAAGTATGTTTACGATTTTCAATTTTTCGTCAACGGAATAGTCCTCTTCTTCCAGCAAGTTATTCACGAGGCGGGCAAAAACTTTGTAAAATTCGCTTGACTCCGCGTCGGGCGCGGCGATTATGAGCGGCGTTCGGGCTTCGTCAATCAAGATGCTGTCCACTTCGTCAATAATCGCGTAGTTATATTCGCGCTGCACGCGGCCGCCCAAATCATAAGCCAAATTATCGCGGAGGTAGTCAAATCCGAATTCGTGGTTCGTACCATAAGTAACATCCGCCAAATAGGCCTCGCGGCGCGAGGTGGGACGCAAAAATTCCTGCTGGACCAGGAAGCTTCCGGTCGTGTCGCGTTCTCTGTCAATCAAAACTTCGCCACCCTCCGGAATTTTCCATTCCGGGTCGTAGATGAAAGCCGCGTTGGGCACAAGGCAGGACACGGAGAGTCCGAGCGCGCGGTAAATCTGTCCCATCCAAACGGCGTCGCGGCGGGCCAGGTACTCGTTAACCGTCACAACGTGGGCCCCTTGCCCGGCCAGAGCATTAAGGTACGCCGGCGCCACGGCGGCGAGGGTTTTTCCTTCGCCGGTCACCATCTCGGCCACGGAGCCGCGATGCAAAACCAATCCGCCCACAAGCTGGACGTCAAATGGCCGCTGGCCAAGCGTGCGCAGAGCCGCCTCCCGAACAATGGCAAACGCCCGCGGGAGCGCCTCGTCAAGCGGCAAACCCGCCCTCACGCGCGCGCCGAGCGCGATACTCGCGTCTTTAAGCGTCTCGTCAGTCAGCGCCCGGATTTCCGGCTCAAGCGCGTTTATCTCCGCCACCTTCAACTCAAACGACCGAAGTGCGCGCCTCGTAAAAAATTGTTTCGCGAATCCAAACATCACGCGCGTTTCCCTTCAAATTTCGACTTTGCTTTTTCTTTGTGTTTGACAATTTCAAGCTTGAGCTTTTTTACGAGGCGATCAATCGCCACCCGCGGGTCTTTCTCGCTGTGCGAAACCCGGAATGCCATACGCGGAAGCCGCAGATGAACCTCGGCTTCATAGACCGCCGGGCCTTTGCGGTGATGGCGAGTGGTGCGGCCGAGTTCAACCCATGCTTCGGCTTCGGCTCCTCCCGCGAGGCGTCTTGTCATCCGCTCAATCGGCGCCAATTTTTCCTCTATAAACGCCCGGATGGCAGGCGTAAGATCAATATGAATACCCTGGAGAATAATTTTCACTGAATAATTTTACATTCTCGGCGCGCTCTTTTCGTCTTAAAAAGAGAATAGCGCGAAAGTTATTTTTACACCTGCATAATTTCCTCTTCGAGCGACACGTCAAACCGCCGTTTCACTTCGCTTTTCACAAGTTCAATGAGTGACTTCACGTCCTCAGCGGTCGCGCCGAGCATGTTAACGATGAAATTGGGGTGTTTCGGCGAAACCATCGCGCCCCCGGAACTCACGCCTTTTAGCCCCGCTTCCGAAATCAGATAGGCGGCGGGCACGACCGGAAACGGATCGATCTTCACTGGGGCAGTGAACGCGGACTTACGCGGATTACTACGCGGATGTACGCGGATAGTATCAGCGTTAATCTGCGTGATATCCGCGTTTATCTGCGCAACAGAAACGTTCTTGAAAATGCTGCCGATATTCGGATGTTCCATCGGATGCCGCGCGAGGCGATAGTTGATTTTCTCCTTCACTACCTCGGCAATTTTCCGCGGATCGCCGCTTTTCAAAGACAGAACGGCCGACAGGATAATCTCCTCGCCGTTTTTCTCTTTAAAAACGCTGGAGCGGTAGGCGAAGCGGCAATCGGAGTTTTTCCTTGTAACATACTCCATATTTTTCGCGTCAAAACTCAAAACTTCTGAAACGGCATCTTTGATTTCGCCGTTGAAAGCCCCGGCATTGCCACGAATGGCGCCGCCAAGGGTTCCGGGCAGGCCGCCCGCCCACTCAAGCCCGCTTAATCCCTTTTTGATCGCGAATTCCAAAAAATCGGACATCAAAACCCCCGCGCCGGCTCTCACGATTTCCCCGTCCGCCTCCAAAAAATTCAGATTTGGCTTCAAGACCAAGCCGTCAAACCCGGAGTCCTTAATCAGAAGGTTCGTCCCTCCGCCTAAAATGAAAAAATCAAGCCCGCGTTTCCTCGCAATTCCAATCGCCTCGGCGATTTCATCGGCGTCCTTTGCTTCAAAAAAAAACTTAGCCGGTCCCCCGATCCGGTAATTGCTAAATTGAGATAAGGCAATGTTTTCCTGAAATTTCATAGATAAAAAACCAAGCCGCTCCGCCCAAAAAGTCGGGAGAAAATTCCACCAAAGAAGATCGCCGCCTGTGAGGCTGGGAGTAGTGACCCCTCCCGCACATCTCCGAACGGCAACGCCGGAGGTTAGATGTGCGTGGATCCCGTTTCTCCACGACAAAGATTATGTATTATATTGTTCGGAGAAGGGCGGGATCGCGCCAACTCTAGCACTCGCCTTACGGCTCGTGGACAGTTGCGGGACAATTCTGCCCTGAGTGGTTGCCAGTGGTGACCTCCAATTCTGTTTGTTATGAATGAGTGCTCTCCTGGCAACCACTCAGGGTATCACCTTTTGAAAGTGCTCTCCTCCCAGCCTCGCAGGCGACCATCTAATTATATTGGTGACCTCTCCCGAAGCCGTTTGAGCGAAGCGAATTTATGGTTCGACCAACTCACCACCCTGAGCAAAGTCAAAGGGCGGATTCGCAATCCCGTGACGTTGCCGGTCAAAACATCATTAGTTTTTAGAGCACCGACAAACGGACGGGATCCACGAAAATGTAAGCCTCGCTCTTCTCGGCAACGTTTTCGGGACGATTCTGTTTGTTATGAATGAGTGCTCTATGGCCGCTCCAAAATCATCATAAAATACCCCGCCCGAAAAGAAAAGTCACCTATTTCTTCTCCGCTCTCTCCACGTATTCCCCCGTTTCGGTATTGATGCGGATGACGTCGCCTTCGTTCACGAAAAGCGGCGCGGAGACCTTGGCCCCGCCTTCAATTGTAACAACCTTTGTCCCGCCCTGGGCCGTGTTGCCCTTGATCGCGGGCGGGGCTTCAATCACCTCAAAATCCATTTTGACCGGCAGAGTAACGCGAATGACTTTGTCGGCGAAAACAACCGTCGCGACTTTCATGTTTGGCTTCAAAAATTGGGCGGATTCGCCGAGGACGCCGGCCGGCAACATAAACCGATTCCCTGGATTCCCCTCTTCGTGGAACCAGTACTCTTGCCCGGCCTCCGGCGGGCGTCGCGGCTTGGCATAGACGAACACGGCTGATTTTTTTTCAATCTCGGCTTCCTCAAACGAATCGCTCGGCTGGAAATTGCGGTCCAAAACCTTGCCGGTAATCAGATTGCGGATTTTAGTCTGGACAACGGCCTTCCTCTGCTGCATGCGCAAAAAATGCGCCTCCAAAACCTCGTACGGCTGGCCGTCCACAACAAACAAAACTCCTTTTGTTAAATCTGTATATGAAAGCATTTGTTTAAGAATTATACACGAAAATTATTTTCTTTCAATGGGCGCCGAAAACAAAACGGCCCGCTCATTCTTTTTTATGGCGGGCCAACTTAACTAACTTTTTCACGTTGATACCGGCGAAAAACGCGCAAATCGCCGCCGCGATGAGCACGTCAGCGTAACCGCTACTGATATAATCCAACAAACCCGCAACGCCTCCGCACAACCACATAAGAAACAAAAGGGCGCGCAGCGATGTTGGCCTCTCGTGTCCAAAGATAAACGCGCGCAACAATGCCGCTGCGCCAAACATCAGCGCGAGAAACAAAAAGAACTTGGTTGGTGTCATGCATGCCCTCCGCGATCTCCTGACTTCGGCAAACACTATTTCAAGCCGCTGCGCGCATTATAGCGCATAGAGATTCATCTGTCAAATAACGAAAATGGCTCGTTAAAGACGAGCCATCTCTTTGTTATGCGGCAGTAGGTCCTTGGCTATATGGTCCTTGGTCGCTCGAGCCGAGCGATTTCAGCATCCCCACCGTGGCAAAAAGTAAAATAATACAGCCGACCCAAAATTCCGGTCCGTGCCATTTTCCTGCATTAAGCGCGTACCCGCTGTAACCCAAGTACGCTACCCACAACAAGCCCAAAGAACCAAGCACGGCCCGACGGTAAGTCATATTGCCTCCTCGTATTTAATGGTTCTATAAATATTATACAAAATCGCGCTACACCGTCAACCAAAAACCGCCCCGATTCAAATCGGGACGGTTTTTGTTGCTAACCCTAGTAAAAAGTTCCCACCTACTACTTACTACCTACTAGTTAGTTAGTACTCTTCGCTTCTGGCCTGAGGCGGCCTCTCGGCTCTCGGACCCCTGGTGCTGCCTTCCGGCTCTTCAATCTTGAGATTCACGCGGGCATTGTTTTTGATGCCGACGATCCTCAAAAGCGAGCGGATGGCTTTGGCGGTCGCGCCCTGACGGCCAACCACTTGGCCCATATCCATGGCGTTAACTCTCAGCGAAAGCAAAACTCCCATTTCGTCCACCTTGCGGTCAACTTTCACATCGTCCGGATGATCCACAAGCGACTTTACCAGGTATTCCAAGAATTCCTGATCGGTTGATTTAGCCATATTGATTTATCTTTTCGTTCGATCAAACCCGGTTTCTCAACGGTGAGATAATCGAACCTTTCGACCTTTTCCGCCAGAGGCGGATCCACCTTCGGTGGACATATTGCCTTTTCCGTTTACTGGATAATTGCCTTATATTGTACTCCTATTAAAAAATATGTCAACCCCGTTAGAAGCCGCCCTGCCGAAGGCACGGCTACGACCGCCACGGGGCGATCTGCTTCTAACAGGGTCAACCCCGCAACCCACAGAGAAACTTATCCTTGAAATTTTGGGTTATGGCACGGCTTTCTCTGGCTCTTCTTGTACTGCCGCAGCCTCTTCTGCGGATGCAGCGGCCTCACCGCTTGATTCCACCGCGATCGCCTCAACGGCCTCCGCGGTTTCCGCGGCCGGAGCGGCTTGTACCGCGGCCTGCTCAACGGTTGGCGCGGCCGGCGCCTCGGCAACTGCTTTCCTTCTGATTTTCACCGCAATTTTCGAACCGGCAACGATTCCGGCCTTAACGAAAAGATTGTGCAAAGTAACGCTTGCTTTGGCGCCGGATTGGAGCCAATAAGAAACGCGGTCCTTGTTCGTAACGATGGTTTTGGTTTTGGGATTGTAAGAGCCCAAGTCCTCCACCGGCGGCCCGCCCAGTTTTGAGCGCCGCTCGGCAACCACGACCCGGAACCCGGGCTGATGTTTTTTGCCGATACGCTGTAATCTGATAGCCAACATAGGTAAAAGTATAAAGAGAAATTTAAAATAGTCAACTTCGGTAAAGATTAAAGAAATGGCGGTTTCTGGGGGAAACCGCCTACAAAATCTTTTTATAAAGCAATTCTACGCAGGGCGTCTGGTCCATAACCCTGGACCAGAATCGCGTCTGGGTTTTTAATGCCGAGAAGCCGTCTGTTTGAGTATCTGCGCCTGGGTCGCAATGTTTCATCGGCGCTACCAACACGCACGCCGCCCTTTGTATCCATCGGCACCGCATCAGCTATAAGTACCATGCTTCCCATGTCTTTCACGTGAGCAACCGCTCTTTTGAGAATTGCAAGGACTTTCTTTTTCGCCTCGCCGGTTGTCCCTACTCTAAACGCCACAATGCGCACTAATTTCTTACCTTTGGAATCCATGTGTCATCCAAACTATAGGACAAAACCCACTCTCTGCCCTTTCCGCCGAGGTCAATCTTCTTAAACAACATTTTCGTCCTCCTTGTTTTGAACTAAATTTAGTTTAGCAAAGATTCTCTCGGTGTCAAGCTTTCGCCACAAACCAAAAACTCCGGCCCCACACCGGAGTTTCTGATTTTCCTAAACCAAAATCTGGAAAACTATTTTCGGGGTTCAGTGTGATCCCGCAATCTCCCGATCAGATATGTCGCGTATTCGCGTCCGCCCAAGCCGAACGCCAAACCGCCGGCCAAGGCAAGCATCGCGATGAAACCGGTAATGACACTGTTGATGATGCTCGCGGCGACATTAAGCTGCACCAAAGCCGTAAGGAATCCGAAAACGACGATTGACCACCAGGTGAGTGTCCCCAAGAAATGAGCCGCGTGAAGTTTCGCGCTCATCACGGATGCGGACACCAGCTTCTTGAGGAAGCTTCCCAGGACGACCGCGGCCAGCATAATCAACACCGCCGCGATGACGTTGGGAACATAGGCCAAAACATCTTTCAGGAAACCGGACAGGGCAAAAAGTCCCAAACTGTCGGATGCGGCCAAGAGAAACGCGATAATTATGAACCAATTCACCAACTGGCCCAAAAACCGCGACGCCCGCAAACGCAGACCCGCCCTTTCAAAATAGGGAGCAAGCCCGAGTTTCGCCAAAAAAGAATCAAGCCGCAAGGCGTCAAAAATCTTTTCCACGAGAGTCCCCAACCCGGCGGCGACGATAAGACCGACAATAATGACGACAAGCGCGCCGATTAATCTGGGAACAAACGCGGCAAACCCCAGCCACAAGCCCTGCAAAGAACCAATGACAACATCAGTCCAACTTTGAACAATCATGTTTATATTTAATGTGAAATTCGACCTTTGCCGCAGAAAAAACGCTTCAGCGTCGCTATCCGACGCCTACATATATTCTAACAAATTTGGGCAAGGGGGTGTGGATAAGTCCAACTTGGCGTTATTCTTTAGAGCCAGCTCCGCCTCAAGTAAATTTATACTCGCTGCGCTTGATTTTTCGGGCAAATTTAACGGTTCCCAAGAGCCGCTGAACCACCAGTTGGCTCAAAGACCCCTTAATAGGGTCTTTTTCAATATGGTGGTGTTTGCTGGACGAAATCCGAACCCATTTTGAGCAAAACCCCGACTGATTGCCGCCCTGCGGGCGGCAGAACCGAAACTGAACGCTCGGGCGGGCAAAAAGGAAGGGGGTTGGGGGGAAGGAATTTTTGCCCGCCCTCGCTTTCCGCCGCTTCTTTTTTCGCCGCCGCAATTTTTCGTGCCAGCAAAGCCGGCGCGCCACCTAGATATTTTCTTGATTTTCTTGCTTGAAAAATTTTCTACTTTCCTTATTAAACCCTAGATTCGCTTCTTGACCTTTATATCTTAATTCCAAAACAGCGTCTTGTCCTTGTTCGGATTTTCTTATTTTCATACTCATAACTTCGCCATAACTAGGCCCGGTACTATTTTTAGTTCCTAAGCCATACCCTTCTTCAAGTATATCTCTAAAAATTTCTTCGTGGCCAACACAAATGAAATGCAGTTTTTTGTTTCCCGCAGGGATAACTTGTCTTGCAATTCTTTCAAGGTAAGTAATAATTCGCTCTACGCGTTTTTTAACCTCATCTGGTTTTTCTGTATCTTCGGGCAAATCAGATTCAGCCCAATATTCCATCCATTTTCCAATCGCGTTATTTTTCAATAAATCTTTAATGAAATCGGGGCTCATTTTTACATCTGACAACGACCCAACGGTCTTTAAGTCTTTAATGACTGGAATATTTTGCTCTTGAAGAATGTTATATAAAATTTCTGCTGTTTGTCGTGCTCTCCCTCTCGGACTTACCCAAAAAACAACCAGCTCGCTCTCTTTATCAATTTGTCCCGCCAATTCTAATGCTTTGTTTTTAATTTGATTAATACCTTCTTCTGTTAAAATGCCTTCAAATTTTGTCGATTTTCTTTCTTCATCAGTATATTCGGGTTTTCCATGACGAATAAAATCAACTCTCAAATCTGGTTGAGCGGGTTCTTTCTCGTTTACTTCAAATTGTCTATTATAAATTTCACTTTCCATATTTTTTCAAAATTTTAACAAACCCATTATCGGCATCCACTTCTACTAAATCACCTGTCTTCAATAATCGTGTGGCGATTTTAGTTGCGATGACGCAGGGAATTTTTAATTCCCTTGAGATTATCGCCGCGTGACTGGTAATGCCGCCTTCATCTGTTATTATTGCTACTGCTTTTTTGCAGGCTAAAATAGTGTCGGGTCTAGTCATTTCCGTAACTAAAATTTCGCCTTTCCTAAAACCCATCACCTCTTTTGTTGTGTTTCTTTTGTTGTGTAAAATCACTCGAACCCTACCTTTTGCTTTTCCTGTCATAGCCACTCGACCCTCCAAATGATCTGTCTTTGGTCTTGTTAGAACAATATCTTTATACAACATCTTAAATTTTCCCTCCGTTAATAATGTTTTTTTATCTTTAAGACATACTAACGCGTATCCTTTTTTTCTTTCTTCTATGGTGTTTTTTTTGATCTTTTGGCCATTAAAAAGTTTAGCCAATTCATCAAATTTATGAAAAAATAAATCTGCCACTTTCAAATTGAATCTTTTTGCGATTTCCTTTAAAAATATCCCGAATAGATTATAAAAAAGCGGTTCTCCTTCTTTTCTTAATGCAAAGCGTATGTCGCCAAGCTCTTTTATTAGTTTCTTATATTTTTTCTCATTAGCTTCTATTTTGGATAAAACAATGGGCTCTGTTTTAGTGTAAATATTACTGTAGGAATCTAAAAAACCGATCAATTCAAAGACTTTTCTCTCTAATTCGTCGTCGGTTAGTTTATTAATCTTTAGTTTTTTGTAATCATCTGTTACTCGCTTAATCAAATTTCTAATTTCTTTGACTTGCTTTTTGTAACTTATCACATTTAATTTGTTGGAAAAAAATTTATATCCTTTTTCGCTGACTTTAATCTCTATATCATCTAAATGGTAAACATGGATAACATTATTTTTATATAAGACAAGAACGCCTTCCTTAAAAATTTCATGCCCTGGATCTGTCATCCAAAAAAGCGGCAATCTTAATTCTCGTGCCCAAAAATCAACCTTTTTAAAATATTTCGTTTTTATATTCATAAAAAATTATTTGCCGTTCATTATCTTTACAACTCCATTATCCGCGTCAACTTCAACAATGTTCCCGTCTTTTAATATCTCGGTCGCATTTCCAATTCCTACTATACAGGGAATTTTAAATTCTCGACTGACAATTGCGGCATGAGAAAGCAATCCTCCTTGGTTGGTAAGAATCGCACTCGCCTTTTTACAAGCGGGCATAAGTTCTGGTGATGTAGTTTCCGCAACCAAAATATCTCCTTCTTGCATTTCTTCAAAAATCTTTTTTAATTGGCCAAAGTTGAAATAATAATCAGGGGGAATAATTTTTGTTCTGCCTCTCACAATTCCCTTATTAGCAACAATGCCCCATAATTCATTCTTCACTTTTGTTTCGGTTGCCAAAAATTCTAAAATCAAAGTACGTGCTGTTTCTCCCTCAAAATAAGTAATTGTTTTGCCATTACCCACCATAACAAAAGCGTTCGCTCTATTTTCGATGCTTTCCTCGTCTACTTTCTTGCCGTCAAACGACTCTACAATTTCGGATATTTTGTAAGCTCTCAAAGTATCAACTGGAATAGTAAATTGCTTGGCTGTCTTTTCGATCATCTTACTCACATAGCCATCGCCGAATAGAACTTTATTCAGATATTCTTTTCCTTGTTTTTTTACATTTTCCAGTTGTTGTAAATTTTCACGGAGGCAACCGTCTGAATTTTTCTTTGAGTGGAGATAGAATTTATCCGTGTAGAAAAATTCTGTTTTTGAATAATACTTAAACAATTCCGAAGCAAGGCTAAAAAATTTTAACACGTCATCTTTTTCAAGTTTCTTTTTACTCAAAACATTCTCAAAAAAATTCAAAGAAACTTTGATGTAGTCATCAAAACTTTCTTTATAAGATTTGAATTTTTCCGAATCGCTAAAAAGGATTAGTCCTTCATCCAAAGTTTTTTCCGCCACGCTCTTTGGAATATAACTCGTCCACGCGCCATCTTTTACAATCAAAAAACATTTAAGAGTTTTGTAGTGGACGGCAAATATATCTGATGCTAAAAAATTAACATCACCAGAAATTACTCGAAAAAGCCGTTGGTAATCAGTAGTCCTCGGTTGAGGAGTAGAAAAAGTTTTTTTATCGTCACTTAATATCGTGGTGGGATGGCGTTCTAAAATTTTGACCACTCCATTATTTGCATTTACTTCAACCAAATCGCCGTCTTTCAAAACTTTCGTCGCTACTTTAGTGCCGATGATACAGGGTTTTTTCAATTCCCGAGAAGTAATAGCGGCATGAGAAGTTATTCCGCCCTCGTCGGTAACAAATGCAACCGAACGCCTCATGGCTGTTAGAAAATCAGGAGTTGTCATGGGGGTAACTAACACATCTCCATCTTCCACTTTATCTATATCTGATTTTTTGAAAACAACTTTTACTCTTCCGACAACTCGTCCCGACATTGCAATTTGCCCACTTATTTCATTTGTCACCACTTTTTCAACCCCATTTATGATTTGTATATGTTGTTTTGTGAGATACCTTACTAAATCAACTTCCTCATTTTTTATCGGGACTATACTATCTTGAGTTAGTAAAGATTTTCTCCGTCCCGCGAGAACTGAACCAGAAAGTTTTGTATTAGAAACAATCTCGTCATACGAGTATAGTCCAAAATTCTCTCTCGCTTCAGATTTACTTTTCAGTGTTTCCAAGACCAAGTAAAATAATTTCTCTGTTTCTTCTCGCGCCCCGAGGGCATTTTCCTGTAGTGGGTGTTTTGGTAGATCACCAAGAATAAAAACGACAACAAATCTGCCGATCAGTCGGCTAATAAAATCTTTTCTCAAGATTAAGTTCGCGTTTTCTAAGAACAGGCGATAGTCCTTAAGATATTCTTCTATGATTTCAGAAAGAGTATCTGTGTCCAAAATTTTTATTTTTTCTTTAATCTTGTTCAGATTATCCCGCTGAGTGTAAGCTTTCCAAATCCCATTATCGTGAACGGCAAACACTTTTTCTGCGAGTACAGAATACATTCCGAGCAATTTTTTATAAGCCCGACAGTGTCCATAAAACCATACATAAAACAAAGAAATTGGGGCCTCTCTTTGATACTCAAATTCAAACTCCAACTCTTTTACTTTATCATTACTTAGTGTTGTGATAGGTCTACTCTGAACGATATAAAATTTTCCTTGTTCTGCCGCCCACTCCACATCCACAGGAAAACCATAATGATTTTCAATACCGAGAATAATGTCGGAAAGTTCCAAAATTTTTTTGTCTGACAAAACCTGCTTTTCTCCTTGTACTTTTGGAATATTGCACCATTTATTGCCACCGTTTTTTGCTCGGTAAACTCCTCTTGTCTGCGTTTGAACATTTTTATCAATAATCCGCCTCGGCTCTTTTTCTACGACATAAGAATCCGGTGTAATTTGCCCAGAAACAATTGCTTCGCCAAGTCCGAAACTGGCTTCAATAATAAGCTGGTTTCTATCTTGTGTGATAGGATGAACAGAAAAAGCCACACCAGACGCTTCACTCTTAACCATTTTCTGCACAACAACCGCGACGGAAATTTTTTGCTTATGCAAATCTTTTTCAAATCTGTAGAAAATGGCGCGCGGGGTGAAAAGCGATGCCCAACACCTTTTCACGTTTTCAAGTAGATTTTCTTCTGTGGTATTGAGATAACTTTCAAGTTGTCCTGCCCACGCCGCGCTTACCGAATCTTCAGCAGTTGCCGACGATCTAACTGCCACATACTTTACTCCAAGCTTTTTGAAAAATTTTTGGATTTCCTCGGCAATATCTCTGGGCATTTCTGCGCCAAGCATCAATGCCTTTATCTTTTCCGAAGCGTTTTCAACGGTATGAATTTCTTTGTGATTGACTAAATGAAGAATTGAATCAATCTCAACATTCAAATCTGTTTCTTCCAAAAATTTTTCAAAAGCGGCTGAAAGGATAACAAAACCAGGCGGAACAAGTATCCCAGCCTGTGTCATTTCTCCAAGAGAAGCACCTTTGCCACCCGCTATAGCAGTATCGTTTTTTCCCAAATTTTGAAAATCTCTTATTAGCTCCATAATTCTACTTTATTAAATCATCAACGCTCATAAATCTACAAAAATCTCTTTTTAGTGAAAGTGTAGCCATATTACGCTTGCACCGCGAAGCCCCGAGCGAGGCGACAAATCGTCTTTGGTGGACCTGGGGGAATCTCGCGTCGCTCACGTCCGTTCGCTCCTTAGAAACCCTCGGTTTCTAACGCTCGCTTACGCTCGCTGTTTTCCTACACGGGGAAACCTAACTTTTCCCCGACCCACTTTCGTGTTCGATTCCCTGGCATCATAAAACAAAACAAGCCCGACATAAAGCCGGGCTTGTTTTGTTTGTGGACCTGGGGGGAATCGAACCCCCACCTCCTCCATGCCATGGAGGCGTTCTGCCACTATACTACAGGCCCGATTTGTTCACTTTCGTTTTTTAAAATCCGGCGAGTGAATGGTGTCGTAGCGGCTGGCATCGGGATTGATGATAATCGCCCTGATGACGTCCTCAATGGGATAGTGCTCCACGACGCCATTGTGTTCTATGGGGAACGGGTTCATTTTCATCACATGGATCAAGCGTTCGGCTGGCCCGCCTCCGCCCCTCAACGTTATGACGAATTCATGGCCGACGTCTTCAATGTCAAAATCATAACCGGCGCCTTTCAGCTCGGCCGCAATGTCGGCAATTCTTTTATGCAAACCGTCCACGCCCCTTTCCGGCGTTTCGCTTTTCACGATTTATATTGTAAACTTGTTTTTCGGAATTGTGAAGCGTGGCGATCCGGTGTATATTTTTACCATAGGCCAATCAGGCCATTCCTGCCCTCATAGCTCAACGGATAGAGCGGTCCCGTCCTAAGGGAAAGATGTGGGTTCAATTCCTACTGGGGGCGCAGATGTAAAGTGAAATTCCTACCGGGGGCGCATGAAAACCGTGTTAATATATTTATATCCATGTCAAAAACGATAAAAGAGCTGCAGGAAATGATGGTTGAACAATTAAAGCGGCGCGGGTTTTATCCGAAAGACGACAAAGAAATTCTGCTTAGGTTGGGGGAAGAGGTTGGCGAGGTGATGGAAGCGGTTCGTGAAAATCAAAGCAAGACGGACTTGAGCCACGAAATGGTTGACGTTTTCTGGAACCTTTTAAGATTGGCTGAATTGAAAAATATAGATTTGGAGAAAGCATTCGTTGAGAAGTGGGAGAAAAACGAAAAACGCCCCCTGGATAAACAAGTTGCCGACATATCGGAGAATAGCTGAACCCGAATGGTGTCCATGCGGAAACGCGGGTTGGGAGTTGGCATCAAAAAATTTTGACGACGGCCCCGTTCCGTTCTACAATTATTCCAGCAACTTTTTCAAACTGGCGGAGGTGAAAATTGAAGCTGCTGCTAGCAGGATGGAATCTGTTTCTGGCAGGAACCCTTGCGGTCATTTTCCTCGGCCTTGGAATGTATTACCACGACCTCCAAATAAACAGGCGGCTCGAAATATTCTTTTTCTGCGCGGCCGCGATTGGATTCCTGATTTTCGAATGGCTGCTTCATGGGCCTCATTAGAAAGCCCTCCGCGGGCTTTCTTTTTTTGCGAAAATTTCTTACCCTAAACACGATGGGCCGTTAGTCCCGACATTGTCTAAATCTTTAATTTAGTTACAATGCCGAGGATCCTCGATTTTGTATTTCTGTTTCGCAGAAAGCAAAATCGGGACTTAGTAGCAGTGCATCCCTGTCCCGCCTTGCGGGGCGGTTTGTCCCGCAAAATAACGAGCGGAGTGAGTATATTTTGCGCGATCCCGTGTTCGCGAGCATAATCAGATACGAGGGCTGGTAGTTCAGTGGCAGAACGCTGCTTTTGCAAAGCAGAGGTCGCGGGTCCGATTCCCGCCCAGTCCACCAGATAGGGAACATCAAATCCACAGAGTTGTCCAAAAAATCGCGAAAGCCCCTGATGTAAGGATGGGCAATTTGCTCAAATGATTATGAATAGAAAAGCAAAATACAAAGGAATAGCGGTTTTTGGCGCTCCGGGTAGCGGCAAGACAACTATGGCCAAATTACTTTTGGCTTCTTTTCCTGCGGCAAACCACGTTGAAGCATTTGACTTTGTTATTAACCCCGCCGCCTCAATTAAGAAAAAATTGCCGGGAAGTGAAAACGCTTTCATCAAAACAATCGGCAGAATTTACAATAAGCCAGTCGTAAAAAGTATTCCGCGAGAAGAAGCGCGCAATTTTTTCACCTATCTCAAAAACCGCTATTCCCCGTCGGTTATTGCCAAAACCTTAATTCATATCCACCGAAAAAAGTTTTCCAAAAAATTTATCATCATCGCGGGCATTCGCGGCTATCGAAACTCCACACACTTTAAGAAAAACGGTTATTTGGTTGTTTATCTCAAAACACCAGATAAGCATTCAGAGGTGCGAGTTTCCAAGCGGGAAAATTTTTCCCGTAAAGACGCGGAGAAGGAAAAACAGATTGAGGAACGGCTCTTCTCAACTAACAAAGTAGAAAAAATCGCGCATCTTTCTTTTAATACTGCGATTACCAAAAGAAAAGATATTGTTGCTCAAATCAAAGCATTGGTCGAGGCAGTAGAGTGCAAAAAGTGCGTCAACTCCAGCACCAATCTATCCAGCACTATCGGCAAATCGGGCTTATGCGATGTTTGCGAACGATATGAGAAAAATTTTAGCAAGGCCCCGCTGCAGAAAGAGCTGGAGTTTTTACTCTCGCTTAGGAATTCCGGCAAGGGGAAATATGATTCAATGGTCGGAATATCGGGTGGCAAAGATAGCACCGCCACCCTTTACGAAGCCAAGCGAATGGGTTTTGCGCCCCTGGCATTTTCCTTGGATACCGGCTACTACCCAAAACATATTTTCCCGAGAGCAAGGCGAGTTGCAAAAGAATTAAGCGTTGATTATGAAAAAATAGACGCAAGAAAATACATGCGCCCGGTTGATCGTGCTTGCTTCAAAAAAACGGCGGATTTATATGGCGAGCACGACTCCCAGGAGCTAAGAGAGAATTTTAGAAAATGGTATGTTGAGGGGCGGAGGCACTATTCTATCAAATGCCAACACGAAATTCCCTTTGTCAGAACTTGCCAGTTGTGCAGGCGGCTTGTTATTCGCGCATACTACGGAGAAGCACAGAAGCACGGAGTGGGCGTTGTTATTTTGGGAATAAATGAATGGGCTGGATTGAGCCAGAACAGTGAATCTAAAAAATTTGTCTTTTCGGCGATCAGAAAACTACAACCATTCAAAAATAAGCCGCCTGTATATATTGTTCACCTGCCTTTTCTCCTTCAGCGAAAAATTCGGGATACAGAGAAAATTCTCAAAAAATTAGGCTGGAAAATACCGCGAGGCGAAAGGCTGATTGAATCCAATGCAAATTCATGCCTATTCGCGCGCGCGGCGGAAAGCAAGGCCCGAAGAATGCTGGGTTTCCACCCGGATAGCACAAGACTCGCGAGAGAAGTAACCGTCGGATTCATAACGAAAAAGCAAGCGCGGTTGGCACTGGATAAAGTTCATCGCTATAATCAGGGTGTTGGGCAGGTTTTGAAACAAGCAGGAATTATTTGATTGGCGGCCAATTCGGCAAGCTCAGGGTCAATCCTGAGCCAAGTCGAAAGATTGAAGGCGGCGGTCTTGTTGTAGATTTGTCTAAAAATTCAAGCCAGCGTAGAATTTTTAGAAACACCTGCCTGCCGGCAGGCAGGAATCAAAATCCCGAGCAAAGCGGAAGGTTGGCAGAGTGGACGAATGCGCCGCACTTGAAATGCGGTAAGCTGGCAACAGCTTCGGAGGTTCGAATCCTCCACCTTCCGCCAGTTAGGAAATGAAGTCATTGGCTCGCCCGCTACGCGGGCTCGCCAGCCGTTTTTCGGGGAAATTTCAAGCCGTT
>Ga0315291_10003745_pt1 | contig 19564 bp, 18 predicted proteins | sample YL17G12_20_MG_FD_203070 | JGI IMG/M metagenome (GOLD analysis project Ga0315291, IMG submission 203070) | Sediment microbial communities from Yellowstone Lake, YNP, Wyoming, USA - YL17G12_20 | ecosystem: Environmental > Aquatic > Freshwater > Lake > Sediment | place: USA: Wyoming | collected...
TACCCCTTCCTCTTCCTTCTGGGTCTCTCTCTTTCCATAAAATAGCTCCCGCGTAACCCCCCGGACAAGAAGGAGTTCTTCCACAGAATCCAAGTTGCCATTCTTGCAATTGTAGGGTTCTTTGAGAGATTGATAATAATCATTTTCGGCCCCGTTAAGTCGGGAAAAATCATCCGGATCCCGCCAGTCCAGTATGGAATCCACTACCATGTCCCTGGCCTCTCCTTCCCAACCCAAGTTCGTAATGATCTTTCGGAGCGTCCTTTCGGAGACCAGATTAATATTAACCTTACCCGCCTCACCCATGATGCGGATCACACATTCTCCCCCGTCGAACGTCAGCGGATAATCCCGCCCGTCGGTCACCCATTCTTTCCTATCTGCTGGGACCTCTTCGTACTTCAGGGTTTTCCTCATTTGTTGAACCCTGGGGTCATTTTTGAAGACCAACTCGGCGATGGCCCTTTGCACCCCCCCTTCGCTCAGGGCGTAGAGTTGGAGTTCCTCCTGGTAGTTCTTTGTAATATTCACTTCCGTCCTCATGGCGAAACTGAATTCCAAGACCACCACGGAAAGGATGGTAATCACCCAGAGGACCATGATGAGGGCAACGCCCTCATCTTTTTTCTTGGCAGCAAAAATTATTTTTCGCAAAACCACGTCCACCCTTACAACGGGAATTTATGTATTCTAAATTTCGAACTTAAAAAATGCAGCTCATTTAATAACCGGCCCCAGGAGTTCTTTGGGCGATCACCCTCCTGGAAGGTCCTGTTCTTACATCTTCAAATTGATAGGAAGGAAGGGAAGCCATCAGAATGACAGGGGTTTCTTCTTCTCCCCCTTTTCCCTTCTTCTGGGTCAGGGTCATCCGTAAGGCTTTGGGCAGCTCCTTCTTTTCTTTGGCATCCCATTCCTCAACCCATCCGCCGGCTTTTTTATTTTCGGCATCTTCCTCCTGATAGTATTCGAAGCGAACCCCGGAAACCTCTTCCAACAAAGAAACCCCCAACTCCTCTTTGGGTTTGTCATCCATAAAATCTCGGTTCAGAACTCTCTGCTCGTAAAGAACCAACTGGCCCCCTTCTCTTCCTCCCTCTCTAAATTCGTATATCGCGTAGACAAATCCCTCGGGTTGTCTTCCCCTGAGCGGGAAAGCAGAGACGAATTTTAGGGAATGCGCCCTTCCCTCAAAAGCCAGATAGTCTCCTTCCGCCTTTTGGGTCTTAATCTTGTAGGGAACGATGGACTTGATCTGCCGGGAAATCAGCTGGGAAACAATCCGCACCTTTTGATATTCTTCTTTAATCGCTTCCCCTTTCTCCCAGGCGGACAGGCCCAGGCGGAAAACCCCGAAAATGATGAGCAGGATAAACCCGAGGACCGTTAGGGTAATCATCACCTCGATCAGGGTGAATCCCCAATCTATCCCGTTGAGGATGGGGCGAATCTTACTTTTCCGCCTCCGGAGCCTGAAATGGGATCGTCCTAAAGGATTCAATCTCGGTTGACCTTTCCTTGGAACCGGATTTCCAGATAATGTTCACTTTAATCTGGTAAAACTCAACCGGGGGCTTAAACTCTAGGCCTTTTTCTACCGGAAGAAGGTCCACCTTTTTCACCCCCACCTGCCAACGAAAATCTTTGTTGAACTCTCCCTGCTCACTCCCTTCTTTTAACTGTTCGGCCAAGAAGATTTCTTCTAATTTCATCCGGGCTAAGCCAACTGCCTGGGTATATTCTTCGGAAATCCTCCCCAGACGGAGTCCGCCGGAAAAAAGCTCGATGATCACAATCAGCCCTACCCCCAGGATGGCCATGGCCACCACAATTTCGATCAGGGTAAACCCGCGATTTCTCATCGGCCGCAGCTTCAGACTCCCTCGATTTCCACGATCCCGGTAAGGAAGTGGACTTTAATACGGTATCCCCGTTGGTCCTGGCTATCCAAGAGGATGGAACCGCCGTTCGATCCCCCATTGGGGTAGAATTCAATCGCCGGAAAGTCAGCAGGGTACTGAGGAGAAGGAATCTTCAACTCTTTGATTTGGATTCCATCGGGAAGATGGTATTTGTTCTTCTGAACCATCTCTTCCCCTTTCTTGTTCGTACTCTTATCCTCGGTCGATTCCAGTAACTGGATGATTACTTCCCTCAAATCAGGGTCGAAAAGTACCTGATGAACTTTCCCCTTCTGGACAGCTTCGCTACGATAATAGCGCAGGATCCCGGAAACTTTTTTGGCAGTGGCTTTCAGCTCAACCGACTTCGAAAAGCGGGAGAGTGACGGCATCACTAAGGAGATGGAGAAGCCGATGATGATCAGCACGATGACCAGCTCCATGAGCGAAAAGCCGTTTCTTTTCATCAGCTGATGTCCTTCCAGCTGACGACATCCTGATTCTCTCCCTCACCGCCCTCCGTGCCGTCGAGTCCATAAGAGATAAGGTCATAATCACCGTGCTCGCCCGGAGATTTGTAAATATACGGCCTTCCCCACGGGTCCAGAGGGATTTCTTTGGCCACATAGGGCCCCTTCCATCCATCCATTCCCGAAGGTTTCTCCCGCAGGGCCTTCAATCCCTCTTCCGTGGTGGGGTATCTTCCCACGTCGAGCCTTAAGGCGTCGAGGGAGGTCCCAAAAAGTTCAATCTGCGCTTTAGCCGACTTTAGTTTCGCCGTGCTGACCTTGCCAAATAATCTGGGGCCCACCAGAGCGGCCAACAACCCAATGATGATGACTACCACCAGGATTTCTACCAGGGTAAACCCCCGTTTTCTTCGTCGAGACCGCTCCTTCATCATTCCCCCCTCGATTACAATTCTCACTGCCGAGTACGCCGAGACCACAAAAAACAAAATATAAACCTAAAAAAACTAAAAAGGAATCTCGTTTATGCTGAAGATAGCCAAAAGCATGGAAATAACGATGAACCCCACGATCAATCCCATGACCAGAATGATCAAGGGTTCTAGGAGAGAGACAAATCTTTTCACCGAAGTCTGAACGTTCTCCTCATAGGTCTCGGCCACTTTGGCTAACATTTCGTCGAGCCTTCCCGTTTCCTCTCCCACCTCGATCATGTGCACAGCCAGAGGCGGGAAAACATCAGTCTCCCGCAAGGATTTGGAGATTCCCTTGCCCTCTCTCAGCCGGTCGTGAATATGGGTAATCGCTCTGGAAATCGCCAGATTTTGGGAAATTTCTCGTACCAAGTTGAGGGCCGGTAAAATGGGGACTCCGCTCTGCAATAGGGTTCCCAAAGTCCTGGAGAAGCGGGCAATCTCCACTTTTTTGATGAGATTACCGACGGCGATCCACCTCAGCTTGAAGAGATCCCAGCGCCATTTTCTATCCTCATTCTGGTTATAGATTTTTAGTCCCAGGTAAACCAAGGCAATGATACCCAGGCCAACCCACCAGTAATCTTTGACAGACTGGCTGATAGCCAGCATGATCTGGGTGGGCAGCGGTATCGCCTGCTTCATATCGGTAAAAATCCTGGCAAATCTGGGAATCACAAAGGTGACCAGAACGGTGATGGAGATTCCGCTGACCACCGTCAAAATCAGGGGATAGATCATCACGGAAACGAGGTATTCTCTGATCTCTTTCGTGCTTTGAAGATATTTAGCCAGCCGAGACAAAATTGTTTCCAAAAATCCCCCCGATTCCCCGGCCTTGACCATATTAATGTAGAGTTTCGAAAAGATCCGCGGATGATTTTCCAGAGCCTCGGCCAAGGAGTTTCCCCCCTCAATCCGCTTTAGAATATCCTGCACCACCTCCCTCAGTCTTCGATTTTCGGTCAGGGAGCCCAAAATTTGGAGGCTCCGGTCGATGGGTAATCCCGCGGAAATAAGCGTGGACAGTTCCTGGGTAAAGATCAGCAAGTTTTTCACTCCCACTCGCTGGCGGAAAAAGGAAGGTCCACGCAGGGCGGCTCCTTTTTCCTGGGCCGAGACGATGCGCACGGGGATATAGCCAAGTTGGTGCAGGCTCTGGACAATCGCCTTCTCATCCTTTCCCTCCATCGAGCCTTCTACAACTTGTCCGCCGAGAGTAGCGGCTTTGTACAGATATTCGGCCATCGCCTTTTGTTCTATCTCCCAAAGATTTTTTAAGAAGCGTCCATCTCAAAAACACGGGGTCCAAGGATTCAAGAGTTCGAGGGCCTCCTTTTCACTTGGCCCCTGGAATCCTTGGCCAGGTTAAAGGACCTCCTCTTCCTGGGTCACCCGCAAGACTTCGGAAACGGTGGTGGTGCCCTGTTTGACCTTCAACCAACCATCCTCTCGCAGTGTCCTCATCCCTTTCTTGCGCGCCGCTTCTTTGATGATGTTTGAATCTTTTTTTTCCAAGATGAGCTTCTGAATTTCATCGGAAAGTTTTAGGAATTCAAAGATTCCTTCGCGGCCCAAATACCCTGTTTGAGAGCAGTTCTCGCATCCTTTAACCTCATGAATCCTAAAACTTTCCAGGTCTGCTCCGTCAAGCCTCATCTCCTTTAAAATCGCCGGATCGGGGAAATAGGGCTCCTGGCAAGAGGGGCAACAAACTCGTACCAGACGCTGGGCTAATATCCCGATAATGGTGGAGGAGAGAAGGTAGTCTTCCATCCCCATATCAATGAGCCGGGTAATGGCGCTGGGGGCATCATTGGTGTGCAACGTGCTCAAGACCAAATGACCGGTCAGGGCTGAATGGATGGCGATTTCAGCCGTCTCGGCATCTCGAATTTCACCGATCAGGATTACATCCGGATCCTGACGAACGATGGAGCGGAGGGCATTGGCGAAGGTGAGACCGATGGATGGCTTGACCTGGATCTGATTGACCCCCCGCAATTGATATTCTACCGGGTCCTCTACGGTAATGATTTTTTTCTCGGGGGAGTTGATCTTTTGCAGGGCGCAGTAAAGGGTGGTCGTTTTCCCGCTCCCCGTGGGACCGGTCACCAGGATGATCCCGTGCGGGAATTGGATAAGCTCGTTGAACCCTTTCAGGGTATCGTCGGAGAAACCCAATTGCTCAACGTCCAGAACGATGCTGCTCTTGTCCAAAATTCTCAAAACGAGGGATTCCCCGTGGATCGTGGGAACAGACGAAACCCGAAAATCGATCTCCTTACCTTTCACCCGGAGCATAATACGGCCATCCTGGGGCAGGCGTCTCTCGGCGATATTCAATTTGGCCATGATTTTGACCCGCGAAATGATCGCCGCCTGAAGGCGCCTGGGGGGAGATTCTACGTCATGGAGGACTCCGTCAATGCGATATCGCACCCGGAAATTGTCTTCGAAAGGTTCAAAATGAATATCACTGGCCCTTCTTTCAATCGCCCGGCTGATGATCAGGTTCACGAGCCGGATGACGGGTCCCTCGGAGGCCATATCTCGAAGATGGTCCACATTCTCTTCATCTTCCGCCTGATATTCCGGGATCCCGTCGATATCCTCAATAATTTTTTCCATGGAGGTCGCGCCAGAGCCGTAGGATCGTTCAATGGCCTGCAAAATCTCACTTTCTTCGCCGATCAGCACTTTCACTTCATGGTTTGTAGCCAGGCGGATGGCGTCCAGGGTGTAGAAATCCAAGGGGTTACTCATGATTACGGTCAGAGTATTATCTTCGAGATAAGCCGGAATAAATTTGGACTCTTTCATGAACTGAACAGATAATTGGTCAAAGAGCATGGGCTCTCTGGGGAAATCCTCCTCGATGGCGAAGGGCGTTCCGAAAAATTCTTCCAGAGCCGCTCGAAATTCCTGTCGGGTGAGCAGCCCGGGTTTGATGAAATGTTCTTCGACTGAGATATCCTCGGAGGGCTGCCCTTCAAGAACCACCCTTTCTAAATCCGCGCTGCGAATCAATCCCTTCTCGACCAGATAATTAAGAATTTGTTTATTCATATTCTCCGTCTCTCCAGCTCATTTATAACCCATCCGATCCCGGCCTCCGATCTCCTCAGAGGCCCGGATCAAGCAATCCGCACTCAGTGATAAGCTCAGAATATCTTTGGCCAAAAGCTGACCGTGCAGAGCGATAAATGAATAATTCTAAGCGCATGGAGAAAAAAGTCAAGAAATTTACCGCACCCCTATTATATTCCAAATTGAATTATCAGAAAATACTAAATTATATTAAATTGCCAACCAATGTGCTCGAGTCCCATTTCCCGGGAAGTCAATCGGGCATTTGGATTTTCCTGAATGATTCCTGCAAACATATAAGTAATCGGTAAAACTTGGGTTTTTACCCTTAGCCGATTCTAAAAACCGATAAAAAACGATTGCCGCGTGAGGCCAAAGACGTGAGGTCAGCGGGGCAACACGTAAGGCCTTGGAGTTGGGAGGGGATGAAATCAAATCGGCCATGAGTGGTTTGTGGTTCCCTTCTATTTATGGATATGATGAATCGGAAACACCGTTTGCTTGATGGCTTCCAGGACTCTATCCACCTCCCGGTTGATGCGCTCTTTGACGACCCCCATGGTAAAGATCGTTTTGTCGTGGAGATCCCCGACCTCGACCTCCGGTCCGAACATCATTCCCCCGATGATCCCTGCGTATTCATCCCGGGGCTCTAAGTCATTCAAGATTGCCCAGGCCAGCGTCCAGCTCCGGATTGTTTTGTAAATATCGTAACCTCCACCCCCCAGGGCCAAGAGACGGGGACTCCGCTCAATCAATTTTTTCACCGCCTGGCAATAACCAAAATTGGTCATACTCAAGTGGGTAAGAGGATCCGAAATGTGGGTGTCTGCTCCCAGTTCAGCAATAACCATGTCTGGGCTGTAGGCTTCCAAGAGAGGAGGAACGATCTCCTCGAAGGCGCGAACGAATGCTTCATCGTCCGTTTTCTGCGGCAGGGGGACGTTCACGGTGTACCCCCTGCCCTTGCCTTCTCCAATCTCGTTCTCAAAACCGGACCAGGGATAAAGGTCTCGGCCGGTTTCATGCAATGAAATCACCAGCACCCGATCATCCGCGTAAAAGGCATCTTGCACACCATTGCAATGGTGGGCGTCAATATCGACGAACGCCACGCGCAGACCTTCTTTTAAAAGGTGGGTAATGGCGACGGCCACATCGTTCACATAGCAAAACCCCTCGGCGTGGTCCCGGCCTGCATGATGAAACCCTCCCACTCCATTGAAAGCGACCTGCACCTCCCCGGATGCGACCATCTTCGCCCCCAAGAAGGTCGCTCCGGCCGCTAGGGCTGAATAATCATAGACTCCGGAGAAGATCGGGTTTTCTTCCGTGCCCAACTCATACTCCAGGATTTTGGGATCAAGGGTCAAAAGTTCGCCAGCCTGAGGCGCGGGTGTATCCGGCCAGAGCTCACTGGCCATGGCTGCAGAATCGACCGCCTGAAGGGCTTTCAGGTACGATTCATCATGAAATTCGGCCAGAACCTCAAAATCTAATGGTTGTGGCTTGACGATGCGGATCCAAGGCCGTTCGATCAAGTCATAGCGGCGGCAGAGGTCCAGGGTCAGCTTGGCCCGGATGGGTTTGAAGGGATGGGTCGGGCTGTATTCGAAGTTGGATAACTCTTCGGAATAGATAAACGCGCTGGCAAAGTTTTTGGTTCGTCCAATCATTCGTTCCCCATCATACATCAACAAAATCCAGGGTCAACGTTTTTCCGCCGCCAGAAGTTGACATTCTCTCGCCGACCTCCTAAACTCTTGTTCAGGATAAAAAGTCTTCCAGGGAGGTGGGGGATGGAATTATCAGAACAGAAAATCGGCCAACGCTTCCAGCAAGAGACAAAATATGTCCGCCCTACCCATTCGCCCGGAAGCTTGGATAAAATGAGACCCGTCAAGATCCCCGGACCCTCTTCTCCCAAGAGCATTCTCTTGCCCCAGCCCCAAATGGATAATGGGGCAAGCTTATGGAAAGTCTTGCTGAAGCGCCGCTCGACGCGTGATTACAGCAAGGCACCCCTCTCCATTTCAGAACTTTCCAACCTCCTCTGGGCTACTCAGGGCATCACCGAGGAGGCTTCGTCCCCCTGGTACCGGACAGTCCCATCAGCCGGCGCCCTTCATCCCATCGATACGTATTTGGTATCCAATCGGGTCGAGGGACTGGACTCGGCGGTTTATTTCCTCAACGTCACAGGCTTTTCTCTGGAGATGAAGAGGAAAGGATACTTTCCCCTGCAAATCGCCCAGGCGGCACTGGATCAGGAGATGGCCCAAGCCGCAGCCGTCGTCTTTGTTTGGGTGGCGGTGATTCGTCGCTCCAGCCAGAAATATCGGCAGAGAGCCTACCGGTACATCTACCTCGATTGCGGCCACATCGCCCAGAATCTTTACCTGGCGGCGACCGCCATGGGCCTGGGTTGCTGCGGGATAGCGGCTTTTTTCGATGATGAGGTCAACAACCTGGTGGGTGTTGATGGCCAGGAAGAAACAGCAATCTACCTTGCCACCGTCGGGAAAAAATGATTGAGGATTGCGGAATTCCGAAGGAGGCGCATAAATTCCTTCTACTTTTGGATCTTTCCCTGCTCCGCAGGGATGCCTTCCAGATTCAATAGGCTGGCTTTCAAGTCTAACCCGCCCGGTGCGGAAAAACCCGTCAAACGACCATCACTGCCCACGATTCGATGGCAGGGAATCACCACCGGCCAGCGGTTCCTGGCGTTGGCACTGCCCACAGCTCGGAGTGCCCTGGGATTCCCAATTTTCTGGGCGAGCCACCGGTAAGTCCTTACTTCCCCGAAGGGGATCGTGGACATAACTTGATAAACTTTTTTCTGAAAGGGAGTGGCCCGGGAAAGGTCCAGAACCATTTCAAAGCGAGCCCTCCGTCCTTCGAAATACTCAACCAGCTCCCTTCTCGCACCCTCCAAAAAACTTTCCCCTTCCTGGCCCTCCGGAAATTCCCGTTGAATCCGTTTCCGTAGCTCCTCCTTGGCCAACCCAGGCAGGTAAATGCGCTGCACCCCTTTCTCATCCCCTACCAGGCCCATCCATCCTGCTTTCACTTGAAAGATAGCGTAAGCGCTGCTCATATTTCCTCCTGCAGTAAGAAAGGCAGATTTCAAAGGCGAGAACGGTTTTTTAGAAGATCTTTCAAAAATGCCTCAATTTGAACAACTCGAAAACCCAAAGTGTTATACAAGATCTCCATCCAATCCCGGATGGTCAGTTTATGCTTGGTGACGACCATCAGACCATATTGTCGGCAGAACTCGCAAACCCTCCAGAATAGATCACTTCGCAGAAGGTCTGGCACATCGGTTTGCTGTTTTTTCCCGCATTTTGAGCAGATGACTTCCCGAATGACTTTCATTTTCCCCTCGGCTCTGGACTTCTATTCCCTAAGATTATTTTAAGGCAGATTTCTTCTCATGTAAACCTGCGAATTTCGCTGAAGTGATCTGATTCGAAAACGATCTCTTCACCCAACCTTTCCATCCCTCCTCGAAAGCGCGGGGGGAGGGAAATATGGCCGGGGAGCTAAACGTCTTAGAATGGTAAGGTTCAATCAAAGGGAATGATTCAGAGGAAAGCCTGGATGAAATCTTCGAAATCCCGACGGATGAATCTATCAAGGGTCAACTCTTTCTCTTCCAAAAATTCGGTCATGTCCAAAAAAATTTCCGCAAAAGCCATTTTTTGCGGCTCATGGCTCTCCCAGAAGATGGCCTCGCAGTTGTTCTTCCCCAGAATTCCCTGCTGGTAGTTCTTGTAGGCAATCTGGCTGGAATGAGCGAGAACCGCTTCCACCTTCTTCTTTATGAAAGGGCTGATGTCCCGAACCACTCTCCCTTTCTCCCCCCAGAAACAGCCCCAGAGACTATAGCCCAGGAGAGTTGGTTCAACCCCGACGGCAGCCCGCAGAGCTTCGATAATCAGGCGGGTGCAGCGTTGATGAGTGCGATGCCGTTCATAGGGAGCGGGGAGAAAAACTTCCTGGGGGCTGATCCCTTGGAAGATCTCCACCAGATCTCCCTCCGTTTTCTTCCCCATTTCCCCTTCTAATTGGGAACTCCGCTTTTGCAGGAAAAAGCCGCCGACCGCACCGACCGCCTTCAGGGCAATGATCGCTTCTTTTTGTCTAAGGTCCGCCATTTCCTCGTCCGAAATACTTTGATCCTTTCGGGGGCTACCCCGGCCGTCAGTAATATAAATTGAAAAAACCGCCTTCCCTTGGGCGGAAGCCGCGGCCATCGTACCCCCCACCCCCAGGACATCGTCGTCCGGGTGGGGAGCAACGACCAAAATGCTCCCTTTTCGTCCCCGGTAATCTTCCAGGGACATCTCTCTTTCAACCGGAACAAATTTTTCTCTCCAGGAAATTCCGCTCACTTCTTCTCTCCAACTTGCCGCCCAGAGACCATCGCCTAAAGCACAAAGCGAATGGCCCGCCGAAAACCTCCCTCCCTGTGGACTTTGGTGGATTTAGGGAAAAATACGGAGAGAGCGATCACCTCTGCCAATTTCTCCGGGCCGATGGTCACGATGGCGATTCCCCCGAGGTTCAGCAATGCCCGGCAGAGGAGCTTCAAAGCGCACTCGGCCATAGACTCATCCAGCCAATTCCTTTCCCAGGGCAAAAGCCTCTGCCAAGGCCGTGGGGTGCTCCAGGATTTCACCCTTGCCGTCAATTTCTTTGAAAAGGAGGGAGCGATAGAAGGATATATCCAGAGAATCAAAAAAATATTTCATGGTCAGCAATGGCCCGTCAAAGATTTTGCTCCCTTTGGAGCCTCCCACTGCCAGGAAAACACCTTTTCTCTGCGGCCTTCCTGGGGCGATGGCTTGCTTTAGCAGGTACTTCCTGGCCCACATTGCCTGGCAGCGGTCGATGAATGCCTTCACTTGGGCGCTGACAGCGTAGAAGAAGATCGGTGAGGCTAAGGCCAGCAAATCAGCCTCTACCAATTTGGGGTAGAGAGATTCCATGTCATCATGAATCGGGCATTTCCCGTCTTTCCGGCAGGCATAGATTTCTAAACAGGGCGTAATTTTCAGGTCTCGCAGAAAAACTTCCTCGACCTCCGCCCCTACCCCCCGGCATCCCCGAAGTAGCTCCCGGAGAAGGAGTTCCGTGTTTCCTCCTTTTCGGGGGCTCCCGTAGATTCCTAAAACTTTCATACCTCCCTCCTCCACTTTCCCCATGGTCATGCAATTACCTTAACAAACTCGTGTACTCCTGCCAAGTGGAAAACGCTTTTCCTCCTCTTATCCCACTTATATTGATCGGGGGAGATGGTCGAGCAAGGGAAACTTTCGAGTGCTATACAGAGCGATATAAATAAATTCGCATAATTCGTCATTCCCGCGAAAGCGGGAATCCAGAAAACAGACTGGATTCCGGGTTAAGCCCGGAATGACAGACCATATAAGGTTGTTACAAATATGCGCATATGCGCAAAGATTTATGTCGCCATGTATAATTTGCAGATTTTGAAGAGACCCGGATAGATCCCCCAGATCCTTATTCTGGAAAATAATCTCTCAAAAATCGAGGCGGGGCTTTTTTTCCTATTTTCTATGCCCTCTTTCATTTTCGATTTTCATTCATGAATATGAAACGATTTGCCGCGATCTGCCGGAATTTCTCGATGAATGCCCCGCTCTTCTTTTTTTCCCTCCCGGCATCGCGGCCTCAAAGCAAACGGACCCCGGAAACGCCATTTCCTGTCGAATCAGCCTGTATCCGCGCCCACCCATCCGGCACGCGGAAAAAGTTAAATTTAATAATGAAACGGGGGAGGCTTGATTTTCCACTTGATTTTCCACCACTTGATTTTCCACTTGACAGTTTTCAAAACTGCATATAATCTTCTTCTAAATTTAATGGAAAGAGGAAATAAAGTGAAAAATAGGAAATGGCTGTTACTGGTGGGTCCCATCTTGGCTATGGGACTCTGCCTTAGCTGCGGCAAAAAGGTCATCTCCACGGAGGCTATGACCTATCCAGCTTCCAGGGAGGTGCCAAGGTCAGTGGAGGCCAAACCAGCAGAAACGCCCGAAGTGAAACCCGAAGCAGCCTCCCCGGGGATGTCTGCAGATCAAGAAAAAGAGGCTAAGATTAAGGAAGAAACCCTGCGCCAAGAGGCTCTCCGGCAGCAGGCCCTCAAAGAAGAAGCGGCTAGGAAAGAAGCCCTAGCGCGGGAGGCAGCCCGGAAGAAGCCCGCCCTGGAGTCGATTTACTTCGAATTCGATCAGTGGGTCATTCGCGATGACCAAAAGGAAGCGATGCTCAGAGACGCTGAGTGGCTCAAGGCGAATCCCCAGGTTAAGGTTCGTCTTGAGGGGAACTGTGACGAGCGCGGGACAGCAGAATATAACTTAGCCCTGGGACAGAAAAGGGCGGATTCTGCCAAAGCTTTTTTGGAGGGTCTGGGAATATCCGGAAACCGAGTGCAAACCATCAGTTATGGGGAAGAACGCCCTCTGAATGGGGGGCATAACGAAGCAGCCTGGTCCAAGAACCGGCGGGTGGATTTTGTACCCGTCCGGTAAGTTCCGGATCGATCGTTCGGCAAAGGAAAAATTAGGATTCCCGGAATCGGGAATAAAGCTTTGGACAGGTCGTGACGGTATCTTCCCTGTGAGGGGGGGGGAAGCGAAGTCCTTAAACGTCCAGAAGTGAAAGTGCTGTTCATTAAATCAGAAAGGAGGAAGGTTTTATGCCCATGACCAAAACGCAGATCGTAAGCTATCTGGCCGAGAAGGTCGGACTTACGAAGAAGCAAGCTTCTGCCGTTCTCGGCGAGTTGCCCGAATTGGCGGCAAAAATGATCAGGAAGGGGGACAAGTTAGCTCTGCCGGGCTTCGTAACGGTGAAAGTGCAACACCGCAAAGCACGGATTGGCCGCAACCCCCAGACCGGCCAGCCCCTCAAGATCCCGGCCAAGAGAGTCGTCAAGGCCGTCCCAGCCGCGGCCTTAAAGCGGATCCTCTCTCCGAAGAAAAAATAAATTCGGTTCTCTGAGAATTGGGACGACGGTATGAATTCTTTCGGGGTCCATACCGTCGTCTTTTTTTCTTTCATTTCCTTCTGAATTCCCGACGGGGCGAAGAGTCTACGGAAGAAGGAGTTTATTCCGAAGCGCCTCAGGCACGCATTCCTTTCAGAAACGCAAAGGAATTCCACGGCGCCAGGAAAGTGCCCGCAGCAGTGTATATCCTCTCCTCGATACCATTCGGGGTGCGCCTTCAGTTCTTCGTAAATATCCACAATCATCCTGGACAGAGAATATACGGGCTTCCATCCCCATTCCTTCTCCGGTCTGCTGTCGTCATAGGTGGTTCCCTGGGCCGATCGGTGAAAAGCCATGACCGCGGGGTCCGGGTTGTAGTTTAATATGGCCTTGGGTGGGTCATTTCCATAATCAATCTGCTCCCCTTCCTTTCCTTCCCCCCATGGAAAGCATTTACTTTATCTTTAGGATTGGGTATTGATATATCGGAAAATCGGAAAACTGTAGGACTTGCTCATGCCGGATCTCTCCGCCGCAAATTATCGCTGGGTGATCGTGGGGGTGCTGTGGCTGGTTCACGTCATCAGTTTTTTTAATTTTTCCAGCCTGGGCATTCTCGCCCCCTTCCTCAAGGAAGACCTGAGTCTTTCTTCTACCCAGATCGGCTTCTTCATTTCCGCCGTTTCCGTAGGCGCCTGTCTCAGTCAGATTCCCGTCGGCCTGATCACTGACCTGGTTAGAGTTCGCTTTCTTTTACCCCTATCCATCGGGCTGATGGCCCTCTTTTTAAGCCTTTTTTCTTTCAGTGTATCTTATGCTTCGGCCATAATGATCCTGTTGATTTACGGCCTGACCACCGGGGCTATCGGTCCCGTGGCCAGCAAAAGCGTCATGGATTGGTTCCCTTCAGTCGGCAGGGCTACGGCCATGGGGCTGAAGCAAACCGGGGTGAACTTCGGCGGTATCCTCGCCGGGGTTCTTCTTCCCATCCTGGCTCTCAACTATTCTTGGCGCAAAGGTCTCCTCATGGTAGGGCTTGCGGAGGCGGTCTGCGCGGGGCTCATTTACAAATTGGCTAAGAACCCTCCAGCCAAAATTCAGGAACCATCTCCCTCTTTCGATTGGAAGATTGTACGGAGTGTTATCCTGAACCGGAACATTCTCATTCTGGGGGGAATCGATTTTTTCTTCTTTGCCTGCCAGTTCTGCTTCTCAGCTTACCTTACCCTTTTCCTGACCCGGGAATTACAGATCTCGGTTGTTCAAGCCGGTCATTTTTTTGCCCTCGCCTTCCTCGTCGGGGCGATCGCCCGCATCCTCTGGAGCTTGGTTAGCGATTACTATCTCGGGGGGAGGAGGAGGGGAATCCTGCTCCTGATCACCTGGATGGAGCTACTCTCTTTGTGCATTTTGAGTCTGATCTCGTTCTTCCCCTCCGTTTCCCGATTTTTCCTGGTCGCCGTGCTGATCTTCGGGATGAGCGGAATTGGCTGGAACGCGATCTTTTTAATTATTCTGGGAGAAACCGCCGGAAAGGAATTTACGGGTCTGGCTACGGCTACCGGTTTTTTCTTCGGATTTATGGGCAGCCTGATCTGTCCGCCCCTTTTTGGTTATATTGTGGATACGATGGGTGCGTATGGGTACGGCTGGTTGTTCCTTGCCTTCTGCGCCGCAGCCATTCTCTTCCTCCTGAGCCGGTTCCCGGAGAAGAATTCAGGGAAGGAACTTTGAAAAAAGTTTACCAAAGGCGGTCTTACTAATAAACGCAATAAATATCGTTACAAGTCATTGCGAGCCCGAAGCCCTGCACCGCCCTGAACCGATAAGGTTCGGGGCACCGCATGGTGTCCAGGGCGAAGGGCGCGGCAATCTCGTTTTTAATGGGTGCTTCGTCGTCCCGCGAGGCGCGTCCCGCCTAGGCGGGATCGCCATCACACTTTTCTTATTGCGTTTGTATTAATTCTTTTCTTCTCCCTCCTTTTTTTCTTCCTTTCCTTTCTTTTGCTCGGGCTTCCCTTGTTTCTCTGGTTTGGGGGGTTTTTCTTTTTTCTCTTTCTTTTCTTTTTTGCTCTTTTTCTCCGCTACCTCTTCCTTAACTTCCTTCTTCGGCTTTTCTCGAGCGGCTTTCTCGGCGGCCAATTTTTCCGCCTTGGCCCGAGCCCTTTCTTCGTTCAACTTTTCTTGGGCCACGATGCTGGCCAGCCTGGAATTTGCCTTGCGAATCATACCCTTAATCTTTCGCCAGGTGGCGTCTTGGGAAATCGCGTCGGAATTTAACCCTTTTTCTTTAAGGAAAGCCAGGCGGGCTTCGAGTTTGGCCTGGGCTTCCTTTTTCTGATTTTCTACATAGATCCGTGCTCTGAGATTCATTGGTTTCTCCGTCCTTTTTGAAAAATGTTCTTCTTTTTTAACACAGGCCCATTGTCTGCGGCAAGAATTTTATCAACTCTTCACTTCTCGCTTTTCCCTGTTCTTACCTTCAGGGACCTCATTCGATTCACGGCTGCGGCCAGTTCGAAAAGCCGGGGACGAGCATAATCGCCCCGTTTGTACGGAGTTAGAATATCCAACCCTTTCTCTTCCACATCGGCCAGGGCTCTTTTTAACCCCTCGACCAACGGAACGGCCCCGTTGAAATAGCGCGTGGCACAATAATGAATTAGATCCCCGATCGCGTGGGTCTGGCTCTCGTCCATTACTTGGGCCACCCGGGAGAGGTCGATGGCCGTTCTTCCATAGATAATCGTTTTTAGCCCCTTGGAGTCAATTTTTACATCCCGCTTCCCCCTTTGAGGGTCGAAGCCTTCGGGAAGGGGAATCCGAGAACAGACTTTCCCGAATGTCTCTCTTCCCTCCGGTTTGCGCAAGGTGGGATGTTTCTTCACGACTTCCCGAACGCGCTGGGTTGCATCTCGGGGCAGGTAGGCATCCATCATAATGACCCGGTCGGCCACTTCGAAATAATCCCCTGACCCACCCATGACCAGCACCGTGGAAACTCCCTGGTCCTGATAAAGCTGCTTAACCTGGTCGATGAAAGGGGTGATGGGCTCCTTGTCCTTTGAAACGAGTTCCTGCATCCGCTGGTCCCGGATCATGAAGTTGGTGGCCGAAGTATCCTCGTCAATCAGCAGAACTTTTGCTCCTACCTCCAGCGCCTCCATGATATTTGCGGCCTGGGAAGTGGACCCGGAAGCATTATCCGTGGAGAACTCGGCAGTGTCTTTCCCCAGTGGCAGGTTGGTGATGAAAGGACGAATATCCACTTTCTCCACGGACCGCCCATCCTCCGCCCTTACCCTTACAGCCGCCGGGTGAGAGACCACATATTCTCGCCCATCTCCCGGGATGTGCGGGTAGACCCCCTTTTCGACGGCGTCGAGCAGCGTGGATTTACCATGAAAGCCCCCGCCCACGATCAGAGTGACCCCCTCCGGAATGGCCATCCCCCTTATCTTCCCACGATGCAGCGTTTCCACTTCTACTTCCATTTCGGGCGGAGATTGGAACAGGACAATGACTTGCCCGGCGTTTCCTCCTTCCGTCATCATGGGCCGCTCATCGACGCCACTTTTCCGCGGCAGAAGGGAGCCATTGGCAATGAAACAGATCCACCTTTTCGCTCCGAATTGCGCCCGAATGTACTCCTGGTCTTCGGCCACGTCCACGTGGATCTCCGCCTCTGCGGGTGGGAGATTCCCGTAAAATAAAGATCGCTCCACAATCCGGGGGACTTCTCCGAAGAACATCTCTTCCGCCTGTCGGCTTAAGATCGTCCGGCCAGCCGCTGGCAAACCCATGGTGAAGCGCATTTCTACCTTCTCCTGGGTTACCAGGCAGGAAGTCCTCTCCAGGACTTCTTGCCCGGGGCTGTCCACAGAGATCCTTCCGCTTCCCCCGATACCCCGGTTGCCTTTGGCCACGGCCCGGATGGCCGTGGCATATTTCCGGGTCAGATAATCTTGCAGGGCCACGGACCTGGTTTTATTCTGGAAAAGTTCAGGCGGAAACTTCGCCTTCTTTTGATCTGCCTGCAGACGGACTCGCGTGGGGCTGGCGAACGGGTCTCCTTGCACATGATCTATAAAAAATAAAAAATCTCCGAAATCGTAAGCCCCTTCTAGGTCCTGATACGCCTTATACCCCCTTCCATCAATCCGGGCCAGAATCTTTCTCAGATCCTCCTTATTTTGCATCCTCTCTCCAATTGGGAGAAATTTACCGCCGAGATCGCCAAGAACGCCGATATTCCTCCGCACACTCTGCGCTAAAGAATTGTAGCATAAGACAAATCATTTGCCACCTGCCAAGCGGAATGTTAATATTTTTGCCATGAATAAAGACGATCTGCTCCAAGTTTCCAAACCCACGCGCTACCTGGGCGGAGAGGTAAACTCCGTGGTCAAAGATTGGAGCCGAGTTCGTCTGAGGTTCGCCCTCATCTTTCCAGATGTATATGAAGTGGGGATGTCCCACCTAGGTTTCCAGATCCTCTACCATATCCTCAACCAGAATGCGGAGATCGCCTGCGAACGGGCTTTTGCGCCCTGGCCCGACATGGAAAAATTTCTCCGGGATCGAACCCTCCCCCTGACCTCCCTGGAATCCTCCCGGCCCCTGAAGGATTTTGACGTCCTTGGCTTCTCCCTGCAGTATGAACTCAATTTTACGGGTGTCCTGAACATCTTGGATCTGTCTGGAATTCCCCTCCGGACTGCGGAGCGAGGGGAGAAAGATCCGCTGATCATCGGCGGTGGTCCTTGTGCCATGAACCCAGAGCCATTGGCCGACTTTTTTGATTTCTTCGTCCTGGGAGATGGGGAAGAGGTAGTCTTGGAGGTTTGCCGGGAGATCATCGCCTCCCGCCAAAATCAAGAATCCAAAACAGAGCTGCTGCAGAGACTCGCCAGGCTTGAGGGCGTTTACATTCCCTCTTTTTTCCGGGTGGAATATGAACCCGAAGGACAGATCAAACAAATCATCCCGCTGCAAAAAGGTTATTCGGCGGTTCTACGCCGGATCCTTCCAGACTTAAATAAAGGGTCCTTCCCCCCTTGCCCCGTCCTCCCCTTCATGGAAGTCATCCATGACCGCCTGAATATTGAAGTCGCCCGGGGATGCACCCGGGGGTGCCGGTTCTGTCAAGCAGGCATGATCTACCGACCCCTCCGCGAGCGTTCTCCGCAAAATATTTTGCAACTAATTGAAGCCGGACTGAAAAGTACCGGCTATGACGAAGTCTCCCTCCTTTCCTTAAGTACGGGAGATTATTCTTGCCTGGAGCCTTTGCTTTCTTCCATCATCGATCGATACCGTGAAGAGGGGGTGGCCGTTTCGCTTCCTTCCCTCCGCGTGGAAACGCTCACCGCATCGATTGTTCGGCAAATCCAGGAGGTCCGTAAGACCGGCTTTACCCTGGCCCCTGAAGCCGGGACCGACCGCCTCCGCCAGGTTATCAACAAGGGGAATACCTCAGGCGACCTCCTTTCCACCATCCGTACTGTCTTTGCAGCGAACTGGCGCCTCTTGAAACTTTATTTTATGATCGGCCTTCCTACCGAAATGGAGGAAGACCTCCAGGGGATTGTGGCTCTCTGCAAGAAAGCCCTGGTTGAGGCTCGCCGGGCGAAGAGCTCTGCCCAAATCAACGTCAGCATCTCCACCTTCATCCCCAAGGCTCATACCCCCTTCCAATGGGAACCGCAGGGCTCTTTGGAAGAAGTGCGTCAGAAACAAAAATTCTTGCGCCAAAACCTAGAACGAGAGGGCCTGCGGGTCAAATGGGCGGATCCCCAGTTGAGCCTTCTGGAAGGGGTCTTTGCCCGCGGTGACCGAAGGCTGGGCCAGGTCCTGGAGATCGCCTACAAGCTGGGGTGCCGCCTGGATGGATGGAGGGATTACTTCCGCTATGACCTGTGGGAGAAGGCTTTCGGCCAGGCGGGTCTGGACTCTTCATTTTACACCCTTCGCCCCAGGGCATTGGATGAAAATTTGCCCTGGGACCATCTTGATCCCCGGGTGTGTAGACGGTTTCTTGAAGAGGAACGCCGCAAGGCCTTCCAGGCCCTCCAGACCGTCGATTGCCGAAATGCTTCTTGCAGCGGCTGTGGGGTCTGCTATGGGCCCGACCAGTTCAGTAACTTGAAAGCCAACGGTCCAGTAGCTTCCCCGCAGAAATCTTCCTCGCCCCCCAAATCAAAATTAACCGTTGTCTCCGTTCGCCGCTTTCGTTCGCGGTTTGCCAAATTTGGCCCGGCAAAATTCCTCGGCCATCTGGAACTATCGCAGTCGATACTCCGCGCCTTCCGCCGAGCTCAGATTCCTCTGGTTTTTTCCCAGGGATTTCATCCTCTGCCTAAGGTCTCTTTTGGCCCCCCCATACCCGTCGGTTATGAAAGCTGGGCTGAATTCCTTGATTTCCAAATCCTGGACCCCATCCATCCCCGGGAAGCGGATTCCCGGCTGAATGCCGTCCTCCCCCCTGGGATCAAAATTCTGAAAAGCCAAGAAATTCCCTTGAAATCCCCCTCCATTTTTGATAGTATCGTTAAGATATTATATATGCTTCACTTCCCGGATTCCGAGGGACCCCCGAAGGATGTC
>Ga0315291_10003748_pt1 | contig 19546 bp, 28 predicted proteins | sample YL17G12_20_MG_FD_203070 | JGI IMG/M metagenome (GOLD analysis project Ga0315291, IMG submission 203070) | Sediment microbial communities from Yellowstone Lake, YNP, Wyoming, USA - YL17G12_20 | ecosystem: Environmental > Aquatic > Freshwater > Lake > Sediment | place: USA: Wyoming | collected...
TTTCGGCAGTAGCAAATGTATTTAATCATGTGGACAGAAATGTTCTTTCTCTAAAATTTTAGCATTTTGTTTTTCTTCTTTTTTGTTTGGCAACTAAAACCAGAGTTAAAAAAGCCCTTCAACACGGTGTTTTCTGCTTGTGGCCGAACCCACTCGGCCACCAAACCTGAACGGATTTCTGCTTGGGCAGACGTATATCGAAAAATCCGAACTCAAATAGTCTTACCGCTCCAATGACTTAGCTCCGGCTCGGCCTTTGGCCTCGCCTCCGCAAACGCCGGATCGAATTGTTCCTTTGTTTTCAAAAACAAAACGAGAAAATTTTCGACAGCGATCAGCTGTCGCGCGCTATATTTTTAATGTAGCTCGTGAAGTAAATTCATCAAGAGGATTATATTTATATCAATACTAAAAGTGTTAAAATCGTTCTGCTACTATGGAAAACAACACGTTTCTTCAAGCAAACCTTTGGGGAATAATTGGAACCGTCAGCGGATTAACCGGAGTAATAATAAGCTGGCTTACCTTTAAATACAACACACCAGGTATTGAAATAGAGAAAATGCGTCTCATCATCCCAGATTGGGCAGGTAGAGACTGGAAAGGCAAATCTATAAAAGATCTCGAAAGCAACGTATTGGAATTCAAAATGGAAATAATAGTCAGGAATAAAAGTGGGGGCGCAGGCTCAATTGATAAACCAACACTCCTGCTAAATATTCCTGACGGAAAAAAGCTTCTTCTTATTCCTAAATTCAGGACTATACGTATTTCCCCCGTTACTCAACACCAGGAATACCAAAAAGAAAGTGATAATATCACAAAATTCTGGACAGTAAGACATGGTAAAGCTTTTAATCTCGGGGCCGGTGAAAAATCAGATGAAGAACTTGAATACGAGATATATCGCAATCCTCAACTCATTCACGAAATTGTAGAAAACCTTGAAAATATTAAATATCTAGTTGAGTTTCGGGATAACAAAGGGAAAAGACACGAAAGACAAATAGAGCAGGTTTCTAAAGAAAGCGAAGTGGAACGATAAGTATTTATTATTTCTGTTCCAGTAAGGAAAGAGAGCAATCTTCATCAGTCACACAATCATAGAAAATAGAAACATCTTGGATGACTGCAGGCTTTAGAGACGATATAAAAGTGTCAATCCTTATACGAGAATTTGGAACAAACATAAACAAATAATTTGCGGTTAATTGTAGGCTTCCTTCTGTATACGGTAATCGTGAATAAAAGAACACGCTGTCTAAAGGAAACAATAATTCTGTTACACTGCTATTAGGAACTGGAAAACTTTTACTCTTTACTAAATGACCCCCAACATTGTTCATCTTTAAATAAACACTCTCCGACCTTGTTAATGGATTATTATCCAAACTTGCTTTTATGTAAACATATCCTTTTGAAAGATGACCCTTATCAACGACAATTATAATTTTTGTTTTGTCCTCTTCTAGTTTTGAATTTGGAGTCCAACTTGTAAAATTAGTTATTATATTTAAACGTTTTAAGTTGCCTAGGGAACTATAATCAGGATACTCAGAAGATGTTTCTTTCTTGATAGTCTCCTCAACTTTTTTCGCAACACTATCTGATATCTCTTCTTTGAATTTTTTGTCCTGCAAAGATGTAACTACCTGAAACGTAGTTATTATTACGGCAATTAAAAGAAATGTTATTGAATAAATAAGATTAGAAAGTCGGTTTTTATCAACCTCTCCCTTCTTGTTTTTATTTATTTTCTTTGCCATTTGTAATTTACAAAATAATTATAACCCAATATTAAACCCGCATTCGCAACAATAAGATAAATAATGCACTTTGTCAAAAGTTTGTCACCAAATTCTATAAAAAAGCTACCATTAAAAAAGTTAGACAAGGGCGAAACAATACTTTTTAATCTATCAATTACTGAAAGTGCAAAAAAGAAAGCACCACTAAGCCAAGGATTGTCGGGATTGAAAATTATCAAATATAAAGCATATAAAGCCGATGTCCAAAGTAATCTTATTGCAACAATTTTAATTTGGCGATTTGTTTCATCTGGATCAAGTTTCCTAATTAATAACTTATATTTCTCAGATAGATCTTTAAAACTATCTATTTTCTTATTTAATGCCACGGGCTATTTATTTATGGAATCCATTCTCAATCAGGTTTCTTTTTTTAATTATATAAAATTGACCTGTTTTGTTTGATTGAATAAGATTTAAAACTTCTTTCGCTATATCTTCTGGAGTATTTGCATCTTTAGCATCCTCTGGAAAGTATTTAATGTATTCTTCTGTTGCTGTATCGGAAGGGGAAACACAATTTACGTTTATTTTCTTTTCTTTTAATTCCTCTGAAAGACCAATTGTCAGATCTTCTATTCCTCTTTTAGAAACATAATAAGGAAGCCAGCCTTTTGCTCCATTTTCAAATGTTCCTGAAATGTTAATAATACTTGATCCTTTTGGCATTAGGGAAACTAGACCATGAACAAGAAGTGTCGGAGTAATTAGTCCTACTGAAAAAGTATCTAAAACAACTTTCTGATCAAAAGTTTCGAAATCTTTTCCTGCATACACTTCCCCCTCTCCATGCCAAATTCCTGCAACATTAACCAATATATCTACCTGTCTTGTGGATTGTTTAATTGATTGAATTAGCAAGTTTATAGAATTTACATTACTTAAATCTGTTTCAAGAACGATTCCTTTACCACCATCTTCTTCAACTAACTTTTTTGTTTCTTCTAACTTGTCTTTGCTCCTTGCTACTAATACGGTAGTCACTCCCTGTTTTCCTAACTCAACTGCTATGGCTCTACCAATCCCAGTAGAAGCTCCTGTTACAACTGCAAACTTATCATTCATTTTGTTGGGGTCCAATTTTTAATATACTTCATTAACTCTTTACATTCTTCCCTTAATACTCCTCCAACTATTTCTATTTTTCCTCCGGCGGGTGGGGTTAATTTTTTAGCGTGTTCTTCTGCATGATAATCAGATATTTCGTATGGATTTGGTTGGACATCTTCTTTGTATGCTCCAAAAACTATCTTTGAGACTCCTGTCCAAGAAGCACAAGCAAGACACATAGAACAGGATTCAAGAGTTGAGTAAAGTGTACAACCAGATAAATCTAATGTTTGAAGTTTTTGACAAGCATTTCTCAAACACCCTATTTCTCCATGAGCGGATGGGTCTTTCTTTGGCCAGACTAAACTCCACCCTGTTGCAACAACTTTTCCATCTTTAACCAAAACCGCACCTATTGGAGCACCCCCTGCTTTTTCTGATTTCTTTGCTTCTTCTATTGCCAATTTCACAAAATCTTCGTCTATCATGATTTTTTCTTGCTTTCTAGTTTACTTACTTTTTCTTCAAGTTCTTCTATCTTCGATTCCAGTTCTTCAAGATCGGAGCCATGCGCCTCTCTAATAAAGTTAATTTCTTTAACAAGCCAATCTATAAGGAAAGTAATACCAATGGCGATAATAGCTGAGGCCTTGACAGAAAAACCTGCTAGTGCTGACAAAACTCCTATAACAAAGGCCAACAACAAGCTCTTATAAATATTCCAATTCCACATATCAATATTATACTCCCGACATTATGAAATTCTATCTAAAAGAGGGCTATAATAATTTGAATGAAAAATAAATTGTTAAAGGTATGGAGGTTTTTACTCCCCTTCTTCTTTGTTTTCTTTTTAATTCACCTTCTTAAAGATATTACTCAAGATATTTTGATGATTAAGACTCCGCTTGATATTTTCGGCGATGCAAAAGAAGATCTTTCATTTCTCTCGCCGGCCTTTCAAAAAATCTATTTGTACGGTTTGGGTAGTCTATCTTTCATTACAGAGGTTTTTATTCTCTACGCTATACCAACAGTTTTAAGAAAGAAGGAAAATAAAATATCAGAGCTTGAGAAATGGTTAATAGCATCTATTGTGTTTTTAGCTATATTCTTCATCATTGCCACACTCCTTGATCCTAGATTTTAGATAAAGGGAGGAGTACCTTCAACCTTTTCAAATTTATTGTTCGCGCTGGGTTGGGAGGGCAAGAACAATGTCCTGCGTCAGCAGGACCTAAATCGCGCGCAAAAAATGCGGAGGCGAGGCCGAAGGCCGAGCCGGAGCTAAGTCATTGGAGCGGTAAGACTATTTGAGTTCGGATTTTTCGATATACGTCTGCAAAGTTAGCCTCAAGTGATATACTTTAATTAGATGAGAAAGATTAAGGTTCATCTTCTTTTTGTTACATTTTTTATTACATGGATAGTATCTATCTCTTATCTTTGGAGGTACCCTCTTCATCTTTTTGTCATATTACTTTTAATTAGTATTATTTATTGTATATTTTTGAAAAAAGACAAAGAAATTTATTATTTTGTTGTTGCCGCAATTTTTGGCCCAATAGGCGAAGCAATTGTTTCAAGAAGTGGTTTATGGACTTATGGAGGAGTAACTATTTTTGGTATTCCTCATTGGCTTCCATTGGCGTGGGGTATTACCGCAGTTGCCATAAAGAAATATCTTGAAGGGTTGTCCAATTAAATAAATAGAAATTCCTGACATAGTAGTTCGACTGGGCTCACTATTTTCAATTCACTAGCCCCTGCAAAATAGCCTCAGATGATATAATTCAAATAATGATTATAAGAAAAGCTACAAAAGATGATGTAAAGACACTTCAGAACTTAAATGATGAGGTCTTTGTAGACAATCATAAATATGTCCCTACTCCTCAGCAACTGGAGAATAGTATTCGTGCCTTAATTCCGCTAAATCCCGGGGACCCCCGCATAAAACGCTACCAATCAGAAATGCCTGAGGCAAAAGAAAGAGTAAGTAACTGGCGGGATGTCGTTGAACGAATTAAAAAGATTTAGAAAATAGGCTACTTTAACCTTGCGATATTTGCATCAACCATTTTTCTTATCAGTTCTCTGAATTTTACCCTAGGTTTCCATCCCAAGCTTTTCCTTGCCCTTGAAGCATCGGCTACAAGAGGTCCCGTTTCCGTGGGCCTTATAAATCTTCGGTCAACCGTAACATACTTTTTCCAATTTTTGCCAACATATCCGAATGCCTCTTCGCAAAGCTCCTGCACGGTGTGAACCTCCCCTGTTCCTATTACAAAATCCCGGGGTTTTGCCTGCTGTAGCATAAGATACGCCGCTTCAACATAATCTCCCGCATATCCCCAATCCCGCTTTGCCTCCAAATTTCCCATCGCGACTTTCCAGTTTCTGACAATCGGCTCCCCTTCTTCATTCAAAAATTCGGAATTTCTAATACCCAATTTCGCGCAAGCCGCTGCATAGGCTACTTTTTGGGTTACAAAGGATAGGGCTCGCCTTGGGGACTCGTGATTAAAAAGAATTCCGGATACGGCAAACATTCCGTAGCTTTCTCTATAAATTTTTGTCATGTTATGGGCATAAAGCTTGGCAGCGGCATAAGGATTTGCGGGGTTAAAGGGGGTATCTTCATTTTGGGGAATCTCTCTTACCCAACCGAACATTTCAGAACTTGATGCTTGATAGAATTTTGCTTTGGGGCAAACTTCTTTTACAGCATCCAGCATCCTGTGGGCCCCAATTGCCGTAATTTCAGCCGTATGAATAGGTTGCTTAAAGCTCTCCGCCGGAACCGATTGGGAAGCAAAATTGTATACCTCGTCGGGCATAACTTGCCTTAAGGCTTCAACTAGAGAGACCGGATCAAGTAAGTCAGCCTGAATAAGATTGAGTTTTTCCTGAATGTGGTCGATGTTTGCGTATTTGAAATGGCTGGTCTTTCTCACCAAACCTGCTACGTTATATCCTTTTTTAAGTAGAAGCTCGGCCATATACGAGCCGTCTTGGCCGGTTATTCCCGTTATCAGGACCGTCTTTTGCCTTTTTGTCCTAATTTTTGACATTGTGGTCGATATCATAACACCAAATTCAAATTTATTCAAAAAAACCTCTTTTTTGGCGTTGACTCATCTGTTACAATACGCTAGGTGATTGATATGGTAAAAGCTATTTCATATTGGAAGGGGGCGAATCTAAATGTTCGTCGTCAAAAAGAAAAGAGGCGAGACGGAAGACAGGCTAATTGCTCGTTTCAGGAAGAAAACCCTAAACGAGGGAATCCTCTTGGAGCTTAGAGAGAGGGAACGCTACAAAAAGCCCGCGGAAAAACGAAAAGAAAAGAAGTACCGCCTCGAATACCTTCGAGAGATGGAAAAAAAGAGGAATTTCTAAGAAGCATTATTGACTCCTAATTACGCTGGGCATAAAATGAGGTAAGGCTGTGTAGCTTTATGAAAATTATTGAGAGCTTTAAAACTCTTCCTCTTCGTGCCAGGCAGCTATTGTCTCTCGGAATAATTTTCGCTCTCACTATAGCCCTCCCTCTTTTTGTATGGGCAATCCTAACACAGCGCTTTGATGTTAGGAAAAGAGCGGCCCCCGCCGAATCTACTCTTCCAGCAAACGTCTACGAGAACGAGTTTATGAGAATATGGGACACTCGAGTGTTCCCCGGAATAATCGATTTGTTCTACAGAAATCCATCAGACGGATCTTGGCATCAGTATAACAATATCGTGCCGATTGCCAAGGTAAATAATAGTTGGGCCAATGCGGAACTCGACCGCTCTACAATCGAAACAAGTCTTTTGAGTGATACCAATGGAACGAAATTGGTTAAGTACCAATTCTCGAAACTTTCTAACGGGGCTCATTTTTATCTCGTAATGGAACTTGCGCCTGGACAGAAAACCGTTAAGTTCACTGCTTACCCAAATGAGGATTCCGCACCCTTAGAAGCTTTCTCGTTGGGCAATTATTTTGGATACGCTGAATTAGTTCGATATCTGACAATAAATAACCAAACGCTAGATGCCTTAAGTTACGCTCGTCCAGCCGGCGGAAATTATCAACTAGGAGACTTTTACAATCTTCCTGCGCCTTCTGACAACACAGTGAAATTCTGGGGTGAGGGGGGAATAATACAAAAACAATCTGTAGATACTCCTTTGACCGAGCAGGATGTTTTAATGGCCGAAGTAAGATATACACCTTGGCTACCCAGTCAGGCTCCGCCGGGGAAAAACTGGTTTGAAACAGTTCATATTACACGAGAACCTTTTACACCAAGCAAGGCCGTGTGGCACTTTGGCTGGGAAGAATCTATAACCCCGGTTCCATCTCCAACATTAAGCCCATCCCCCACCAGCATGTGTACAAGGAATCAAATGACTCTCGCGGTCAGCCCCCCATCCCAGTCGGGTATCCCCGGCCAGAGGCTAAGATATCAGGTTAATGTTACCAACAGAGATACTCCCGGTTGCGGCCCAACAAGAGTAAATCTCGGAGCAAGTGTCCCCTCTAATTGGACTGCCACATTTTCTACACAGGCCTTTGATCTCGCCCCCAACCATACCTATTCAGCTCATCTTGATATAACTTCTGCCTCCCAAAACTATTTCTTGGGCCCACAGCCAATACGCGTTAATGTCATCACTACCTCTTTGCTGCATAGCGTTTCTTCGGAAGTTGTGTATGTACTTTCAAGTGTGGCCTCGCCCAGCCCAACTCCATCTCCCACTTCCCTCCGCTGGTATCAAATTTTGAAATTCAGAATAAAGTTTGGTGGTGTTGAGGGTGATAGCGCTGATGGGGCCAAAGTAAGAATCAGGTTTACCAAACTTGCAAGTGGATTTGATTATCAAACTCCACCGGTCGATGTGGCCTATGCAGGAAATGGCGTATACGAAACAATCATTGCCTTAGTTGGCCAAAACCCAATTATCCCAGTCGTTGACGGCTATACAATTTTTGTTAAAGGAGAAAAACATTTGGCAAGGAAATTCTGCTACCAAACTGGACAATCTTCAAGATGTCTCGGCAACGGATACATTTATATTGGGGCTACGAATATCCCCTCTACCCAGACCTTCGACTTCTCGGGTCTCCCCCTAGAACCAGGCGATTTAGCTATCCAAGATGGTGTCGCTGATATAAATGACTTCGGAAAAATTAGGGCTCTTCTTAGTAAAACTTGTTCGCAACTCTCGGTAGAGGAAAAGGCAACAGCGGATCTTGACTATAGTGGCTGTGTAAATATCCGCGATGCCTTCCTAATGAGGAAAACTCTGGAGGCCAAATATGACGAATATTAAACTCATTTTTAAATCCGTAATTTTGTCTGTCTTTTTATTTTTGGCTAGCCTTGTCTTAGCAAAAACCTCCTCTGCCTCGCCTCGGCTTTTCCTCGACCCCGCTAGCATATCTATCCCCAAAGATTCAGACTTTGACATAAAACTAACAATTGATGTTGAAAACAACTCGGCTTTTGGCGCAGAAGCAATACTAATTTTTCCAAGTTCTGACATTGATATCAAAACTATTTCAAACGGAGGGTTTTTTACAGATTTTTCCCATGCACAGTCGATAGGAAGACTTGAAATACATGGGTTTTTCTCATCCCCCTATGACAGTAAGTCGGGATCCGGAACCTTCGCAAGTCTAAAATTTACTGCCAAGAAAGATCTGGGGTCGGGTGTAATCTCCTTTGTCTGCACGGGAGGAGAAAACGACACGCAAATTCTCAATACTAATGGAATAAACATCCTTTCCTGCGGGATATTAAACCAATCTAATCTCACTTATGTAGCCGCCGACACAGGAGGGACCGGGGTAACTTCTTCTCCTACCCCCACCCAGGGTGAACCGAACTCCTGCGGAGGAACGTGTGGCTCTAACTATAACTGTAAAGCTGGATTTTTCTGCTATCAAGGCTATTGTAGAAACCCTGCTTGCCAAACCGATGTTGACTGTGTTTGTCCTACAGCCAAACCAACTGTTAGACCCAAGACAGTATCCTCTCCCACTCCTCAGGCAGTAGAACTTTTGGTATATAGGCCACCTACGTCCAGCGCTACACCGTCGGCAACTGCTACACCTCCACCCGCCGCCGAGGAAAAAAGGGGTATTAAAATCGCTAGTTATGTTCTCTGGGGGTTAGGCCTTGTTGTTATTTTAATTGTTCTTTGGATTATCATCCGAGCCTTAAGGAATAGAAATAATCCTCCGACCAGTCCTTCGACTCAAGACCCCCTAGTGTGAAGAAAGAAAAGTTTCCACAAACTGTTTCCTGTGATATCGTGTAATTCCGTGTTTTAGAATCGCCTCCCGATGATATTTTGTTCCGTATCCTTTATTTCTGCCCCATCCGTATTTTTTGAATTTCGGCCTTTTTCCTAACCGAAGCATTATTTTATCCCTGTAAACTTTGGCAATTATCGATGCGGCCCCTATACTTAGGGATTTTTCGTCTCCGTCAATTATCGCCATTTGTCTGCCTTTGGGATTTCCCCTAACATACGGTATAAAAAAGGCATCTATGAGTAAATAATCTATACTTTTCCCGAGTCTTTTTCTTGTTACCGAGATAGATTTTCTAAAGGCCATCTTTGTCGCTTTTGCCATTCCCAGACGATTTATAACCGATGTAGAAACCTCTCCTACTCCCCAACTTGTAGCATTTTCCTTAATCCATTTGGCTCCCTTTTCTCTTTGCCTCGGAGTTAACTTTTTCGAGTCGTTAATTTTGATATTTTCCGGAACTCGAAGACTCTTTTTAAAGATTACACACCCGGCAACGACAGCTCCAGCAAAAGAACCCCTTCCTACCTCATCGACTCCCGCCACATAGGTAAAACGCTTCCAAAGTTTTTTCTCTACTCTAAAATTAGGTTTTTCTGCCTGCCGTTGCATTTGTTTTTCTAAGCCGTTTTATGGAGAGCTCCAGCCTTCCCCGGACAGCGGGGAACGCCCCTCGCATAATTAAATCCTTAACTTTGGGTTCGGAAAATAATTTATCTGCTTCTTCGTCGCCAAGTATTTTTCTGTTTGCGTCTTCCTTTTCCTCTTTACAACCCACGATGTTAATTGCAGCCCAACGGGCATTTCGAAGGTAGGGGTTAACCTTGGGTCTAGAAAGATGCTCCCTTACTGTATATGCAATTGCATCAAAAAGTGCCTTTCTTTCGGCTTTTGAAACCCCCGTTCTGGGATTGGTAAACGCAGAGTGATTTTCCAGAATAAACTCTAATTGTCTTGCCGTAAGTTCAAATCTCCAGCGATATTCTTCTTTCCTGGTGGTCAGTTCCCGAAGATTTCTGTCAAACTTTCCGACCATCTTGCCTATTGCGGTTAAACGCAAAAATGCCCTTGTGTGGGCGGCGAGGATTTCGGAAACTACCTTCAACCAATTGGCTCGGTCGATTATATCCGGCTGGGTGGCTGCGATTAAGTAATTACGTGCTTCACTTTTCCTCTTGTCCTTTGGGTCGTAAAGGCCAGCCTCCTCCAAAAACCTTCCAGTTTCTGCGGCAAGTATTACAAGATCTTCCTTAGTAATTCTTCTTTTTAATAAAAACCTAAACGCCAGTTCCTCCGTTTTCTCAATTATTCTTTTTGCCAATTCGACCTCGGCACCGGCTACCTCTCCCCATCCAAGGTGTCCAAGAATTTCCTTTTGCTGTTCTATCGCATCCTCCATGGTTTTGACCGTGCTTATCATTTGCTCCCTTACGTCCCTGCCTTCGGGAAGATTGGTTAAATACTCTTCGTTTCTTCCCGGTGGCCATTTAACCTTAAACTTCCTGTCTTTGGGGTTTACAATCTCTCTTCTATAAGTTACTTCTACTATCTCTCCCGACTCCCTTCTTATCCTTTTTTTAATCCTCCCTTCGCTATCTTCGACTAGCCTTGTTCTTATCGGCTGATATGTAGGGAGAAGAATCTCACCAAGAGGGCTATATCTGACGTCTCCTGACCTCCCGGAACCGGAAAGGGTTTTTTGATCTAAAAAGTCACGGTATTTGGCCGTATCTTCGAAGATGATTGCTGCTCTCTCTTGTCCCGCCTTGACTCTTTCTTCCCCTTTTTCTTCAATATAAGCCCTTAATACTAATATCTTGGAGGCTGCTGGATCTGGGGATGGTGCCGCCTGCCCGTCGCCTCTTTCGGGATGAATTGGCCCCCCGATTCTTTCTGGATTTCCCATATTGAGTGGGACTATTATACAACTAGCTTGTTAATTTGGTTTAACTTTGTTACAATTTCTGCGTGAAGCAAGTTTTAGCCTATTTAAGCGAGGTAAGGCTTGAGCTCTCCAAAGTAACCTGGCCAAAAAGAAGCGAAGTAATAAAGTTAACAACAGTTGTCTTTATTATCTCGGGAATTGTTGGCATCTATACAGGAACTTTGGATTATATTTTTACAAAACTTTTGGAGTTTTTTGTAGCCAGATAGATTAATGGATACTAACGAAACAGCAGTTAACGAGCGAGGAACCGGGAAGAAAAAAATCCCCGGACACATCGTCATTGGGGAGAGCAAAGACCCCAATACCAAATGGTACGTGGTTCATACCGCTTCGGGCCATGAAGTGAGAGTTTCAGAGACCCTAAGACAAAGGGTCGAAACCATGAGCCTTGAAGGCAAAATCTTTGAGCTTCTGGTGCCAACCCAAGATAGAGTCATAATAAGGGGCGGAAAAAAGGCTACAGTCAAGGAGAAAATCTTCCCGGGGTACTTACTTGTTAAAATGATTTTAGACGACCCCACCTGGCTTGCCGTAAGAACCACTCCTGGAATTACAGGATTCGTGGGTGCAGGAAATAAGCCTACTCCTTTATCCGATGAGGAAGTAACAAACATTCAAAAGTTCGTCTCGGCTCCTGCTCCGAGATTTAAAACCAAATTCTCAGTGGGAGAGGCAGTCAAAATTACGGACGGACCATTTGCCGACTTTCTTGGAACAATTCACGAAATGGACGAAGAAAAGGGTAAAGTCAAAGTTTTAGTCTCAATCTTTGGAAGAGAAACCCCGGTCGAGCTTGACTTTCTTCAAATAGCTAAGGTCTAATGACCGAAAATAAGCCCGAAACCCAAGAAAAGCAGCTTGACCCGTTTGATGCATTAGTTGCTGGAATTAAAATCGCGCAGGAAAGACAAAAGGCTGAAGGCAAAACTATCCTTCCTACCCCTGAAATAGACAAATACATAAAGAAAAAGGGCGAGGAGCCTAAAAAATAATAACCCTCTTTATTCTACTTTTTTCGAAACGAGAAGCAAAATTTTCCATCTGCTCTTGGCTAATTTCGGGCAGGGAGTCTCCTTCGTGTATGTGTTCTAATATTTTAAGACCAAGTTCGATTAAATCCTCATTTTGTGGCGGGGTCCTAGCTTTTTTGGTATATTCTTTAGACCTTCGCATCTCCTCCTCGAAAAAATAACTCAAAACCTTGTGATGAGGTTCGGGTAGGCCGAAAAATCTATCTCGAACGGCTCTTTCTGGCGGCACGCCGAAATTCTGACACAACAAAATGAATTTTACAATCGTCTCTGTCTTGTGTTACAATTTCCTTACCTCGCAAACCGAGGGAGACACGACGGGTGTCGAAAGCTTCATTAAGCCTCTTCGTAACACTCGTAATTGTCCAATACTTATAAACTCATGGCAGCAAAGAAGATAAAGACAGTCGTTAAAGTCAATTTACCCGCAGGGGAAGCTACACCCGCTCCGCCCTTGGGCCCGGCATTGGGTCAGCACGGTGTGGCCATAATGGATTTTGTAAAAGCATATAACGAAAGAACAGTCGAAATGAAAGGCAACACGGTTCCTGCGGTTATAACAATTTACGAGGACAGAAGCTTCGATTTTGAAATCAAAAAAGCCCCGGTTGCCGATATGATTAAAAAAGAACTCGGGATAGAAAAAGGCTCGGGAACTACCCCAAAGGAGCTTGCGGGAACTCTAAGGCGGGACCAACTTGAAAAAATCGCCAAAGAGAAACTTGACGACTTAAATACCAAAGATTTGGAGGCCGCAGTCAAAATCGTCGCAGGAACAGCAAGGTCCATGGGAGTAAAAGTAGAAGAATAATTTTGCCAAAATGGGAAAAACAAAAACAGCTTTCGTTGGCGAAAAATTAGAAGAACCAAAGAAAAAAAGAAAAGAAGAACCAAAAAAGGTTCATATTTCTGGTCTTAAGGGCGGGCAACGAATAAAAGTCGTTGAAGCCGAACTCCCCACCGAAGGCAAGGAAGAGAAAACCGAAGGTCCCGAGCGACCGAAAGGAGTCGAGGGAAAGGCCAAGGGGCCTAAAATCAGAAGCAAAAAATATAAAGAAGCAAAAACAAAAATTAGGCCGGGAGAGCTTTATCCTTTAGTCGAAGCAATAAAATTAGTTAAAGAAACATCTTATTCAAAGTTTGACGGAAGCGTTGAGCTTCACTTAGTAGTCAAAAAGACCGGAACCGCTGCAAAAGTCACTCTTCCCCACTCGGGAGGGAAAGAAAAGAAAGTAGAAATTGCATCCGACGAAACGGTTAAGAAACTTGAAGCAGGAAAAATAGATTTTGACATACTTTTGGCAACTGCCGATATGATGCCGAAGCTTGTCCCCTTTGCCAGAACCTTAGGACCCAAGGGATTAATGCCAAACCCCAAAAATGGAACCCTTCTTTCCGACATCAAAAAAGCCAAATCATTCTCCCCCGCTACCCTTAACTTAAAAACCGAAAAAGAGGCACCTCTTATCCATACGGTAGTCGGAAAGGTAAGCCAAGACGACAAGGAATTAATCGAAAATACCGAAGCCATATTAAATGCCTTGGGAGGTTCAAAACAGATTGTTAAAGGATATATGAAAGCCACCATGGGGCCTTCGGTGAAAATTGACATCTCTTTAGTTAAGATTATGCTAAAATAAAAAATTAAATGGCTGAACCAATTCCCGAAAGACCAATCGAAAAAGTAAAGAGACTTCAAGGGGAAAGCCCACAAACCCCCACTGACGAGAGCGCCCAATGGCCGGCAGGAAAGGAGCATTATCCCCCATTTGTAAAGGGTACTCCGGGAGTTGAAGATTGGAAACCGGGAGCTGGCAGTTTATCCCCAAAGCCGGAGGGACCAAGTGCTCCTTATCCTAAAGCGGGTGGCGAATTACCACACGTGCCACCATTTGTTGAAGAAGAAGAGCCGATTTCTTAAATCGTTCTTGTTTTTTGGCAAATCTTTTGTTATATTAATCTTTGTCCGAAGATAGCACGCACATAAATAAGTCGTGCCGAGGAATATGAAAAAACAAGAAAAAATCTTCTTTGTAGAAAACCTCACCGAAGAACTAAGGTCGGCGAAAAGCGTTGTTCTTATTAATTATGCAGGCCTTTCCGTTAAAGCCCAACAGGAACTCAAAAAAAGATTAAAAGAGGTCGGAGCAAAAATGCTTGTTGTTAAAAATACCCTTCTTAAAAGGGCGGGTGAAGCTGCAAAAGTCGACAACCAAATCCTCACGGACAGCGTTCTAACCGGTCAGACCGCCCTGGTTATTTCCGAGGATGATCCTATCGCTCCTCTTGGCGTTTTGGGTAAATTTGCAAAAGAATTCGAGGTACCCCAATTTAAGGTGGGACTTGTTGAGGGTTCGTTTCAAGATACCGAAGCTCTTAAAAAACTCTCCGCCCTCCCGGGCAAGGATGCCCTTTTGAGTCAGCTTCTCGGAGCACTCATGTCGCCTTCATACGGACTGGTGGGAACCTTAAACGCCAATATGCAAAAACTTCTTTTTATTCTCAAATCGAAAGCGGGGTGATATTAATGGCAAAGGAAGAAAAATCGACAAAAAAGGTTGACGAGTTGGTAGAAGAAATCTCAAAACTATCTGTTTTGGAACTATCGGAATTGGTTAGTGCTCTTCAAGAAAAACTAGGAGTATCAGCAACCATGCCGGTTGCAGCAACGCCAGCGAGTGCGGCTCCAGCCGCCGAGGCCGAGGGAGTAGCTCAAGGAGGAGGCGCAGCCATCCAAACCGTTGTAATGACCAATGCGGGAGGAAATAAAATCGGAGTCATTAAGGCACTAAGGGAAATTAATCGAAATCTTACCCTAATGGATGCCAAGAATATGACCGAGGCTGTTCCGGCAGAAGTTCTCAAAGATGCAAAGGCTGAAGACGCAAAAAGCGCAGAGGAAAAACTTAAAGCCGCCGGCGCAACGGTAGAGCTTAAATAACTTTTTCTTTAAAGTTCTTAACTAGTTCTTTCAAAAAGGCATCTCTTGCTTTCATTTCCCAGCGTGGAAAGCCAATCTGGTCGTTTATCTCAAATATTTTTGGAATTCCATCTTTCCCTATTCCAAAATCAAGGCTATATGCGGGATTGTCGTAATCTCTGTAAAATTTCTCCGCAATCTCTCCAACAATCTTTTTAATGCTTTCGGGAACTTCTGAATAATCAACTTCTGTCAAAATTCCACCCTGCGCGGCATTGGCCATAAAACTTCCCTTCTCGGGAACCCGAACATGCGACCAAACCGCTTTTGCGTTAACTATCGCAACCCTTAAATCGTGCAAACCATTTGTAATCCCGTCAATTCCATCGGAGGTGTCGACAAATTCCTGCGCGATATAGTGTTTGTATTTTTTCTCGAATTTAAATCCCACGGCTTTTTCTTTTGGTCCAATAAAAACTCCAAAACCTTTTAAGCCGTTATAGGGCTTAAGCACCACCCATTTGGTTTTATGCGGAACGCTGTTATTCTGCGGAACGCCGTTATTCATTTTTGGAAGAATGTCTGCCAAGTCGCTTTCTTTCTGTGCCCAAAAAGTTTCGGGCATGTATTTTCCAATTTCTTGATACGCTTTCCACTTGTCCCAGCAAAGAACTTTAAAATCTGGTCTATTGACCCAAATTATGTCGTTATCTCCTTCCGGAGGAAACTTAATACCCGCGCTTCTGTCGTAAACCAAATCGGCTACTATTGGGGTATTTATTTTTCTAAATTTACCATTCTCGAAAAGCCAGCCACCCTCAAAAATCCCATTTCCTTTGTAAGTTTTTCTTGTCAGAACATAAACTTCCCAACCTTCCTTTCTACACAATTCCAATAACCTAAGATATACGGGTAGCTTAACTCCAATGTGGCCAAATGGATTATTTCCGGTAAATTCTTTGGAGAAAGCGACCCCGATCTTAAAGTTGGCCATTTATGTATTGCTTTCTTTTGCCAAGAAATCGGCTAATTCGTAGATTTCTGGAGAAATTTTAGTATCATATGTAAACCCTGGTCCCCTGTTAATCTCAACCAACCAAACTTTATCAGTACCCCTCTCGACCGCGACATCCACTCCGGCAATTTGAAGGTTTAAAGTTTTCGATCCTGAGATTGCGGCTGACGAAATGTTCTGAGGAATTTTAGCTATCGGCAAAAACTCTTCTTTCCCGCCAAGGGCAATATTGTGCCTAAATTCCCCTTTCGCAGTAATTATCTTCCTTTCCCAAACCCCGACTTTTTCCCCCAAAACCAATACTCTATATTCGTCTTTTATATCAATATATTTCTGAAACATATACTTGTTTTCTCCGCTCCGACTATCCGTAAGAGGAAGTTTTCCGAAGTCTTCTTTCGACTCTATCAGGTGAACTCCCTTGCCCCTTTGCAGCGAAAGCTCCTTTGCCACCAAGGGAAACCCCAATTTTTTGATAATTTTTCCCTGATACTTCTCAATATTCGTCTGCCAGACGTAAATCGTGGGAAAGACGGGAAGGCCTGCCATTGCAAGCTTCAGAAGAGAAGTAAACTTACTTCCAAGTGGGCCGATTTCACTCCATGAAGTATCTATATATTTAATTCGCCGCTCCTTAAGATAACAGGCCAGGGTTGCCGCCACGCCCGAAAATTTATCTCCGGCCCGCCTAAAATAGACAAGGTCGAAATCGGCTAGGGCCGTCCCCTCTATGGCAACTTTTATGTACTTCCCGTCTATCTCAAAATATAAATCCGAAAATCTGGCCAATACTATCCGGATACCTCTTCCTGCAAGCCTTTGGGCAATTAGCTCGGCAAAAAGTTCTTTTTTGGACCCTATTTTGTCAACCAAAATTAATATTTTTTTCATGATCAATCTGCCTTGACTAAAAACCCTTTTAGATCTTTCCGTCCAATTATAAGTGGTGTTCTTAATGGAACTCTGTTCGCAACGTTTGCAATAGTGCTTATTTTCCTACCCGCCAAATAAAAATTCAAACTAATGACTCTTCTTTTTTCTTTTCCTAGTGAGCTTTTATAAAGCTTCGTCCATAAGACATTGCTTTTGGTTAGAAGTCCCGACTTTTCGGCCAAATCCCTATCTATCGATGTCTTCCACGCACCCGTATCAACCTTTGCTTCAACGTAAACCCCATGTCCATTTCCGCTAATTACTTTTACTTTTTCCCAAACGTTTATCGTTTTTATTCCTTCTTCTGCTTTTACCCTATCCGCAAATCTCACGGCAAATAAAGCTTTGGCGATTTTTACTCCGTGCTCGGCGTCTCTTACTTCCAAATCCTCAACCCGCTCAACGCGCTTTTTTAATCCGGACATATTTGCAAGCTGTATCTGAAGACCCGGCTGGGCATTTAACTCCAAAACCATCGGCCCTTTTTCCGGATGCAAAACCATATCAACCCCCAGATAACCCATTGTTGAAGCAATTTGCGCGGAGACCGCGGTTTCTAAGATTTTCGTCCAGTCTGGAATTTTTATTCCGTGAAGTTTACGATTAGTCCCAGGTTTTAGCCTAATTTGTTCCCCATGCCAAATTGCTTTAGTTGTTATTCCCGTTGCAATATCAACGCCCACCCCAATTGCTCCCTGGTGAAGATTTGCCCTTCCTCCCGATTCTTTGGTGGGAAGCCTAAGCATCGCCATTACAGGAACTTTGTTAAAAATAATAATTCTAATGTCCGGTGTTCCCCTGTAAGCGTATTTTCTAAAAGCTTTGTGCCTTCCCACGTATTCCTGAAGAAAAGCCGCATCCGGAATATTACCCATACTGTAGGCCCCCTCCAGGACATCGAGTACATGAAGCTTAAGGTCTTCAACCGTTACCCTTTCTCTTTGGGTAGTAATAAAGTCGTGCCCATCGTTAGCCCTTTTTTTGACAATAATAATCCCCTCTCCGCCAAGCCCGCGGGAGGGCTTAAGCGCGAAAGAGCCCGGAAGAGCCTCCCAATTAAACTCCGAAATGTCGGACGGCAACTTAAACTTTTTATATATTTCGGGACTGGGAATTCCAGCTTTTTTCAAGACCTGTGAGGTACGAAGTTTTGAGTCGGCTACTTTTTTGCCACGAAACGTGTTGTATTTGTAAGAATAAAGCTGTGTACGGGCATTAAGTCCCAAGATTGAGGTTAGTTTCATTACGATGAAATTATTTTTCTAAATTTCCAAAGCTCCATTAGGCGAAGTCCTGCGTATTTACCCAACAGGAAGTTGAAAATAAAAAGGGAACCAAGTAAAATTTCCGGGTTAAGAAGAGCGAACTCATGAACGGGTTTTAAGGTAAGAAAAATGAAGGATACCAAAGCCAAGATTAATGTTTCGGTCGTCAAGCTCACGGCAATCTTCGCACTTTTTCCGAGCTGAACTCTGCTAAAGTCTTCGGCCAAAAGAATTAATACCAATACCGGAAAAATCGAAACATTGGAAAGACTTGAATTATTTATTATTGGCGCCGAAAACAAAATCCCCAGAACCGATACCGCCACCCACCAAAGAAGAAGCGCCATCCTTGGTAAGTACTGAAGTTTGATTTTTAGGCGTCTAAGGGAGAATCTGACAAGCATCGAAATGGTTACGATGACCAGAAAAAGCCCTATGCCTACAACCGGTCCTATGGCTACAAAAGTTACAGCCAATGCCGCCGGCAAAAAAATTCCAAAACCTCTAATTCCGATAATGTGTCTGGCAGCGGCTATAACCGAAGCAACAACCGGAAGAAGTAGCAAAAGAACTATTGTATTGGCCGGAACTCCGGCGTCAACCGCCGAGCGAATTGCGTATTTAATTGGATTTAACGGCCAAACAGGGCCCAATTTTTGCTCCTCAAGTAGTTTTTCCAAGGGACCCAGGGTTTCTTCTGTTTTTTGAGTTATATCAGGCCTAGCTGTTGCTTCTGGGATTGCCATTGGAGTGGCGCTGGCTGTAGCCGTTGGGGTTGGCGAAGGCGTTCTTGCCAATACATTTACGGGGCTTGCCAAAAAGCCCACTAAAGCCAATAGAAAAATTAAGCTAAGCTTACGCATGGAAATAAACAGAGCTAATTATACAATTTTAGCCTGTCAAAGTATAATATCGACAAATGGAAAGGGAACGCACCAATCTTGCCCTTTTGGAATCGGTTGTCTCTGCGGCCGTTTCCAGGCTTCAGCCTAAACTCGAATATTGGGGTACGGGCGCGGAAACTCCCAGAACAGATTGGGAAAGGCCCGGGGCTTTGGGAGAAGAGTCTCTGGAGAGCTTCTAAATTCGGTGGACCTAAACTATCTTGCAGGAAAGAACGAGTGGGCAATAGTCGGCGCCTGATGGGAGCTTCTCTGGGGCGTAAAAACGCCGGAGCAGGTCCTTCGAAAAAGAGAAGAGTTACGGGCTAAGGCCGATGCGGGGATTGTGCTTACTAAAATCGAGGAACTTTGGTTAAATCTAATTC
>Ga0315291_10003749_pt1 | contig 19539 bp, 15 predicted proteins | sample YL17G12_20_MG_FD_203070 | JGI IMG/M metagenome (GOLD analysis project Ga0315291, IMG submission 203070) | Sediment microbial communities from Yellowstone Lake, YNP, Wyoming, USA - YL17G12_20 | ecosystem: Environmental > Aquatic > Freshwater > Lake > Sediment | place: USA: Wyoming | collected...
CGATACTCTGCAGAAAAGGCCCCAATTGACTCTGAACGGCGCCCGGCAGGGGCGTCATAAAGTAGAGGAACACGATCGAGGGCCACGACCATCGCAGCACCCGCCAGCCGCCGAGGAACATGGCCACGCCGGCGGCAAAGGGGAGGAGCGACCATTCGTCGGTCCTCTCCATCACCAGCCAAGACGAGACCAGCCGCATCACCGCCCAGACGGCGAAGAAGGCCATGGCCCACCAGGTCCAGTCGGCAGACTGCCGCGTATCGGCCGGCGCCTGCCGGAACAGCTCGGCGACCAGCAAGACCAGCCCACCCAGCACTCCGCCGTAACACGCGGCCAATACGATCTCGGACCCAGCCACGGGGCCTTGCTGGGGACCGTACCAGGCGTACAAGGGCGTCGCCAGGGCCGCCCCCACGACGACCCCGATCCACGTGGTCTTGGACCGCAGCAACGCTGTGACCCAGTCCCCCTTGTTCCACAACAGACTGAACCACCAGCCTTCCTCCTTCGATTCCCCAGCGATCATCCGGCCCCGGGCCAGCAGCAGGACCAGGGCGAAGATCGGCACGAAGAACCCGTGTCCGTAATCCGGTCGGCACCACCAACCCACAAGACGCACGATCACTGCGCCGTACGACCAGAGGAAGATGCCGATCAGCAGCAGCCAGCCGGTCACAATCGAGGGTCGCAACAAGTTGCCTCTCCAGTCCGTCAACGCGAGCTTGCTCATATCCTTGGCTTCCGTCGGGGGTCACGCGGCGATCGCGGCAGGCCCGGCCGTGTTCTGACCAGACGGCCGGAATACACTCCGTGCCGGGCGGTCATGGCCCGCAGGTCACAGTCCTCAAACCGTTGACGGGTATTTGTAGATCGAGGCCCACATTGGGCGCCGGGTTGGCTCGGGTGCGGGACAAATCACTCACGGCACGTGACAGCGGGCCGCTGGACTCTCACCCGGTTCTTGCGTGCACTTTGCAGGGCCAATCACGCATCAGGAAAAGAAAGGGCAATCGTGGGAACCGGCGATTGGCGACCGAACTGCGTTGATCCCCAATAGAACAAGCATGACAAGGGCGTCCACAGGCGGTCCAGCCGGGTCCCTTTATTGTGATTAGACCTCAGCGAAAAGTCAAGGGGCTGGGCCGGAGGTCGTTTCGCGCGAGAAAAAGGGGACAGGTCCAATTTGTGCGAAGCACCCTTCGGGCCGTTCCGGCAAATTGGACCTGTCCCCTTTTTCATTCTGAGGCACGACAGGGGACCTGCCGGCGCACACTCCGTCCCTGTGGGTGGCGCAAGCCGCCGCGCACCCGAGAACCTCCATCGGCGTCCGTGACCCAAATCCGACGTTCATCGCAGGTTCGCTTCCCTCCGTGGAAGCGTCAATTTAGGATTCCACCTGGGAAGCTCCGTGAGGGGCAGAAGAAGGCGGCAGGTCACCCCTCGCCCGTATCTGGCCCGGTGCTCGCACTCGCCTTGCCCGATCCTGGGGGAAGCCCCAATGGCAGTAGTGAAATGGCTGGGAAGTGAAATAACTAGGAAACCCCCAGGAGGCGAAATCCGCTGCTGCACAACCCGATGTGGCCTCCGCTGTCACGACGACCAAGGCTCTGTCGGCGTAGGGACCGATCTCCGCTGCGTCACCAGTCGCGACCACTTCTGCCTTCCCGGCCAAACAACCACCACACGCCGGCCTTCACTGCACACACGCCGGCGTCGGACGGCCTTTGCCACTGACGGATACTCGTCCCTCAAACGTCCAGCTTGATCGAAGGCAACCGAAAAGTCAAGTGTCCCGGCCTAGGCCCACCAGCAGGGGGGGGAGAGACAGCGGCAGGACATGCCGACGGGGCGTCCAACGGCGGGTGCGCTAACCGGCATTTCTCACCAACACCCGACGTCGGATCACAGTGTGCCACTGCTTCGCAGAAGCAGTGCGGGGCAGAATCCCTCGTCACTGCTTGCCTTACGTCAAGCAGTGGCACACTGTGGTGAGAAATGCGGGCTAACCGGCATTTCGCCAGCACCGCACCTTGGATCACAGTGTGCTACTGCCTCGCAGCAGCGGTGCGAGGCGGAACTCCTCATCACTGCTTGCCTAAGGTCAAGCAGTGGCACACCGGGCAAGCAGCCTGGTGGAGACGCCCTTCAGCGGCCCGTGAACTGACGGGTGCCCGCCCCGTCGCCGTCGGGCCCAACGGGCTATGTGGAACCACATAGGAACTTGTGCTCAGAGTATTTCGCACATTCCGTGTGCGGGGCTGCGGCACACGGAGTGGGCCGCCTACCTTCCTGTGCGGGTCCACCTAGTCGATGGGCTCCAGAAGGAAATCGTCGACCTCGACCGACGCACCCTTCTGAATGAAATTGACCCTCACCAGAAGTCGCGTCTCCCCACGGCGGGTCAACACTGTGCCCTCCAGTCCGGCCAACGGCCCGTGACGCACCCGAACGTGGTTCCCCGGCACCAGTCGGCTCTCGACCGTCAACGGCGCCTTGGAAGCAATGAGTCTGCGAAGTTGTCTCAGGTCGTGCAACAGGCACGCGGGGTCGTCGATCGTGAGGATCCGGGAGATACGGTTGGTGGTCAGGCTGTGGATCCGCTCCTGGTCCGTGCCAAAGAGGAATACGTAGCCTGGGAAGAGTGGGGTGTGCGAAGAGATCTTGCGGCCACGAGAGACCCAGGTCTTTTTCACCAAGGGCAGATAGAACGGGATCTCGAAGCTCAGCAGGTCGCGGGAGATCGCTTTCTCCTGGCGGGCCCTGGTGTAGAGGACCCACCATTGCCGCTCGGACGGCTGGGAGGCCATCTCGTCCAAAAGCGTGGCGGGATAAAGGCTGGGTTCTTCGCCAAGAATCGGCATCGTCGATCTCCCCCGCCCCGGATCCGCGATTCCCTCACGATTTGGGCCACACGACCCTGAAGTATATCCCGGGTAGAGGGCGCGTTCAAATCGGCGACTGCCCGGCAGGCAATCGATCTCGCCGCAGGATGCTGTGCGTGGCGGTCGCAAGTTCTTTCTGTCCAATTACTTGTAACGACGCCCACCACCTCGGGATGAGCGCAGGTGGATCCCTCCACGAGGCAGTGAAAAACCGTTTCCGCAAGGACCACCGCCAGTTTCCGGCAGTAGATTCAGAGGGCCGGATTATGCTAGGCTTACATGCGCCGTTTGTGCCCATTCGGGACAGGCCCCTCTGAAGCCCATCCCGGTCGATCAGTGCCCGCAACGGAGAGCAGCCAAGATGTGTGGAATCGTCGGATACGTCGGACCCAGGGAGGCGTGCGAATTCCTCGTCCGGGGGCTCCACCGGCTGGAGTACCGGGGCTACGACAGCGCCGGGGTGGCCGCGGTGACACCGGAAGCAGGGCTGACGCTGGTGAAGGCTTCCGGGCGGATCGAGCGGCTGGAGGCCCGACTGGCCGACACCCCGCTGGTCGGCCGGACCGGGATCGGGCACACCCGCTGGGCCACCCACGGCGCGCCGAGCGACCAGAACGCCCATCCGCACTTCGGTGGCGACGGGGTCCTGGCGGTGGTCCACAACGGCGTGATCGAGAACTTCCCGCCGCTCAGACAGCGACTGGAGGCGGAAGGCTACCAATTCGCCTCCGCCACCGATACGGAGGTGATTGCCCACCTGATCGACAGCCAGTTGAGGCAGAAGCCGCCAGTGGGCGACCTGGCCGCGTCGGGCTACAGGCCGCTGGTCGAGGCGGTCCAGACGGCCCTTGCGCAGCTCCTGGGAACTTTCGGACTGGCCGTCATTTTCCGCGACTGGCCGGAGGTGCTGATCGCGGCCCGGCGGGGCAGCCCGTTGATCGTGGGGGTCGGCGTGGGTGAACATTTCGTGGCCAGCGACGCCTCGCCCCTGATCGGCTACACCGACAAGATCGTCTACCTGGCCGACCACGAGTTGGCGGTGGTCACGGCCGATGCCCTGCGCGTGATCCACCGCGACCAGGGCCACGTCAGCTACAGCGTCGAGGTGCTGGACATCGAGTCGGGCGACGTGGAACGGGGCGGTTACGAGCACTACATGCTCAAGGAAATCTTCGAGCAGCCCGAGTCCATCCGCAACGCCATGCGAGGCCGGCTCGACCTGGACGCGGCCACGGCGAAGTTCGGCGGGCTGACGCTCACGCCGCGACAGCTCCGCCGCGTGGAGCGCTTCCTGATGACCGCCTGCGGCACGAGCTGGCACGCGGCGCTGGTCGGCGAGCACCAGATCGAGGCCCTGGCCCGGCTGCCGGTCGAGGTGGAATACGCCAGCGAGCTCCGCTACCGCAACCCGCCCATGGAGACCAACACGCTGGTGTTTGCCATTACCCAGAGCGGCGAAACGGCCGACACGCTTGGAGCCCTGCGGGAGATGAAGCGCAAGGGTTACCACGCCCTGGCGATTAACAACGTGGTCGGGAGCACCATTGCCCAGGAGGCCGACGGCGGAGTCTATCTCCACGCCGGACCCGAGATCGGGGTGGCCTCGACCAAGGCGTTCACCTCCCAGTGTACGGTGCTGGCCATGTTGGCGCTGTACTTCGGCCGCCTGCACCACCTGAGCTTCGATGCCGGGATGCGGATCATCGAGGAGCTGCGGGGGTTGCCCGAGAAGGTCCAGCGGGCCCTGGAGACCGACCACAAGGTGCAGCGGATCGCCGAGAAGTACGCCGACTGCAACAACTTCCTTTACCTGGGCCGGCAGTTCAACTTTCCCACCGCCCTGGAAGGGGCGCTAAAGCTGAAGGAGATCAGCTACATCCACGCCGAGGGCTACCCGGCCGCCGAGATGAAGCACGGCCCGATCGCCCTGGTCGACCAGCACACGCCCAGCGTGTTCCTGATGCCGCAGGGCACCGTGTACGACAAAGTGATGGCCAACCTCCAGGAGATCAAGGCCCGGGGGGGCCCCGTCATTGCGGTCGTCGGCGAGGGGGACACGGAGGCGGCCGGGCTGGCCGACGACGTGATCGAAGTGCCCGCCATCGCCGAATTCCTCCAGCCGATCGTCTCGATCATTCCGCTGCAGTTGCTGGCGTACCACATTGCGGTGGCCCGAGGCTGCGACGTCGACAAGCCACGCAATCTGGCGAAGAGCGTGACAGTGGAATAACGGGGAAGACTGGGGGCCGTTTGGCGGCCGATTTCTCCTTTCTTGGCAACTTGCCCCTCGAGCCCCCTTGTCACGTGCCCGGTCTTTGTCGACAATCAGTGGAGAAGAAGAAAAAGGGGACAGGTGCAATTTGCCGGAACGGCCCGAAGGGTGCTTCGCACAAATTGGACCTGTCCCCTTTTTCCGGAATCACGACAGGCTACGCAGGACCAGGATTGGTCAGATGCGCGCGGACCCGGCAGAACTGATACTGTTCGGGGAGATGTCTCCCCATCTGTTTTTCGAGGAGGCAGAGGCGCAGGGAATACCCCCGGAGCGTCTGAAGGACGAGGAGACCCACAATCGCGTCTTTCACCGCTGCCTGATCAAGATCAGGAAGGCGACGGCCAAGGCCGTGGCCTCCGAGCTGGGCATACCGATCACCGATGACCAGGCGCATGCCATCGCCCGTAACAGCCTCACGCCCGAGGTCATCGACGGCCCGGCTCCGTTGGCGGCCGAAGAGCGGGCGATCGCCAAGGTGCTCTACTTCCACGCGGTCAAGGCCGCTGTCGCCCGGCAGGGGATCTCCATCAAGGATCGCGCCGCGCGGGCCGAAGCCCACCGGATGGTGACCGCCGGCGAACGAGGGCTGACGAGCCTACAGAAGTTCAGCCGCGCCTCGGGCTGCCTGGTGGTGGCGGGCATGTTCGCGCTGGGTGCGGCCTCTGCCCTGCTGTCCGCCGTGGTGCTGATGATCGCAGCGATGCCGCAGCCGTGACGGGAACGAATGGCAGCTTTCCCGTGGTTCAACTCGGCTTAGCCAAACTAGGGACAGTCACCCGTTTCGTTCTCGAAATATGGGCGACTGTCCCGCTTGTCCTTTTGTCACCCCAGCCCCGCGTTTCAGGCGGCTACGCGGGCGGAGCGGCGCATGGCCAGCACGCGGCCGGCCCAGAACGTTGTGGCTTCCGCTTTGTCCGGTTCCGGGGGATCTCGACGATCGGTGCCGCGACCGACGTCCTCCAGTTTTTCGTACGAGCCGTCGGCTCGCAAAAGGCACAGCCAGGCGAGCCCCGGCCCGGCCGGCGGTTTCAGCGCACCCTTCATGTTTCTTTCCCCTTTGCGGATTCTCAGGCGGCCAGGCGACGCCTGCGGGTGGGCCGCATGCCGGTGACCCTCACGGGCAGCGCCGCGGCCCCGGTGCAGTGCCGGTAGCTCTTGGCGCGCTGGACCGCGCGGTGCCTGGCAGATTCCGGGTGGGGCTCCGAGAGCTCCAAGCGGCGGTCCAGCTCGCGGTCGATCGCCTCGCTGACCTCGAGCAGCTCCTCGTCAGCCAGTCTTCGTAGTCGTTGTAGTACAGCGTCCATCGCTTGTTATCTCCTTTCAGGGAAGAACTTCAGCAGTCTGGTGGTGAGAGACGTTTGCAGGCGGTGCTTTCGCAACCAGGCCTGGGGAATGCCGCCGTTGGCTTTCGTGTAGCGCTGCGCGAGAAAGCCCTCCAAGTGGATCCGGGCCGCCGATTGCAGCATCTTTTCCAGTTGCTCTTCCCAAGGTGCGTCGCTCATCGGGCCAAGCAACAGGGGCGCACCGCGAACGCGGACGAACAGTTCCAGCCCCTCGTGCATCGCCTCGGTATAGACGGCCACGCACTCGGCCTCCAGCGCGGCAATGGCCTGGGCGAAGGCGGCCATCGCGCGGGCCGGGTCCTCTGTGGCGTCGACGATCGTGACCGCCGTCCGCCGCAGCACGCTGCGGATTTCGTGCAACGACTGGGCGAACGACAGGGTGAAATCACAGGCCGGATACCGTACGGCCCAGTGGGATACTTGGTGCATCAGAGAATTGACCGGATAGAACACCGCAATCACCCGTGCCGATTCTCCGGGAACCTGCTTTGCCATGGTCGAAAGGCCGCTTGCTGATTTGTGCAGGGCCGCCCGACGGCGCCGAACGGCCGCGTTGTCTTCCCCCAACGATTCGGCCTTTAGTACAAACCGCGTGCCAACCGCCGACTGCCGCCTACACAATCGCGCAAAGGCTGAACCGCAGCCGGGTTGCCGCTTGGTCTGTTTGTCGACTACTCAGCGTGAGGCACTCGGACGGCCGCAAGGCGCGACCGGCGGGCGGTAGCAGAGCGCGACAGGGATGCCACCATCGGAAGCCGGCGTGGAGTGGACCGGGAAAAACCACGGCGGCACGGCGGCGTGATAGAGAGCGATCGGGGCCCGGCGGAAATAGCCTATCCCAGAACCTTACGGAACATGCTAAAAAGGGGACAGGTCCAATTTGCCGGAACGGCCCGAAGGGTACTTCGCACAAATTGGACCTGTCCCCTTTTTCCTCCCAGGATCGTGCAAGTTCATTTAGGTGGACGGAGCCGACGGGCACCGACGCGAAGCGTTGGTCGGCGAGGCCCCGAAGTGTCGCGGCTGGGGGCGGCCTCCGGCCGACCGCCAGCCACCCCGGTTCCGCGATAAGCTCGTGCTCCGAGTACGTAGCTGCGCAGGGTTGAGGGGCGCGCGACCCGACCTAAGGAGGAGTCGTCAGGTCAAGTCGTGTTTCTTGAGCTTCCGCGCGAGGGTTGCCCGGTGGACTCGGAGCATCCGAGCCGCCTTGCGCTGGTTGAAGTCGGCGTGCTGCATAGCATGGACGATCGCCTGACGTTCGACCTCCTTGAGGCTTCTCGGCTCGGCCGAGGGGGCACTTGCCAGGGAATCGGTCTCGCTCAGCAGCATGCCCAGGAGCGTTGCCGGCTCCAACCCGGTGGCGTAGAGCCGTTCGACCCAGGCTGCCAGTTCGCGGACGTTGCCCGGCCAGTAGTAGCTCGTCAGCAACGAGCGAATGTCCGGATCGATGGGGACCTGTTCGCGCTGGTAGTGCTGGGCATACAGCGCGGAGAAGTGGTCCAGCAAAACGGGAACGTCTTCGCTGCGATGGCGCAGCGGCGACACCTCGATCCGCACGATGTTCAGCCGGTAGTAGAGGTCCCGGCGGAACCACCCCTGTTCGACCAACTCCCGGAGGTTCCGGTTGGTGCCGGCGACGAAGCGGGTGTCCACGTGGACGGGGATCGGCCTGCCGACGGGCATGACCTCCTGCTCTTGGATCACGCGGAGCAGCTTGGACTGGAGGTGCAGCGGGATCTCGCCGATTTCGTCCAGGAACACGGTGCCGCCATCGGCGGTCCGCACCAGGCCCAGCATGTTCTGCTCCGCCCCGGTGAACGCGCCGCGGACGTGCCCAAAGAACTGGCTCTCGAAGAGCGATTCGCTGATCCCGGCACAGTTGACGGGGATAAAGGGATGGTACTTGCGGGGGCTGCGGGCCCAAAGTCTGCGGGCCAACAGTTCTTTGCCGGTGCCGCTCTCACCCTCGATCAACACGCAGCAGTCGCTGGGGGCGACGGTATCGACTAGCTTGACGACCTTGCGGATCGCCTTGGAAACGCCGAGGATTTCGGGGATCTGCGGCTGTTGCGTAGATGTCCGACCCATGGTGCAGACCACTCCCGGCCGCCATCGCGGGAAGATCCTCGCGGACGACCTTCCCCCTTCTCGCTCCCTCGCCGCTGCCTGCGGAATTCTCCTGAGAGCCTCTCGCCTCGTTCCGAGGTGCGGTACCGCCAATCGCTCCGGCGTGATGCCGATTGCCCCGAAGATGCGAATGTGGGCAATACCCTAAGAATAATTGCTTTGTAACAATTGTCAAGGATTTGCCTGCCTTGACAGGGTCGGGGGAAACCCGACGACCTTCGGGGGGGTGCGTTGGCGGTGCTGAGGGCCACGCGCCCGTCAGGAAAGCTGCCCTCCTCGGGAAGGCAGGTTCCCGGGGAGCATAACGCCGCCCTGCGGCCCGAGGGTCCCCAGCCGCTGACGGGGTAGATCTACCCCACGCCCGGTCCGCGGCCAGGGCACCACCGCACGCCCTGCCGTCGGTCGCGGGGGCCGACGACCTCTGCCCCACAGAGGTCGCCGCGACCGCTCAGCGACTGGCCAGGCCGGGCACGATGGCGTTGGTCGGTCTGCGAATCGTGTTGTCGTGGCTGAGGATCTTTGCATTGCCCACAAAGTAGGTGTGGAAGTCCGCCACGACCAGATTGTAGGCCAGCCCTTCGCCGGCCGGCTCGACGGAGTCAATCGGCGTCGTGCCGGTCGGCCCGTGAAACCGTTTACCGGGCGTGAGATCCCGGCCCATAACCCAGCCCTCGCCGCAAACCCAGAACGGATGGCCCCCGGTACAGCCGACCGTTTCACCGTGGGTTTGCAGCTCAAGCAGCGTTGCGGGCGGCCGAACGGTGGTCCGCAGGACCGGTTTGTACCCCAATTCGCCGGTCTCGACGTTCTGTGACAAGACGCGGTCGCCCACCCTGATCTTTTCGATGGCCATTGGCCCTGATTCGGTCCATACGGGGGTGCCGGCCGCCAGGCAGCTCATCTTGACAAACTCACGCTGGACACTGACGTCGTAGTCCCTACGAACCGAGACACCCGCCAGGATATCCCGGCTGTCTTGCCGATACGTGCCTTTTAGAGGCTTGTAATTGGGAACGTATACTTCGTTGTACTCGTTCCACCATTGCCACCACCTTTCCGCATCCGCCGGAATCATCGCGCCGGTGCCGGTCGAGAGTACCCAACAGAGGCGCTCATTCCAGCTCTGAATGAAGGCGTTCTCGCGTGCCTTGGCCATCTCCAGCGTCTGGGCCTTCATCAAAGCGTCATGTCTTGCCTGTTCCAACTGTTCAAGTTGACTTAGGTTCTCCCGCTCCCACCGAGATGTGCGCAAGTCCTCCTTCTCCGGAAGCGTGCCGCGAAGCTTCGCATTTACCTCTTGATGAACAAGAACAGTATGGGGATTCGGGTCCACAGCATACCCAATAGCGCGATAGTACTTCGTGTCGAAAACTGCGACCTCTCTGCGGTCCTGCCCTTCGCGGTAAAGGGCGTGGCGATAGACGAGCCGCCCACAAGGGTCTTGGTAGAGGTCCGCCCGGGACTGCACCGGCGATTGCAGCGCCGAAATCAGCGGAGGAACGTAATCCTGTTTGTCGCGCGTCTTCAGCTTCGCGACCGCAGCTTCGCGAACCGGTTGCCAGGGAGAGAAAACCGCCTGTCGGGCCAAGGCTACGGCCGCTTCGTGCCCGGCGATCTGGTCCAGAGTCTCGACCCCCAGCAACGCGGCCTGCTGGTCATCGGCACAGAAGACCAGCTCGATGGCAGGAACCACAGTCGGATCACTGATCTCGCGCAAACGCTCTGTGGCCTTCTCGCGCTGCTGCAGACTGCGACTATCGAGGGCCTTGCGAATTTCCTTCAGCCGGGGCGTCCAATCCGCCAACGCCGCGGCTACCTGCCGGGCGCGCGTGGCCGCCTGCGAAATTTCGTCCGCGCTCAGCCACACGCCGTCTACCTGGCGATAGCCCAGCAGGTGTCGGGCGTGCGGCTGATCGGGATTGATCTCCAGGACCTCAGTGAGATGGGCCCGCTGCTGATCGACCAGCTTCTTCTTGGCGCACCACTCGGCCAGAGCGAGCCGCCCTTCCAAGGTCTTAGGATACTCCTCGCGGGCGTGCCGGTAAGCGGTCAGCCGCTCGTCCTCAGCGGCCAGCTTGGACAGCTCGTCAAACTTCATCCACCGGTTGTTCTGGCGGACATGGCCGGTGTGCCAGAGGGCCGGAGCATGATCGGACACCTGCTCCAACGCGGACGCAAGGAGTTCGCTGCGCTGCGAATCCTTGCCGTAGATCTCGCAGAAGAGCGCTTCTGCAACCTGTTCGGTCGCCGCCCGCGTTCGCTCCGCCTTGGTCGCGGCGGACGCATGGCCGGGGGTCAGCCAGCCCCCGGCAGACAATAAGGCTCCGAAGAGCGCAGCAGCAAACGCAAAAACTCGCATGATTTGCCTCCTCCACATGCACCGGACTTGCCTGTCGCCTATTACTCGGCGAGCGGCACGACAACGATTGAGTATAGCAATTCCGAGAGAATACCTGCAAGCTATTTTGCGGGAAATCGCCTCCTCCGGAAGGGTGGATAAACTGGGGACTATAGGGTGAATGAGAGACACGAGAAAGAGACATAGCTATTTCGGGTTAGCCTCCGCTGCGGTGACGACCGGTTGCCGTTCGGCTCTTCCGGCGGATTGTCCGCCCGACCGGCCGCTGGAGGCATGCCGGCCTTGAGCCGAGGCCATTCGGCGGGTCTACTTGCCGGGATGAACGTCCACGGCCGGCGAGTGACGATCATGGGGTTGGGCCACTTCGGGGGCGGCGTGGAGGCCGCCCGCTGGTTCGCCCGCAACGGGGCCAAAGTCACCGTCACCGATCTGGCCGACGAGCAGACCCTGGCCGAATCTCTCCAGGCACTTCAAGGCGAGCCAATCGCGCGGTTTCACTTGGGCGGTCATCGGGAAGAGGATTTTCGCGATGCCGCCCTGGTGGTGGTCAACCCGGCCGTCCGACCCGATAACCCCTTTCTTCGCATCGCCCGCGAGTCGGGCACACGTTTGACCACCGACATCGCGCTGCTGATGGCGATCAGTCGGGCGCCGATCATCGGCGTGACGGGCAGCAACGGCAAGTCGACCGTGGCCGCCATGATTGCGGCCGTCTTGCAAAAGGCCGGGCGAAGGACCTGGCTGGGCGGGAACATTGGTAAGAGTCTGCTCAGCCGACTCCCGTCGATCCTGCCCGAGCATTGGGTCGTGCTAGAGCTGAGCAGCTTCCAGCTCTGGCATCTGGGGCCAGACGCGGTTATGCCGCGGATCGCCGTGGTCACCGGCTGTTCGCCCAACCACCTCGATTGGCACCGCGACTACGCGGACTACGTGGCCGCCAAGCAGCAGATCCTCCTGGGCCAGACCCGCCATGGCTGGGCCGTGCTCAACACACACGATGCCGAGGTGGCCACCTGGGAGCCGATGGTCCGCGGCCGGCTGGTACCGCTGCCGGCGCTGGACGAGATTCCGCCCCTGGCAGTGCCCGGGGAGCACAATCGGATCAATGCGGCCTGTGCGGCGGCGGCTGCACAGGCGGTGGGCTGTCCCTGGGAATCGATTCGGCAGGGGCTAGCGGAGTTTCGTGCCCTGCCGCAGCGGCTGGAGCCGGTTGGCAGCGTGGCCGGGCGGCAGTTCTACAACGACTCGACCTCCACCACGCCCGAGTCGACCGTCGCGGCACTGCGGACACTCCAGGGGCCTGTCTGGCTCCTGGCCGGTGGAAAAGACAAGGGTTTGGACTTCGGCGATCTGGCTGCGGCGGTGGTGGAGAAGGCCCGCGGGGCGGCGTTTTTCGGCTCCGTCCGCCAGATGTTGCAGGGCTGGGTAACCGCCCGAGATCCACAGTTTCCCTGCACCACCGTCGAAACGATGGCCGAGGCTCTCGACTGGTGCTGGACGCGATCGCGGCCGGGCGAGACGATCGTGCTCTCCCCGGGTGCGGCAAGCGGCGACCAGTTCCGCAACTTCCGTCAACGCGGCGAGCGGTTCGACGAGCTGGTCCGCGACCTGAAGGGCAAAACAGACTCCTGACGGCCGCGTGTCTCGGTCGTCGGCGCCCATGACCCAGGCGGCACAGCGAAATCGGTATTGACAAAAACTCGAAGATTGCTATCAATGATACCGTAGGAGAGGCCTTCGGGCCTTCTCCACAAAGGACCTCGAGGTCGACGGCTGTGAGGTTTCCTTGGGGGAGGCCGGCACGGCGCTGGGAGTCGTTACCTCGGGGTTTTTTCCTGCGCCAAGAACGAGGATAGCTACCATGAAAGTCGTCCACTACGAACAGGTCGAGTCTGCACCGGTAGCCACCGAAGGGGCCGTGGGCTGCCGCATCCGCTGCCTGATCGGCCCGGAGGACCGGGCACCGAGCTTCACGATGCGGCAGTTCGAGATCGCCTCGGGCGGGCAGACGCCGCAGCACAGCCACGCCCACGAGCACGAGGTCTTCGTGCTGGAGGGCAGCGGGGCGGTCCTGGAGGGCCAGCGCCAGCACCCGCTGCGGCCCGGCACGGTGGTCTACGTGCCGCCGAACCAGTCGCACCAGTTCCGCAACACGGGTCTGGGACCGCTGAAGTTCCTTTGTCTGATACCGCACCCCTTGCGGGGCATGACCGACTCGTGTGCCGCGGCCTGCGGGTGTGAGTGAAAGGGATTGGGGATTAGGGATTAGAGATTGGGGCGGAGCCGCTCGCGGCTTAGGACCCGCGCGGGAATAAACTGAACAAATCCGAAATCCGAAGCACGAAATCCGAAACAAATGCAAATGCCGAAACTCCAACGGCAAGTGTCCCGGGCTCGGCGTTTTCGGACATTTGGGCTTTGAGTTTGTTTCGGATTTCGAGATTCAGATTCTCGCCCGAAAAATGACCAGGTCATTCTTGCGTGATGACTTAACACCGCCGGCATTCCATCCCGCCCGATTCTCGTGAGGGTTCGCACCATGTCGTCCGATCCTGCCAGCGAAATCGCCCGGCTCCGCGACGAGATCCGCTACCATGATCGGAAGTACTACGTCGAGGCGGCGCCGGAGATCAGCGACCTGGAGTACGACCGGCTGATGGACCGGTTAGAGTCGTTGGAGGCCAAACATCCCGAGCTGGTCACGCCCGACAGCCCCACCCAGCGCGTCGGCGACCAGCCGGTCGAGGGACTCGAACAGGTCGAGCACCGTGTGCCGATGCTCTCGATCGACAACACCTACAGCCTTGAAGATCTCAGTAAATACGGCCAACGGGCGGCCAAGCTGCTCTCCGGTGAGCCGATCGAGTGGGTAGTCGAGCTGAAGATCGACGGCGTGGCCGTCTCGCTGCTCTATGAAGAGGGGCGACTGGCCCGCGGCGTTACGCGCGGCAACGGACGCATCGGTGACGACGTCACCCACAACATCCGGACCATCCGCGACGTGCCCCTGCGGCTCCATGGCGAGCGCGTCCCGCCGGTGTTGGAGGTCCGCGGCGAGGTCTACATGACCAACTCCGACCTGGTGCTGTTGAATGAGGCCCAGCAGCGCAAGGGCGAGCCGCCCTTTGCCAACACCCGAAACGTCACCGCCGGCAGCGTCCGCCTGCTCGATCCGCGGCTCTCTGCCGAGCGCCGCCTGCGGCTGTTCTGCCACGGGGTCGGCTACGTCGAAGGGCTCCGCTCGCAGACGCACATGGAGTTCCTCGACGAGCTGCGGAGTTACGGGCTGCCGGCCACGCCGCAGGTCGAGTGCTTCCAGTCGTTTCCCGCGGCCGTCGAGCATTGCGAGCGACTGATCGAGCGGCTGCACGAGCTCGATTTCGAGATCGACGGCCTGGTGCTGAAGGTCAATCGCTTCGACCAGCGCCAGCGGCTGGGTGCCACCTCCAAAAGCCCCCGCTGGCTGATCGCCTACAAGTTCGAGAAGTACGAGGGCACCACCCGGCTGAAGGAAATCCGCGTGCAGGTGGGCAAGACCGGTACGATCACACCGGTGGCCGACCTGGAGCCCGTCGAGCTGGCCGGGACCACCGTCAGCCGGGCCAGCCTGCACAACGCCGACGAGATCCAGCGGAAGGACGTCCGCCCCGGCGACGTGGTGGTAGTCGAGAAGGCCGGCAAGGTCATCCCGCACATCGTCCGCGTGGAGAAGCACGAGCGGAAGGGGTCGCTGCGGAAGTTTGTCTTTCCCACGGACTGTCCCGAGTGCGGCACGAAGCTCGTCAAGGACGAAGGGGGCGTCTACATCCGCTGCCCCAATCTCCAGTGCCCCGCCCAGGTCAAGGAACGCATCCGCTACTACGCCAGCCGCAACGCCATGGACATCGAGGGCCTGGGGGACAAGCTGGTCGATCAACTGGTGGGCGAAGGGCTCGTCCGCAGTTGCGGCGATCTGTACCGCCTGACGCTCGACCAACTGATCCCCCTGGAGCGGATGGGCCGCAAATCATCGGAGAATCTGCTGGCGGCAATCGAGGCCAGCAAGGACCGGCGACTGGCCCGGCTGTTGAATGCACTTTCGATCCGTCACGTGGGCACCCGGGTGGCCAGCGTGCTGGCCGAAAGCTTTGCCTCGATGGACGACCTGATGGCCGCCGACGTGGAACGTCTCAGCCAGATCAACGAGATCGGCCCCATCATCGCCCAGAGCGTGTACGAATTCCTGCACAGCAAGTTGGGCTCAGAGACCATCCGGGACCTGAGAAAGCTCGGCGTGAAGATGGAGTCCGCCGCGCCGGTTGCCGGGGGCTCTCGGGCCCTGGAGGGCAAGACGCTGGTGGTCACCGGCACGCTCAGCAAGTACACCCGCGACGAGATCAACGAGCTGATCACCCGGCACGGCGGCCGGGCCGCCTCCAGTGTCTCCAAGAACACCGATTACGTCGTGGCCGGCGAGAACCCCGGGAGCAAGCTGGACAAGACCCGACAGCTCGGCGTGCCGGTACTGACGGAGGAGCAGTTCGAGGGGCTGTTGCGCCCCTGATTCTCCCCCGCCTGGTCGTGCCAGTCTCCGAGGCTTTCCTGTTATCTATAGCGGCCGCCCGCGTCAATGGGCGCAGACGGGTGTGTTTACACAACTCCTTGCCAGAACGATGCTTACGCCGTCCAACCAGACTCTCGTCAGGCGGCCCGGTGGCAGCCCAGAAGAAAATGTCCGCAGAACCTATTGACAGCATACCTATAGATGCGATATATATAGATAATCGACATATCAAAGGAGCCGGCCCGTGGCAGACAAAACCAGCGGCGAACTGATCCGCGGAAACCTAGACTTGTTGGTGCTCTCGGCGCTGGCCGACGAGCCCAAGTATGGGTACCTGATCCAGCAGAGCCTGGCCCGGGCCACCGGCGGGCTGGTCAGCGTCCAGGCCGGGACGCTCTATCCGCTGCTGCACCGGCTCGAGGCCGACGGCCTGGTCCACAGCCGCTGGGACCATACCACCGGCCGGAAGCGGAAGTGGTACGAATTGACCCCGGCCGGCAGGAAACGTTTGCAGCACCAGGCCCACCAGTGGCAGGAGTACGCCCACTGCATCCGGCGGATGCTCACGCCGGTGCTGAATGAACCTGCATGATCGTGGGAGGAAAAAGGGGACAGGTCCAATTTGTGCGAAGCACCCTGCGGGCCGTTCCGGCAAATTGGACCTGTCCCCTTTTTCCGGCGGGAGGTACACCGTGATGGACCGGATGTCACAACGGGAATTTCGAAACTACCTCGGGCTGCTGGGCCGTCTGCTCCGGCTTCGGACGGGCCAGCGAAAGGCCATCGAGGAGGAGCTGCGGACGCACATGGAGGAGCGGTTCGCGGCCTTGACCTCGCAGGGGATCGAAGCGGAACAGGCAGTTTCTATGGCACTGGCGGAATTTGGCGACGCGGCCGCGTTGGCCGCCGAGTTCACCGCCATCTCGAGACTTCAGAAGAGGAGGTGGATGATGCGTTTTACCATCGGATCGATTGCGGCGACCATCCTGCTTTCGGCGGTGGTGGTTTCCCTGTGGCCGGACGGGTCCGGCAAGCTGGCCGACACCCTGGCCCAGGCCCAGCAGGTGGAGAAACCGGCCCCGCCGAAGGCCGAAGAGCCGGCCCCGCCGAAGGTCGAACAGCCGGGACTAAAGCGGGACGCCAACGCACAGACGCAGGCGAAACTCGAAGCGCAGACCAATGCCGAGTTCCAAGAGACTCCGCTCAACGACGTGCTCGGGTACCTGGCCGACGTGGCGAAGGTGCAGGTCTACGTCGACCGCCTGGCCGTCGCTGAGCAGAACGTCGACCCCGCAGCGGCGTTGGTGACGATGAACTTGAAGGACGTGCCCGCGGAAATGATCCTCAGACTCGTCCTGCGGCAGCACGGTCTGGCCTACATGCTCGACCACGGCGTGGCGATTGTGACCACACCTGAAGTGGTGCAGAACGACTTAGAGATCCAGGTCTACTCCATCGGCGATTTGGTGCAGCCGGGCAGCAAGCCTGCGCCGGTGGCAGGTGTGGCAAGTGGGACGGGTGCAGGCTTCCATGACCCGACTTTCGCCCCGGGGGCCGGTGCGGTAGCTGCCGCCCTTAGCGCGCGCACCGACGCCACGGAGCTGATGGACTTGATCACCTCGACCGTCGACCCGACGAGTTGGGAGCAAGGAGGCGGGCCGGCCAGGATTCGAGAGTATCGCGGCACGCTGGTCATTGCCCAGACGTACCAGGGGCACCGCAAGGTGAAGACGCTGCTGGAAGGGCTTCGCCAGGCGATCGAGAAATAGCGCCGGGTGTCATGCCCACGTGCATCGTGCACTGGGTGCCATGCCCACGCTTGCCGTGGGCATGTTTGCGGGCTTGCTTCGCTCGCTTGGCAAGCATGGCACCCGCCAGCCGAGGTCCGACGAACCGCTACTGGGCGAAGATCTCGGCAATCGACAGGCGAAATCCCGACAGGACCTCGCCCCCGGAGAGTTCGTCGTTTGCGCTCAGCGTAACCATCTGGCCCTGCTTGCCGTAGACAGAGACGGTCTGCTTCAACGGATCGACGACCCAGACCGCGAGACACCCGGCCGTAAGCCAGTCGTTCACCTTGGCCAACACCTCGCCGGCGCGATCGTCGGGTGAGAGTACCTCTACGGCCAGATCGGGCGGGCCTGGGAAATAGCCGCGTAGGCGTGTGGAAGGCACACGCTCGGCGCGCACGAATCCCACGTCTGGGGCGCGGACCGTGTCGGGGTCACGGGCGATCTGAAAGCCCGTCTCCGCGCCGGTGACTATTCCTAGCCCGTGCTTCTTCGCAAAACCCCCTAGCGGTAATGTTATGTTGACCACGATCGAACCATGTTCAAAACCCGCCGGCGTCATCAGGATCAGCTCCCCGCGCACCAGCTCACACCGCCCGAGCCCGGGGGTCGCGAGCAACCGTTCAGCCGTCACGTTTTGATAGGTCGTAGCCATGGCTAATGCTCTATCCTATGGCGCGTACTGCCGGCTGTCAACCGCTGGTGCTGCTGTCCCCCTTCCTCGGTCCCTTGTGGCTACCCGACCACCAGCACACCGGTACCGCTGAGCCGGTCGTGCTTGAGGTCTTGCAGCGCCCGGTTGGCCTCGGCCAGCGGATAGGTGGTGGTGTGCGGGCGGATGGGGATCGCCGCGGCCTCGGCCAGCAGCTCGCGGCCGTCCTGGCGGGTGTTGCAGGTCACAGAGTGGATGTCGCGCTCGTAGAACACGTACCGCCCGTAGTCCATCTCCGGCAGCGGGGTCATGTAGATTCCGGCCAGGGCCAGGGTGCCGCCCTTCTGTAGTGCGGCAAGCGCGGGCGGGACCAGTTCGCCGGCCGGGGCAAAGATGATCGCGCTATCGACCTTGACCGGCATCTCGGCGGCCTCTTCGCCAACCCAGATCGCCCCCATCTGCCGGGCAAGCTCCCGGTGCTTCTCACCGCGGGTCACGACGTACACTTCGCAGCCGCGGTGCTGGGCGATCTGGATCACCACGTGGGCGGAGGAACCGAAACCGTACAGCGCGAGTTTTCCGCCGGGCGGCACCTCCGCACGGCGGAGCGCCCGGTAGCCGATGATCCCGGCGCACAACAGCGGGGCGGCCTCCACGTCGCTGAACACGTCGGGGATCTCGTAGGCGAACTCCTCGGGCACCACCGCGTACTCGGCGTACCCGCCGTCGGCATGATAGCCGGTGAAGCGTGCCGACTCGCAGAGGTTTTCTTGTCCCCTCGCACAGAAGCCACAAGTACCGCAGGTATGCCGCAGCCAGGCCACGCCCACCCGCTGCCCCACCCGAATCCGCCGGCACCCGGGCCCCAGCTTGTCCACCGTGCCGACGATCTGATGCCCCGGCACAATCGGCATCTTCTCCTGCGGCAGGTCCCCCTCGATCACGTGCAGGTCCGTCCGGCAGATCGCACAGCAGTGGACCTTCAGCCGCAACTCCCTTTCCCGCGGCTCGGGAACTGGCAGTTGGGTGAGTTGCAGCGGCGTGGAGTCAATAGGGGCAATCTGACTAACAACCATTACCTTCATGCCGTGTCCCCGCAATCGACAGGAAGGACGGGAGGGCGGGCCATAAGTTCTGCTTGCTCAGATGGAAGAAGGGTGGGTTGAGCCCGCACGCTCGGCTACCAGGCGGAGTAGGTGTAATACGCCCTGCCTGCATCCCGGTCGTAGACAATTGTTGCGCCTGTACCTCTGGGGTGCCGGGGCGGTTCGCAAACAAGGCCGTTCTTGACCTCGACCTCGCGCCCGGGCTCTCCACGGTAATGGATGAAAAAGGGTCGATGATACTGCCCCTGCCCGATCTCCTCGGGGGAGCAGCCCTCTTGGGCACACCATCGTCTGAAGTCCTGTTCTGAAATAAGGAAATCGGCGAGACTTTAGCATGGGTGCAAGTTGTACTTTGCGCCGTTTATGGGGCGGTCTGATAGTGGCGTTGGCCGGTAGCCTGGGCCTCTCTATTCCGCCAAAAGGGGGTCAGCGGGGCCGTCTCACTCAGGTAGTCCGCCGCCA
>Ga0315291_10003752_pt1 | contig 19533 bp, 17 predicted proteins | sample YL17G12_20_MG_FD_203070 | JGI IMG/M metagenome (GOLD analysis project Ga0315291, IMG submission 203070) | Sediment microbial communities from Yellowstone Lake, YNP, Wyoming, USA - YL17G12_20 | ecosystem: Environmental > Aquatic > Freshwater > Lake > Sediment | place: USA: Wyoming | collected...
AAGCTCCTTTAGGGTAAATTTCCCTTTAGGTTGCCTGCGTAATTATGAGAAAATCTCTAGTGTCCCAGAATGGTTAGACTTTAAGTGCGTAGGCCCTGTGGCCATTTGAGCCTCATGCTATCCTGTAACCTGTGCATTAAAATTGCGTCAATATGGTACGGTTATCGCGCACCGACAACTGCGAAAAGGAGCTGAAAATTGTCAAATAAAAACCTTAAAACTGTCGACTTGGTCCCCAAAGCAGCCGACTTTCTTGGAGATGTCGTCAAAGGGCTAAGTGCCGCTTCTAAATCGCTGTCCCCCAAGTATTGCTACGACGAAGTGGGATCAGGATTTTTTGACGAAATCTGCCGAGCACCTGAGTACTATCTTACGCGCGTAGAGACGGCAATCCTAGACCAGCTGGGCACCGCCAGCCTCCCCTACGTCGCCTTAGACCAGCCTATCGCCGTAGTCGAACTCGGCGGTGCTACTAGCGACAAATTCCGCCGGCTTTTACCCCACATAGCCAACGTTAAGATGTACATGCCAGTCGATATTTCTCGCGATGTGCTGTTTGCTGATGCAGCTAAACTAGCAGCCGATCACCCGAATTTAGACGTCGTTGCAGTCTGCGCCGACTATCAACAGCTGGCAAAATTCCCGTGGCAAGAGCACCTAAAGGGTAAAACGCCACTACTCTTCTTCCCAGGATCCACCATCGGCAATCTCAGTGAAGAAGACACCACGGCCCTCATGCGCATCTGCCAGGCCATCTTAGGCGACTCGGGTTTTATGCTGCTTGGCTGCGATCTCATGAAGCCGATAGAAGTAATTGTTCCCGCCTACAGTGATGCTGGCGGTGCTAATGCTCGCTTCAATCTAAACGTCCTCAGCCGCATAAATCGTGAGCTTGGCGGCGATTTTAAGCCGGAAAATTTTCGTCACGATGTCCAATTCAACTATGCAAAAAAGCAAATCGACATTAATTTAGTCAGCAAAGTAGCACAGGACGTCCACTTGGCCGGGCACACCTTCCACTTTAAAGAGGGCGAAGGCATCTACGCTGAGTGTTCACGCAAATTCGACCGCGCTGATATCGAAAAGCTTACGGCCGCGCACGGTCTTAAGCCGGTCACATGGTGGACGGACCCTAAAGAGTATTACGCCTTGGTCCTACTAAAGGCGGCCCCCTGATTAGGGAGCCCGGCGTGCCAAGGCGCCGCTACCGACACCCGGACGCCAAGGTGTCTTTTTACAAAGACGAAAATGATATTGATGTGGGCCGTAACGCCCTAGGCATCACCAATTAATTAAAGCAGGTTAAAAAAACTCTACCAGGTACCCACATTGGGCATAGACACCCACGGCTCGGCCGGCGGTAGCGGCTGCCCTCGCTGCAGTAGCTCGATGGAAATACCGTCGGGCGACTTGGCAAAAGCCATGCGGCCGTCTCGCGGCGGCCGACGAATAGTGACACCACCAGCCTTTAGGGTCGCACAGAGTGCATAAATATCGTCAACAGCGAAGGCTAGATGACCGAAATTGCGGGCATCTCCGTAGGTATCAGGTGCATCCCAGTTGTACGTCAGTTCTACTTCGGGCTGTCCCTCTGCTGTAGCCAGGTAAAGTAGGGTAAAGCGCCCCTCGGGGTACTCACTGCGGCGGATTTCCTTCAGACCAAGCAAATTAACATAGAAATTCAACGACTCACCCAAATCCCGCACCCGCACCATCGCATGTAAATACTGCATGATTCTTGCCTCCCGAAGAGCAAGGTACGAGACTTATTGCACTGGGGCAAGCGCGTTAAGCTGTGGGTCCCGATTAGCACTGCGGACTCGTCGCTGCGACCCAGAGTCCGTGGTATCCTGGAGCATCTATCTTGCACAAAAAGGAGACTCTCGATGCGCCTTCATAGGCTAGCTCTTGGCGGAGCCATCGCGATGATTATCACCGCTGTGATTCAGTGTCGCCACTCCTCATCCTCGACACCGACCGCAATAGGTACGCCGACAGCAGAGGGGCTACCTATAACCTTTGACTCAAATATATCCGCCGAAATGACGGCAGAACTCTACAAAAACTTACCGTTTATCGCGGCGGCCTCTAATCCGGCGGTTGGCCAGCGTCGTGACCTACCCGTTCGCATTCAATGCGAAGCATTAAACCGCACAGAAAATCACTGCCGCATGACTTACCAAGGGCCTGAAATTCGTATGCAGCTCGCGGCATTTCTCTTCGGCACCATGTCTGGCAACGTAACCGTGTCTAAAGGCTGCCATGGAATATTCTGCACCAGTAATCCGTTTAGCGTTTGGTGGCGAACTAATGCGCGACAAACCAATTTGGGCGACCGCATTTACGACTTCGAGGTATGTGACATTAGAGGCTTAGAAGCTAGCGTTGATTCTATTGCCACGGATCACACCGGACCATTTGACTACTTGGGCCAACTGCTAAGCAGCGTTGCCTACGTACCGTCCATCAACGGCCTACGAGTATCAGTGGCAGAGCACGAGGAAAGCGTTCCAGCCTTTGATGAGCGCGGCCTGCCAAAGCTAGATGTAAACGGCAAGCCAGAAACTACCCTGATTCGCCAATATCGCCCAATTGCTGCCTTTGCCGGAGTCGGCCCCATCGGATCCTTCCCCAACAGCCGCTGCCAGCTCCGTGGTGAAGGCCCTGATGCAAGATTTCGCGACACCACGCTGATGGACCGAACAGCAACCAACATAAACAGTTTACCTAAAATGGCGGCAGAGAAAATCCCCGCCGGGTACATCAGACTTAGCCATGATGTCGTCAGTGAACTGGTCAAACAATCCGACGGCAAGCGCCTACACTTCAACTTAACCTGTCTAAATCAGAAGCCTAAGTCTACTTGCAACATCACCTACCGCGGTCCGGAGCTGACGATACCGATTCCTAGCTACATCACTGGTGCTGTCGACGCCCAAGTCAAACTGCTACGCGAGTGTAAGAATTTCGGCTGCAAAACTCGCGACGAAGCCGTGATCAAGTTGACAGCCTACCCAATGGGGAGCAATCAAGCCGTTGAAGTATGCTCCATGACCGGCGTTGAGCTAGGCCCCGATCCTAAATACTTCCCGGGAGTTAGCCAACATATGGGGATCCCCGACATCCACGGAATACTTATGTTAATTAATCCAGACGGTAGACCTTCAGAGACCGGGCTACCGCCCAAGCCACTGCTCAGCAAGGCCATCCTGGGTATCGGCAATATCGGGATATTCCCAACAAATCACTGCGAAATTTAACCACCGATCACAGTGACGAGCTTGGCATTGACTACACCCTGCGCCTTTGTTAGGTAGAGGGCGCCTCCGGCGCCCTACCTAAACAAACCAGTAGCAGGACCAACAACATGAACCGCCAAGCTCGCCAGATCGTCACCGTTATCCTCTCCAGCCTGTTCGCACTAACCACCTTTAACTGCAGCAACTCGACACCAGCATCGTCGCTGCAAAGCGCAGAAGGCAAAGCCTGTACCGAAGCGGCCGATAGCCAACGCGACAAGGCTTATCGGACCGCAGCAGGGATATTCTCTTCCGACACCAGAAACTGCTATGATGTCATTGATACCGGACACTACATTCCTGGCAGCGTATGCCTGACCAGGGTTGAGGCTCAGCACAAGCAAGCTCTTGCTGATGCTGACGTAGCGCTCTCGCAAGCGCTCAGCGCCTGCGAGGCGGCCAACTAATCGAGTTATCAAGCGGAGCTAGCGCGACATGAAAGAAGTGGTGATCAATGCAGCAGATGTTCACAGCTACACATAGATCGATATCGTTGGCCCATCGAAGGAAGATCTTCAGACACTCGCCAAGACCTTCGGTCTCCACCAAATCACGGTACGGGACTGCCTTGACCCCGTGCACTTACCTAAATATGAATCCTTTGATGAGTGGTCGTTCCTCATTGGCCGTTCCTTTGATTCGCAGTCAGAGGACAGCGCCAGCTCGGTGCGGCGACTAACAAGAAAAGTCGCTATTTTTGTCAGCCCCAAGGTAATGCTGACCATTCACCGCACGGACCAAACTTATTTGAAAGACCTGCGCGACTATTGGCGCACCAAAGCTACCGAAGGTGCTGCCGGGTCAGTGTTTCATCCTTTGAATCACTTACTCCAGGTATCCGTAAGATCATTTGAGCCTGCGATTGACAAATGCCGTGCTGATCTAGAAAAGCTCGAGGCAAAGACCTTCCTACATACCAAGCGCCCTAGTCTTGAGCGCGAAAACGTTACCGACTCATTCGTAAAACCTCGATCATTAAGCGCATCATGCGGATGACTGCTGACGCGGTGCATAAATTAGACGCGCTGCCCAACCACGACTATCTGTACTTCAAAGATGTAGAAGATGATGCGGAAAGTCAGTTTATGTGGGCTGGTGACCTAGTCGAAAACGTTAACCGGATCATCCAGATGCAGCTGGCCTTGGTCGGCCAGTTCACCAACGAAGCCTCGCGCCGCACTAATGAGACCATGCGTTTACTCACTGTGCTGTCGGTGTTTTTTATGCCACGTAATTTGGTAACGGGACTTTTCGGCATGAACTTCGACGCCATGCCAGCCGTCAAGAATCCAATCGGCTTGCTACACGATAGCCTCCGACCAACAAATAGATTTTGGTTAAAAAAGCTCGCCGCTCCATAGCTTGCTGACGAACTGGTCGTACGGGAGCACCGTGATGCCATCCTCCGTCGTTCGCGCCACGGATTCAAGGCAAACCAGAATCCGCTGATAGTCTCCAGGATGCTCCTTTGATAGTTCACGGAGACCTTTTAAGTGCTCACTGCGGACACGCGTCACGGCTTTTGCCTCGACAGCCAATTCTATTTGGCCGACGATGAAGTCGACTTCGATACCACTGGAAAGTCGCCAGTAGCTAAGGTCGAGGAAGCGGTCGCGGTATTGATTATAGGAGCGCAACTCGTGGCCTAGCCAATTTTCAAATGCTTTTCCGAACAGTTCTCCTCCTGCTGTCAAATGCCCCCGACGTGCGAGGTGGTTGACCACGCCAATGTCGGCAAAATAAAATTTCGGCGCACTTACGGTCCGGCGCTTGGGCCTTGCCGCGTATGACGGCAACCACCAACCCTGCAGAGTATCGACCATAATCGAAAAGTATTCCTTTACGGTATTTGGTGACACACCGACGTCACGTCCGAAGCTCGAAAAACTTACGGTCTCAGTATCGCTCAAGGCAGCCATACGCAAAAACTCCCCAAAACCCGCCAAATTTCGCACCAGGCCTTCGGCGGCGATTTCTTCTTTTAAATAATCGCCGACATAAGAAAGCATCAGGCGTGGCCACTCGCTATCAGTGCAGTCGTAGTGGGACGGGATATAGCCTCGGTTCAAAAGCCGATTAAGGTCAAAATCGCTAGCAAGCTCCATGGCACCGAGCCCGTACATTTCGTAACGTAGGGCACGCCCCCCAAGGAGATTCGCGTGACCATGCTTCAGCTTTCGCGCGCTCGAGCCGCAAAGGGCAAAGACAAGGCCATGCTCTTCAATAAGGTAGTGAACTTCATCCAGCAGAGCTGGAACTTTTTGCACCTCGTCGATGACGATGAGCTTACCCGGCATGGCTGTGGCTAGCTCTTCTCGGAGCCTTTCGGGGTGGAGGCGGTATTTTGCAAATATATCTGATTTTAAAAGATTAATTTCAGTGGCTTGAGGATAAGCCAGGCGTAGAAGCGTGCTTTTCCCGACCTGTCGAGGGCCCCAGAGGAAAAAGCTGCGGGTAGGAAGATTAGGTAGTTTAATTAGCCTTTTATACACTATGATCACCGTCGCTGCTAAATTGCATGCAGATCCGCAGCAGTACTAATCGATTGTAGTTTTTAGGGAACCTTTCGTCAAACGCGCCCGTGCGGGTGTGGATAACCACTCGATATCCAGAACGTTAACAAACCTGGACGGTATCCAGACGGCAGCGTGAACATGGTACCAGCACCAGCGTGACCGTTTGAGCCCGCTCAATCGCCGTCGACGACAGCCAACTTAGCCGCCCGCGGCGGCTAGTCTTCATGGGACGTCGATCTCCATCGTGATCAGTCAGCGATGGGGCAATTTAGCCGGGGGCGGAAACGACGTCTCTATGCGGTGGTGAACGGCTTACGATGATCGATAGGCCGTCCTTTAGCGCTGCCATCGCCGTGCGGCTAAGCCTTAGCCAGGTCATCTTCATTCGCTCAGCAGTAAGCCAAGAACGAGCGAGCCACACGGGTAGTGTAGTTTTCCTCGATGCTCTGGCACTGCCACGCAGACGCGCTTAACAAAGCGATCGAGATACGGCAAAGACGGGGTAACCATGATCTGCCTTGGAAAATGAAAGAGTGCTTTCCGAGAAGCCTCCAGGAGGCTAAAATACTTTGTAAATATATACTATGATATTATATGTGTTATTTAGAGTGAATCTGCCATGGGAGTATATGCTTAGTTATGAAGAAGCCGGAAAAACCCCAAAACGAATCATCGCGACTCATTGCTCTGCATGACTATCAAGTTTTAGATACCCTTGAAGAACGCTCCTACGACGACATCTCGTTGCTGGCTTCCTTGATCTGCAAAACCCCGATCGCTCTCGTGAGCCTAGTCGATTCAAATCGCCAGTGGTTTAAGTCCCACCATGGGCTGGACGCGCGCGAAACTCCGCGTGATATTTCTTTTTGCGGTCATGCAATTAACGGAACAGAAGTATTCGAGGTGCCGGATTCTGCGCAAGACCCGAGGTTTGCCGATAATCCGCTTGCGACCGGGGCGCCTCATGTCAGGTTTTATGCGGGAGCGCCGCTTATCAATTCGGATTGGTTTCGTGTTAGGCACTTTATGCGTGATCGACCATGTTCCACGAACCCTTGAATTGGAACAAACTCGTGCCCTCGAAGCGCTTGGAAGGCAGGTAATTTCCCTCCTTGTAATGGGGAAATCGCTATCTGAGCTCGGCCAGCGCCTGTGCGAGCTGAAGTCGTCCTCTCAGCTAGTGTTAGATCAACAACAGCAGCTTATCCTGGCACGTGCCGAAGCCGATCGCGCGACTGAGGCCAAGTCGGCGTTCCTCGCCAATATGAGCCACGAGATCCGTACGCCCATCAATGGCGTAATCGGAATGACTGGTTTGATCTTAGATACCCCATTAAATGCAGAGCAAAGAGATTTTGCAGAGTCCATTCAACATTCCGCAGATTCCTTGCTCACGGTAATCAACGACATCTTGGACTTCTCTAAGGTAGAGGCAGGAAAGCTGGAGCTTGAGGAAATCGACTTCAACTTGGAATCGACCATCGGGCACGTAGTAAAAGCCTTTTGCTTTCTGGCGCAAAAAAAGGGTCTGTCGCTAACCTCCGAAATCGCCGTGGACCTGCCTCAATATCTAAAGGGTGATCCAGGGCGTTTGGTCCAAGTGCTCAATAACCTCATCAGCAACGCCATTAAATTCACGCCTACTGGGCAAGTTCTGCTAAAGTTAGCTTGTGAGAGTAAGACTGAGAATGCGGTCAATCTCCGATTTGAAGTTCAGGATACTGGGTTAGGAGTACCAGAAAGGTCTTTAGACCGGATGTTTCAGGTATTCTCCCAAGTTGATTCCTCTACTGCTCGTCGATTTGGAGGCAGTGGATTGGGCCTTTCCATTAGCAAAAAGCTTGTCGAGTTAATGGGTGGGAAGATTGGCGTGAGAAGCGCAGAAGGCAAGGGATCGACATTCTGGTTTACTATTGAATTCAGAGTCGGCCATCCTCCACTGGAATTGGACTCAGAGCAAGAGGTCGGCATCCAAGGCATTGACTCCGATGCCAAGCCAAAGCGAATTTTGGTTGCCGAAGACAATTTAATTAATCAAAAAATCGCTCTTGCCATGCTTAAAAAGATGGGCTATCGCGCCGATGCCGTGGCTAATGGGCACGAAGTGTTAAGTGCCCTAAGGGATATTCCCTATGATCTTATTCTCATGGATTGTGAGATGCCCGAAATGAATGGCTATGAAGCCACGAGAATAATCCGCCGAAGCGACAACCTGAATTGCAAAAATATCATCATTTTAGCGTTGACTGCCAATGCGTTGAAGGAGGACAGTGAGCGCTGCATTCAGGCGGGTATGGACGGCTACATTTCCAAGCCTGTTGCCATAAAACAATTGAGCGCTATCCTTCGCAAGTGGCTTGAACCGTCATGTGCCATAATCGCTAAAGGAGCTTCTTAGGATGCCGTTAGCTTGCCGCTCACTTGCGCGCCGTCTTCGGTGCACATAAACAACCAACAAGTAGCGCCGGCCCAGAGCAAACGGTCGAATGGCGTGCTCGGCGAGCGGCCGTAGGGTTGTTGGCGGAATGTGTCAACGCGTTTGAGACACCACTTTCCCTTCCGCGTCGCCCCCGCCTCCGGGCATTGAAGAGAGTCTTCAGAGGCGCGCTTGATGCTGTACCCGACTTTGAGCACGATGATGGCTTTGAGGATGAAGAAGCGGTATTCAGGCTTTGAAATCGGCCGCAGACGGCCGTCAGCTGGCGCCCAAATGTGCAAGTTATTTCCTGACGGGCCCTTAGTGCCCGAGGTAAGCAGCCTTGATCCGAGGATCAAGTGCAAGCTCAGAGGCCTTGCCAGAGAGCACCACCCTGCCGGTTTCCAGAACATAGGCATGGTCAGCGATTTTCAAGGCCATATGCGCATTCTGCTCGACTAGCAGTATCGTCATCTGCCGCTCTGTATTGATTTTCTTAATCGTGCGGAAGATTTCCTGGACGAGCAGCGGAGCGATACCTAGGCTGGGCTCATCGAGCATCAACAGTCGCGGCCGCCCCATCAAGGACCGACCAATGGCCAACATCTGCTGCTCACCACCCGACAAGGTGCCTGCCGCCTGACTCAGGCGCTCCTTGAGCCGTGGGAACACCTCGTAGATCTGCTCCAAGTCGCTTTTGATACCAGCTTTGTCATGGCGTATATAGGCACCGAGTTCGAGGTTAGCCTTGACGGTCAGCTGGGGGAACACCTTGCGGCCTTCCGGGCAATGACAAAGGCCGTCACGGACAATCTTGTGCACCGGCCGACCACCGATCGGCTGACCGAGAAACTCGATCATGCCTGTCGTTGGCTTCAACATCCCGGACAAGGCCCGAAGCGTCGTCGATTTGCCGGCTCCATTGGCGCCGATCAAGGTGACGATACTACCCGCCTCGACCTTGAGCGATACCCCCTTCAAGGCATGAATGGCGCCGTAATAGACATGGATGTCGCGCACGTCAAGCATGGTCATGATTTCAGGCCTCGCCTAGATAGGCTTTGATCACCTGTTGGTTGCTTTGGATTTCGGCGGGCGTGCCGCGAGCGATTTCCTTGCCATAGTCGAGCACATAGATGCGGTCGCAGACCTTCATGACCAGGCTCATATCGTGCTCTATAAGCAGGATGGTGACCTTAAATTCTTGACGCAGACGCTGAATCAGCTCTGTCAAAGTCGCCGTCTCCTGGGGATTCATCCCCGCCGCCGGCTCATCAAGGAGCAACAGCTTCGGCTCAGTAGCGAGCGCGCGTACCACTTCAAGCTTGCGCTGTTCGCCATATGGCAAACCACCAGCAAGGTCCCAGCGCCGCTCAGCCAGGCCAAACACAGCAAGCAGATACTCCGCACGCTGGCGTAGATCCGCTTCTGCACGGTGATAGGCCGGCAGGCGCAGCAGCGAACCGAGCAGTCCGTAGGAGGCCTGGCGATGCAACGCGACCCGGACATTATCGAGCACGCTGAGCTGGCGAAACAAGCGTATATTTTGAAAGGTCCGGGCAATACCACGGTGATTAATCGCAGGGGTCGACATGCCACCGATGCGCGCGCCATCCAAGTCAATGCTGCCGCGAGTTGGCTGATAGACGCCCGTGATCAGATTAAAACAGGTGGTTTTGCCGGCGCCATTTGGGCCTATCAAGCCAACGATCTCACCGCTGTCAACGTGCAGGTTGACCTCGTCAACCGCCCTTAAACCGCCAAAATTGATGCCCATGCCCGTGGTCTTGAGCAGTGGACTTGGTGCCTTGCTCAAATCCTAGCCCTCGCTGCCTGCTGCGCCACCACTTGAAGGGGGCCATTAGGACGCCAAAAACGGCGGATCCAGGGCAGATCCCAAATTTCATAACGGCCCAAGATGCCCTGCGGTCGCATTAAAACCATCACGATCAGCAGCACCGAGAAAACCAACATCTGATAATCCGCGAGGTTGACTAAGCGCAGCACCTCCGGAAGTAGCGTGAGCAGCACGGCAGCCAACACCACGCCAGTCAGCGATCCGAGCCCCCCCAAGACGACCATGGTTAGGATCTTTATGCTCTGATCAAACTCAAAACCCGCAGGATTGATGTAGGTTGCCGAATTGGCAAACAACGCGCCTGCTAATCCAGCCATACCAGCACCGAGCACAAAAACCAGAGTCTTTAGCCGCACCCGGTTGATGCCAATCGACTGGGCGGCGATCTCGTCCTCACGCAGAGCCAGGATGGTGCGACCGAGGTTCGAGTATTGCAATCGGTAATAAAACACCAACGACACGCCTACCATAAACCAGATAAAGCCCTTGCTAACATAGCTGGGCGTACTGAGCCCGGTAGCGGCGCCGACAAAATCGAGGTTGTAAAGCAGGCTGACAACGATGATTGAAAACCCCAAGGTGGCGATGGCCAAATAATCGCCGGCCAAACGCGAACAGGGCATCGCCAACATCAGTCCCGCCAAAGCCGTAACCGCGATCGCAGCAACGATGCTTAGTGCCAAGGTGACTGGCCATGGCGTAGACAAGGGATCATGCACAGTAATGGCCGCGGCGGTGTAGGCACCAACGGCCCAAAATCCAGCATGACCGATGGAAAACATCCCTGCCATACCGTTGATCAGATTCAACCCCAGCGCCAAAATCACATACACGCCGATAAGATCGAGCGACGAAAACAGCGTCGAGCCCAGGGCGGTGAGAGCTTCCATAAGTACCGTCAAGCTAGATTCCCCCTCACACTTTGACCGGCGCCATGCGGCCAAGCAATCCGGTCGGTTTGATCGACAGTACGAGGATCAGGAGCACAAAGGTAATAGCGCCCTGATAGGTACTCGACAGGTATCCCGCAACCAGATTTTCGATGACGCCAATCAGCAGGCCACCAATCATAGCACCCGGGAGTGAGCCAATCCCACCTAGCACCGCCGCGACGAAGGCAGCCAATCCTGGCTGCACCCCCATCATCGGGTCTACCGAATACTGCATCCCGTATAAAACGCCGACAGCACCGGCCAAACTGGCGCCGATAAAGAAGGTAAACGAAATCACCATATTCGTATTGATGCCCATCAACCGGGCAGCATCGATATCCTGCGAGGTCGCCCGCATCGCGGTGCCGATCTTAGTTTTATGCACGATGAGCCATAATGCCGCCATGAGCAGCAAACTTAGCCCAAGCACAAATAGTTGCGAGTATTCAATCCAGACTCCGAGCGACTCCAGGCCAAAGCTGCCCTGTGGAAACTGCGCCGGAAAGGCCACGGCAGCTGAGCCGAAGATGATGCGCCCGAGGTTTTGCAATAGCACCGACACCGCGATCGCAGCGGTAAGCACGAAGATCTTCGGCTGGCGCCGCAGTGGCCGATAGACTACCAATTCAACCAGCACGGCTAGCAGGCCCGCGGCGAGCATCGAGACGACCAAAGCCAATGCCAGCGGGGTGCCTTGCAAACGGTTCAAGGTAAAGGCGCCAATAAAAGCGCCCATCATCATGAATTCCCCATGCGCGAAGTTGATTAATTGAATGATGCCGTAAACCATGGTGTAGCCGAGCGCAATCAGCGCATACATACTGCCAACAGCCAAGCCATTAATCAAAAACTGGAGGAATTCGCTCATAGCACCTCAGGACTATTTAGTCGCAACGGCTGGTTCAATTTTTGCCTCAAATACCGCCTTGTCACCCTCGGTCTTAAGGATCACCGCTGGCTTGACGGCGTCGCGCTGTTTGTTGATTGAAAGTGTACCAGAGACGCCGACGAAGTTCTTGGTGGCAGACAGCGCCCGCTTTAATGCAGCGGGCTCGTTGCTGCCGGCACGTTTGAAGGCGTCTGCGACAACCAAGATACCGTCATAACTGCTGGCAGACATGGCACCCGGAGCTATATGGAAGCGTTTGGTATAATCCTTAACGAACTTCTGCACGCGGGGATCTTTGTCGTCAGGAGCAAAATGCGTCGAAAAGTAATGCCCCTTGACGGCGTCGGCGCCAGCTAAACCATAGAGTGTGGGGCTGTCCCAGCCGTCACCACCCAGCATGGTGACCTTAAAGCCCATCTGCTGCGCCTGCTTCATGATCAAGCCGACCTCCTGATAGTAACCAGGAATGAGCAGCACTTCAGGATGCTTGCCGCGGATTTTCGTGAGCTGGGTTTTGAAGTCCTTCTTACCAGCCTCGTAGGATTCGTTGGCAACGATCTCACCACCTGCTGCCTTAAAAGCACTGGTAAAAGCCTCAGCCAATCCCTTCGAATAATCGGATTTGTGATCGAGCAGAATCGCTGCCTTCTTTTTATGCAGACGGTGCACTGCGAAGTCGGCCAACACCGAGCCTTGAAAAGGGTCGATAAAGCAGGTGCGAAACACCGCATCGCCCTTTTTGGTCACTTCTGGATTGGTCGAGGCCGGAGTGACCAACACCTTTCCGGCCTCGATCACGGCAGCTACCATGGCCAAGGTGTTTGAGCTGGCGACACTGCCATATATCAGATCCACCTTATCAACATTGAGGACCTTCTTCACCGCGAGGGCGGCGTCGATCGGATTGGACTTCTCGTCCTCTTTGACCACGGTAATCCGGCCAGCCAGGGCGGGGTCGGAGGCCTTTAAATCATCAAGAGCCAGCTCCATGCCATTGATCGACTCCTCACCAAAAGTCGAATGCGCTCCACTTAAACCAAAAACCGCACCGACCTTCAAGGTATTGGCGGCTAAGGCAGCGGCACTAAACAGAGTAAAAAGCCCGGCAACAGGAAGAGTTAGGCGATGCATGTTCATAGAGTCCTCTCAGCCAAAGGCCTTAAACGAAGTCTAAGATTTACCAGCAATAGCCCGCTTAAACCACCGAAAAAGCCGCTACCATCTTAGGGCCCGTCCAAAAATAAAGTGCCTTTCTGGCCGTCAGCTGACGCCCAGAAAGGCACTTTATTTTTGGACGGGCCCTAAGCGCATCCGCCTAGAGATAAGGCGCGAATAACCTAGTCACACTGTCCCGCAAGCGAACAGGAAACGAGCGGTTATTCAACTCTGCAAAGGTCAAGGATCGAGAAAGACGCATTTTTTCCTCAAAATTTTGGTGCAGACGACCAACCAACTCACGACTGTAGCACTCGATATTGAATTCAAAATTCAAGCGCAGGCTGCGCGCATCCCAATTGGCCGAGCCAATCAGGGCCCAAGCATCGTCGATCAACATGACCTTGGTATGATCGAAGGGGGGCGGCACCAAGTACACCTTGCAATTTTTTTGTAGCAGCGGTGGCAAAGTGGCAAATGCCGCCCATGCCACCGGCGGGATGTTATTTTTTTCGGGGAGGAGGATCTCAACAGCAACTCCGGACATCAATGCCACGCTAAGGAAGCGCACGGCAGTGGCATCAGGCAGAAAGTAGGGCGTAGCGATGCGGATCCTAGCCCGAGCTGCAGAGATCGCCCCCAGCATCGTCCACAGGACCTTCTCGAAATCGCGGTCCGGGCCATCGAGTACGCCGCGCGCTAGGACGTCGCCTAGGCCAGGCTCCAGGTCTGGCAGCCAACGCTGTCCGGCCAGCACTTCCTTGGTGGTGAACTGCCAGTCTTCGATGAAAGCTCGGCGCAAATGCGCCACCACTGGACCGACAACTCGAAAATGCAAATCCTGCACGGGATTTGCATAGCCTTTGGTCACATAGTTGCCCTGACGGATGTTCATGCCCCCGGTAAAACCGATGCGACCATCGACGACCATGATTTTACGATGGCTACGCAGGTTAAAGGCGGCGATACGGGTCGGCTGAAAATTTGGCATGAACCGCGCACAGCGTATACCTGCCGCACGGATAGCCGGCACTACCGAAGGAAACGAGTAGCGCGAACCGGTCGCGTCGATCAAGACGCGCACCTCTACACCGCGCAGCACCGCTTGGCGCAAGGCCGCTATGAACTCCCGGCCAACGTCGTCGAGATCGAAAATGTAGCTCGACAACATGACCGAAGACGTCGCCTGGTTAATGGCAAGGAGCATCGCCGGATATGCTTGTTCGCCATTGATCAACGGCTCAATCGAATTACCAGGCGTGAGCGTTATGCCGGAAACCTTATCACCTAAACGTGCCAGCTGCTGCAGCGCAGGATCTCTTAGCAGCCCCGCTGCATCCAAGCTGTCTTCGGTGGCACGGTCCAAGCGGGCCATCCCCTCCGTCCCCATCAACGTCACCGCCGAGCGGCGGATCCGGTTGATCCCGAATAGATAATATAAAATCGCCCCGACTAGCGGGGACAAACAGATCAAACCCACCCAGCCGGTGGCGGAACGCGGCTCGTCCTTGGTCAGCACCGCATGGCAAGATGCGATCAAAGCGATCATGACGTGAAAGCCGAGCACTAAATCTGGCCGCACCCAGGAGTCATAGAGATTCCAAAACATCTACGACCTCAGAGTTGCGCCTCATAAAAATCAAAGGGTGAGCGCTTCATCCCTAAGGCTGCGTAAGTCGATATCGCATCGGTATTTTCATGCTCAACATAAAGGCGCAGCCCCCGCGCTGCCGGATCCTGCCGGGCCAAGGTCTGCACCGCCTGATAAAGCTGGCGAAACACCCCACGCCGCCGTTGATCCGTGACCACATAAACGCTTTGGATCCAATAGACGATGCCATCACGCCAGTCGGTCAACTCATAGGTCAGCATGGTTTGACCAATGACCTGGCCGTGAGTTTCCGCCACGAGGTAACGGCCCAACGCTGGCGTCGCCAACACCCGTCCCACACCACGGCGTAGAACCTCGAGGTCTAGACGCTTGCCCTCGCTTTCCCAGGCCAAAGCCGCATTGAAGGCGACAATCGCCGCAACATCCCGAGAATCGGCGGCACGAATGGTGACCGACGCCGCCCCGAGGTGCGGGGCTGGCGTCTTTACAGCCGATGTCGAGTCCTTCTTCAACCCTAGGCCTTGCTCAGTTTGCGGACGGTGTAATGCAAGATACCGCCGCTACGGAAGTATTCAAGCTCGTCGGCAGTGTCGATGCGGCAGCGCACCTGGACTGTTTCTGACTTCCCGTTGGCGCGGTGCACGACCAAATCGAGCTGACAGCGGGGAGCGAGCTTGGCCGTACCCAGAATATCGAAGGTCTCGGTGCCATCGAGTTTCAAAGTGACGCGCGACGTCGCTCCTTCAAACTGCAGCGGCAGCACTCCCATACCGACCAAGTTAGAGCGATGAATGCGCTCAAAACTCTCGACGACGACCGCCTTAACCCCCAGTAGATTTGTACCCTTAGCCGCCCAGTCGCGCGAGGAGCCAGTGCCATATTCTTTACCGGCGATGATCACCAAAGGTGTCTTTTCCTTTTGGTACTGCATCGAGGCGTCGTAGATCGTCATCTGCTTGCCATCTGGCATGTGTTTGGTAACGCCGCCTTCGATGCCAGGCATCATCTCATTGCGCAGGCGGATGTTGGCGAAGGTGCCGCGCATCATGACTTCGTGGTTGCCGCGACGTGCTCCGTAGGAGTTGAAGTCGGCCTTTTTAACGCCGTGCGCCATTAGGTACTGCCCGGCTGGGCTCGAATCTTTGATCGATCCAGCCGGCGAAATATGGTCGGTCGTGACGGAATCGCCAAGAACCGCTAAAGGACGCGCACCTTTAATATCGGCAATCGCCGCAGGCTGGGCGGTCATGCCTTCAAAATACGGCGGATTGCGGACGTAGGTACTGTCTTTGTTCCAGGTGAAAGAAAAGCCCCCCGACACTTTGACCGCCTGCCATTGCGTCGGCCCCTTAGCGACGTCGCTGTAACGCTTTTGAAACATCGCCGGAGTCAATGCCTTGTCAACGGTGGCCCTTATTTCGGCGTTGGTTGGCCAGATGTCCTTAAGGTATACCGGCTTGCCATCCGCACCTTGGCCTAGCGGCTCTTTAGTAAGATCAATCTTGATGTTGCCAGCCAAAGCGTAGGCTACGACGAGTGGCGGCGAGGCCAGGTAGTTGGCTTTAACATCAGGGCCGATACGGCCTTCAAAATTGCGATTGCCCGACAGCACCGAGACCGAAACCAAATCCTTGGCATGGATGGCCGCAGCAACGGTATCATGGAGCGGACCACTATTACCAATGCAGGTGGTGCAGCCATAACCGACTAAATTAAAACCTAGCTTATCGAGAAAGACATTGAGGCCAGAGGCTTGGTAATAATCGGTGACGACCTGGGAGCCGGGGGCCAACGAGGTCTTCACCCAAGGCTTGACGCTGAGACCCTTTTCCACGGCCTTTTTCGCTAGTAATCCGGCCGCCAGCATGACCGCAGGATTGGAGGTATTAGTGCAGCTGGTGATAGCCGCAATGACGATAGCACCTTGTTCTAAAGAGAAGTCCGCACCAGCGACGGGGGACTTCAGACTAAGGTCGGCGTCCTTCACCTTGAAGACGGTGCTCAGCTCCTTTTTGAAATTCGCAGCGACTTGACTAAGGACGACGCGATCCTGCGGACGCTTGGGTCCTGCTAGTGCCGGCTCGACGGTACCTAGATCGAGTTCCAGCACTGCGGTAAAGCTCGGTTCCGGTGCGCTTGGGTCGTACCAGAAGCCCTGCGCTTTAGCGTAGGCCTCAACCAACTGGACCTGTGATTCGTCACGGCCTGAGAAACGCAGGTAGCGCGTGGTCTCGCCGTCAATGGGGAAGAAGCCGCAGGTCGCGCCATATTCCGGCGCCATATTGGCGATCGTCGCTCGGTCAGCAAGCGATAGATGTGCCAGGCCAGGGCCGAAAAACTCGACAAATTTGCCGACAACGCCCTTCTTGCGGAGCATTTCCGTTACAGCGAGCACCAGATCAGTCGCTGTTGCGCCCTCGGTCAAAGCACCGACAAAGCGCAGGCCGACCACCTCAGGAATGACCATCGACAGAGGCTGCGCCAGCATCGCCGCCTCTGCCTCAATGCCACCAACGCCCCAGCCCAAGACCGACAGGCCGTTGACCATCGTGGTGTGACTATCGGTGCCAACAAGGGTGTCTGGATAAACCCAGTCTTGACCGTCCTTGTGTTCACGAAAAGCGACCCTGGCTAAATACTCTAAATTGACTTGGTGGCAGATACCGGTCCCGGGTGGCACCACCGTGAAGTTATTAAACGCGGTCTGCGCCCATTTGAGGAATTCATAGCGTTCACCGTTGCGGTCAAACTCAAGGTCAACATTGACCTGAAAAGCATCAGCGGTGCCGGCCTTGTCGACCGTCACCGAGTGATCGATCACCAGGTCTACAGGCTTTAGTGGATTGATTTTCTTGGGGTCGCCACCGACCTTCAGCATCGCCTCGCGCATAGTCGCAAGGTCGACGACCGCCGGCACACCGGTGAAATCCTGCATCAGCACTCGGGCTGGGTAGAAGGCGACCTCATGCTGCGATGTCTTGGTCTTGAGCCACGCCGCCATCGCCTCGATATCGGCCTTCTGGACAATGACGCCATCTTCGTGACGCAGCAGATTCTCAAGCAACACTTTCAGGGAGAGCGGCAGGCGCTGCAGATCACCTAGGCCGTTTTGTGCGGCTTTTTTCAAGCTGGCAAATTGATAGGTCTTGCCACCTACGCTGAGGGTATCTCGCGCCTTGAAACTGTCGTGTGCCATCATCGTTCCCCATAATCCGCTGAAAGGTTGGTGGGTCCCCGGTCCAAATTGGTTAGGGCGCCAGAGCACGAGTGTACAGTAATCAGCCTTCTTTTGAAGCGCCGCCTTCGCGTCCTGTGCGGATCCACTGGCGCGGTGCCCGTTGGCCATAGAGCCACAGCTTCCACAAAACATAGACTGGCAGAAAGCGCAACGCCAAGAGGTAGCGCCAGGGCAAGCCAAGGACAAAAAATGGGGTCAATGCATACCCAGCCATGCCGACAAACATGAGGGCCTGGACGGTGCCGAGGCCACACATGCCCAGATAGAGCCCGACCAATGTGGCCACCAGCTGCCAAGTCGCCAGCTTCGATAGCGGCAACATGTAAAGGTCCAAAAAGTAGTAGGCCTGGCGCCAATACCCAAGCTGGCGGTGGCGCAGCAGCTCGCCGGTGTAGAGGCGGCGCAGTGCCTTGCGGCCATGCTCCCAGCGTTGGCGTTGCGAAGCCGCCGCCGCCCCACCCTTGCTCACCAATTGGGCGTTGATGCGAGCAGCCCGAACAAAATGCGCTCGCTCGCCATTTAAGCGCAAGCGCCAGCTGAATTCCAAATCCTCGGCCAGACCGAAGGTTGACCAGGGACAGCGCTTCAGGCCTGACACCGAAAAGCACATGCCATTGCCGCGTAACGCCACGCTCATGCCAAGCTCCTCTTGTGCCATCAACCAAGTGCCATTGAACAAAGCCAAGGCGTAGTTCATCAGCTGGGTCCGCCAAGAAATCTCCGGGTTCAAACCCAAATACAGTGCCTGGGCGAAATCGTACCCCGCCCGACGGCCCGCAGCAAAGGCCCACAGCAGGTCCTTGTCGGCGCCAATATCGGCGTCGATGATGACGACGGCATCGAGGTCTGTAGACTGGCGTTCGTGCAGCAGGCGCTGGATCGCCCATTCAAGGGCATGCCCTTTACCGCGCAGGGTAAGGTGGCTGCGTTCCCATACCAAAGCCCCGGCCTGGTGGGCCAGAGCTGCAGTCTGATCGCTGCAGTTATCGGCGATCACCAACACCTCGAAGCGATCCCCAGGGTAATCCAGGCTAAGCAGGCTGTTGACCGTGGCAGCAATCAGCTCGGCCTCATTGTGCGCAGGTATCAGCAGCACGAAGCGCAACGGCGCCTGCCGCGGCGCCGGCGCTCGGGTTTTGGCCTTGCCCCGCCAAGCTGCTAGGGCTGTAAGCACCAGCAGCATATAAAATGGCATAAGAATTAAGGTCACACCGCCAGAGGCGAGCGCTAGAACGAAATTAATCATGGGTAACAGTCTAAGCTACTTGGGTTGTTTAGGCCAATAGCAAGTTAGCTCTGGAGCGCGGCGGCCTCAAGTCATAGGCTTTGAACGGCCACGTAAAGCGTCCTCATGAATTTATTCAAAAAGAGTGCCGGCACTAAAACGGAGCGGATCCAAGTAAAAATTTTCATGATCAAACCCCGCCAAAGCCGCACCCGTCCAATCCAATTGCTTCCGATGTTACTGGCCTGAAAGCACCAGTCGTGGCATCTGCGCATTGCCGGTTTCAACCACGATCGCACGCATGACCTTATCGCTCGACGTCACATAGAACGACTGTGATGGTGTCAGACCTAAGTTGACCGTCTGGGCGCCAAAATCGTTGCGTATCATATA
>Ga0315291_10003753_pt1 | contig 19533 bp, 16 predicted proteins | sample YL17G12_20_MG_FD_203070 | JGI IMG/M metagenome (GOLD analysis project Ga0315291, IMG submission 203070) | Sediment microbial communities from Yellowstone Lake, YNP, Wyoming, USA - YL17G12_20 | ecosystem: Environmental > Aquatic > Freshwater > Lake > Sediment | place: USA: Wyoming | collected...
GACGCGCCAGCACGATACCTTCACCATCAAGAATGTGGGCACGGGTCTTCTTGTGGTGAATGATATCAAGTCGGAGGTCAACGCCACCCATGCGCCCGCCAGTTATATTATTATTTCTCCCACGCCTCCATATTATCTTGGATATAATCAGGAACAGCAGGTGACCGTGACGGCGGACTTTAATAATGCGCCTCTCAACCCGCCCGGTAGTCCCACGTTTCTCCACCTGCTGGTCTCTTCAAATGACATCCGCAAGAATCCATATCCCGGCGGGGTTTATGTCACGCTGAACAATCATGGCACGCCGACGCCGACCCCCACGCCGACGCCGACTCCGCAACCGCCAAGTATTCGTGTGGAGTTCCCGGAAATTACCTTTCTCAGGACAGATGTGGGTAAAAAAGGCGGTGATGCGCCAATTGCCGCCGCACCCGCCCCGTCCGTGACGGGCGGCAAAGTCGCCCTTGTCCGCGGCGAGATTGACCCCGCAACGGATAAGGGTTTCACCGCCGGCACGGGACGCCATATCCTCCTGCAGTTCAATGGGGCGCCCACGGAGGCGGGTGTGAAGGCGCTTGAGAAGGAAGGGGTCAAACTTCTCCAGTATCTTCCTGAGAACACCTGGTGGGTTGCCATCGGACCTGATGTGAAATCATTGAATGACATTCGGGCTTGCGGGGGCGTGCGCTGGGCATCAACCATGCCGCCCAGGTATAAAATCGCCTCCGTCATTGATGACAGGGAATTTTCGCCCAATATTCTCTGTGAAAATGGGGAGGTCTTGTTCCATGTCCTGACCTTCTCGGACGTTTCGGATGATGAATTCCGACAGGCGCTTCAAGGGCTGACATTTGCTTATGAATCCCGCGGGAAGGCATTTGGCAATGTCTGGGTCATCCGCACAGCGCCGGAAAATGTCCCCGCCCTTGCCGCGCTTGACCAGGTGGAATGGATTGAACCCGCCCCGTCGACCAACAAGGTCTGCAATGAGAATATCCGCCGACGCGCCAATGTTGACCCCCTGCAGGTCACAACGAACCCGCTCTGGGACCCGCGGCTGGGACAGCTTGGCTTTGCGAATGGCGTGGACGGGACTGGAATCAAGGTCGGCGTCTGGGACGCCTATGCCGTGGATGCCCACAAGGACTTCAATTTCACTCGTGTCTTTTCCGGCGATGGCGCCACCGTGCCGGAGGTCAAGCAGCCCAATCCACCCTGGTGGTGGATAGAGATTTATGGCGATGCCCTCTGGGAGACGAATTTCTTCACCGTTTCCCACGCCACCCACGTGGCGGGCACCATCGGCTCAAATGGACAACGTTATCTCCAGCTCACCCTTAAAAGTTTATTAAAGGGCGAGATGCCGGGTCTTACGGATTGCGAGCAATTTTATCTCGACCTGAACCGCGATTTCAAGATAGATGTTGCGGATATTATCATGTCCCAGCACTGGAAGATATCCCGGACGCTCGGCATCGCCCCCGGTTGCGATATTTATACCTATGATTATGATAAAGACACCAATGAGATGGCTAATGCCGTTGTCCGCTACGGGATTGATATTACCAATAATGCTTACGGCGCTGAGCTTGGCTGGGAGGTCCGCTATTACGAAATCCCGGACCCGCTTGTTCCGAACCATGTCCTCTATTATCCTTACTGGGTATATCTTGGCAATGGCGGCGAGTTCGGACGCTACACCACGGAATCCTCATCCTGGGACCGCATCTCTTATGAGACGGGGCTTCTCATTGTCAAGGCATCCGGCAATGACCGCGGCGATGGACCCGATGCCAACTGGTGTGTCCCCACAAACCAGTGGTATTGTGTGGATGGGCCTTATGACTGCATTGACCCCAAGGGTTCCGCCAAGAATATCATCACCGTTGGCGCGGTGGGAGATAACGGGGAAGAGCAGTTTGCCAGCAGCGCCGGTCCCGTGGATGATGGACGCATTAAACCCGACTTAGTTGCCAGCGGTTATTCTGTCTTCTCCCTTGGCGTTGGCAACTGCTATTTTGACTCACTTGCCGCCACCTGCTGGGAGATAAGCGGTCTTATGGGTAGCCAAAATTGTCCACAAATTCCAACAATAATCTTTGATAAATACGGCAGTTCAAATGCCTGCGCCGCGGTGACCGGCTGTGGCGTCCTCCTTCAGCAGCTCTATAATGTCCAATATGGAATAAAGGCGAAACCGGAGACCATCAAGGCGCTGCTCATCCAGGGCGCTATGGAAAGGGGAACGAATCCCGGTCCTGATTATGTGTATGGCTGGGGCGAGGTTAATGTCTATAACAGCTCACAATACATATTGAATGATGCCGTCATGACCGGCATGGTCCGCGCCGGTGCAAATCCGGTTCGCTTCCCTGTGGATGTGCCCTCCGGTCTTACCAGATTGAAGGCAACAGTTGTCTGGACCGATGAGCAGGGTGCGCCGGAATCCAAGGTCGCACTTGTCAATGACATTGACCTTGTCCTTGTCAGTCCCAATGGGCAGAAGTTCTATCCCTGGAACCTTGACCCCTGGGACCCGCAGGCTGCCGCCACAAAGGGCGCCAACCACGTGGATAATGTGGAGCAGGTTCAGGTGGACAGCCCCGTTTCCGGCGCGTGGGAGGCGCAAGTCATACCTTACAACATCCCCACCATCCAGCAGAACTTCACCATTGTGATTGATGGAATCAAGCCTATCAAGCTCACCAAGTCAATTAAGGTCTTTAATGATGGCGATGGAGATCTCATCCTGAACTCCATTACGCCCGACCGCCCCTACGATTGGCTGAGCATCACCTGTGGCGGGAAGGCGGTCAAAGATATCGTCATCAAGTCCGGCGAATCCGCAACAATTGACCTGACGGTTGATTTTGCATACTCGCCAGAGGGACAGACGGCGCTTTTGACCTTCAACTCCAATGCGGCTAATGAAAAACCGGTAGTCATCCTCCATGTGCTGCCGTAATGAGCCGAATAGCGTATTAAGAATAAAGCCCCGGGTGTGAACCATTTCCCCCGGGGCGTTTTTTTTGTTATCGTATTTTGCGTCTTTGTGGTAAATGATTTTTTAGGTTCTGCAAAAGAAAGGGCATTATCATGAGAAATGCCCTCCTCGCCCGTCGCCCCCTGCCATATAGATGACGGGACAAATCAGCCGCTGTAATAAGCTGTCGGCGGCATCTGCCTTGTTAGATTTTCTGGGAGTCCTGGAAAATCTGGGGCAAAGCGTTTGCGAGCCATTTCAGAATGTGCTCGGCTGCCTCTCTTGCTTCTCTGGCATCCTCTTCGGTAGGTGTGAACCAATCATCAGGATAGCGAATTTCAACTGCGTAGGGCATCAGTATCGCGAGGGCATCTCGCAGATTCTCTGCGTCTTTATTCAGAGGCAGAATCTTTTCCAAGATAAGAAACAGATCGTGAGTGATGGGGTATGATTGAACGTTTCCTACCAAATATGCCTTAAGAATTTTCTCGGCTGCTTGTTGACAATGAAAGCAAACGGTGTCAAACGGAACTTCTTCAGATTTGAGATTGTTGTCTGCGTTCAGCAGATCATTTTTAGCCTTAGCCAGCCATTGCCTCGCTATTTCCATTTCATCGGACATATAGAGTTTTACCTTCTCTTAATACAGTCGAGACGAAAGAGACAGGCGACCTCTTGCCTCTTTCAATCTCTTGAGGAGTATATACAACCAGGTCCATACCAAAAGGATAAGGTCGCAACAGCGCATAAAGTTTTCGACTACGCTTAAATCTCGGCAAATCGCTCTCGGCAATTATCATCAAATCAACATCGCTATTTTCGTCAGCTTCGCTCCGAGCATGGGAACCAAATAAAATAACCTTTGACGCATTAGCTGCGCTTCCCAAGAGAACTGCGACCTGTTCTATTTCACGCTTATCAATCATATTACAAATATCTATGAGAACCGCCATATTTAAATGTTATTAATTGTTTGTTTTTAAATCCGTCCCTATTTGCTTCGCAAGCATTTTATCGAATCAGAGCATGTTCCCGACCATCTCTGAAACATTGTAGAAACGGATGAGAATTCTTTAATTCTCAGGTTCTATAATTGCCTTGCCAAATGGCGGGTGAAGATGGCGGCACGCCGGATGCCATCGCCGATGTTGCGCCCTCTGCCGATTTCTCTGATTAGGGCGCTCCCGACGATGATACCATCCGCTCTGCCCCTGAGAAGCGCCACATGCTCCGGTCTTGAGATGCCGAATCCCACAGCGATAGGTTTGTCCGTCATTCCCTTCAGGGTTTTCAGGTGAGAGAGGATGGAGGGGTCAAGAGAGTCCCTTGCGCCGGTGACGCCTTTTGTGGAGATGTAATAGATGAAGCCCGATGATTTTTCCGTAATGATGCGGGCGCGCTCGCGGGGTGTGGTCGGGGCGATAAGAAAGATGTGGCATAAGCCCCACGCATCACAGAGATGTATCAGGTCGTGCGCCTCCTCGGGCGGGAGGTCGGGGACAAGGAGACCGTCGATGCCGATGCGGGCGCATTCGCCGGTCAGCGCCTCAATGCCGTATTTGTAAAATGGGTTGTAAGCGGAAAACAGGACGAGAGGCAGTTCCGATTTTTTTCTGAATCGCCGCACAAGGGCGAGAATCTTTTTCAGCGTGGTTCCGGCGTGAATCGCATCTGTTGACGCCTTCTGAATTGTGGGTCCATCGGCTATGGGGTCGGAAAAGGGGACGCCGAGTTCAATCATGTCCGCCCCCGCCTTTTCTAAGGCGGGCAAAAGCGCCTCCGTGGCGGCAAGGTCGGGATATCCCGCCGTCACATAGAGGATGAGCGCGGACTTCCCCGCCTTGCGCCTGTCTTGAAAAAGTCTGTCAATCCGGTTCATGTGTGGCGGTTCATGTCCTTCCCCAGATGCTTCTGCAATGTGAACACATCCTTATCGCCCCTGCCGGAAAGGCAGACCACAATCAGCGCGCCCTTTTTGACCTGCGGGACAAGGCGGGGCAGATAGGCTATGGCATGCGCCGTTTCGAGGGCGCAGATGATGCCCTCCGTTTTGGAGAGCAATGCACACGCCTCGAGTGCCTCGTTATCTGTCACGCTTACATATTCCCCGCGACCGCTCCACTTGTAAAAGCTGTGCTCGGGTCCCACGCCCGGATAATCCAGCCCTGCCGAGATAGAGTGCGCAGGCGTCACCTGGCCATCGTCCGTCTGCAGGACATAGCTCTTGCTGCCGTGAAAGATGCCGGTCTCGCCCATGCTGATGGAGGCGGCGTGTTTGCCGGTGGAGATGCCGAAGCCCGCCGCTTCAACGCCGTGGAATTTCACCCGCGCATCTTTGTAGAATGGCGCAAACAGCCCAATGGAGTTACTGCCGCCCCCCACGCAGGCGACTAAATGGTCGGGGAGCCGTCCCTCCTTGCGCCTGAGCTGGCGGCGGGTCTCATGTCCGATGACCGATTGAAAATCCCGCACCATCATGGGAAAAGGATGCGGTCCAACAACCGAGCCGATGATATAATGCGTGTCATCCACATTTGCCATCCAGTCGCGCATCGCCTCATTTGTGGCGTCCTTGAGAGTTCCGGTGCCCGACGAAACAGGGATGACTCGCGCCCCGAGGAGCTCCATACGGAAGACGTTCAGCCTCTGGCGTTCCATATCCTCCGTTCCCATGTAGACATCGCATGACATGCCGAAGAGGGCGGCGACCGTTGCAGTAGCGACGCCGTGCTGTCCGGCGCCCGTCTCGGCAATGATGCGTTTTTTGCCGAGATGCTTTGCGAGGAGCCCCTGACCGAGGGTGTTATTAATCTTGTGTGCGCCGGTGAAAGCGAGGTCTTCGCGTTTGAGATATATGCGGGCGCGGTCGCCGAGCGTTTCCGAGAGACGACAGGCGAGATAAAGCGGCGTGGGGCGTCCGGCGTAATCGGCAAGGAGCCCTCGCAGTTCCCGCTTGAAGTCCGGGTCCTTTTTGAGTCGGTTATATTCCCGCTCAAGTTCAATGAGGGCGCGCATCAGCGTTTCGGGGACATAGCGCCCGCCGAAGGGACCATAATGACCGGAACTGTCCGGCAGAGAAAACGGGGTTCTTCTCGTCATGATTGTATCCAGATTCAGGATGGGATGTCTCTCACGGCGCAGATGAATCCCCTGATTTTTTCATGGTCCTTTTTCCCCGGGGCGCTCTCAACACTGCTGGAGACATCAACGCCGTAAGGGTTGACAGCCCGAATCACTTCAGAAACATTTTCCGGCGTCAGCCCACCCGCAATAATGATACGATGTTTGGAGACATAAGGAGCAAGCAGGGCAACGTCAATCCTTTTTCCCGTGCCGCCATAATGCTCAGGATGCCAGGCGTCGCACAGCCATGCCCAGGCGTCTCCGCGCCCCAGCGCCTCAAGGTTCTCCGCACCCTTTATGCGGATAGTCCTGATGATGCGGCAGGGTGCGAGCCTTGAGAAATAATCCGGCGGTTCATCGCCATGAATCTGTGCGGCATAAAGTCCAAGCCGGTTGACGTATTCGAGGACTATCTGAGGTTCCTCATTCACAAAGACCCCGATGGCGCGGGGGTCGTCAACTCCGCGTCCCCGCACGAATGACAGGATACCTTCTGCCTGCTCAAGGGTAACGAAGCGTGGACTCTTTTTATAAAAGACGAGTCCGATAAAGTCCGCCCCCGCTTCCAACGCCGCGAGGGCATCCTCCCCGCAAGTCATCCCGCAGATTTTAATTTTTATGGGAATCGTCAGCGAATTACGGCGGCTTCGGGTTTGTTCACGAGAAAGGCGTTCGGTGAAGCCGCCTTCTTCAAGAAACATTTGTTCGAGTCTCCGCAATTGTCGTCCCAGGAGGAAACTTGCCTGATTTATCAGACAGATAATCGTGTTTGCCGCCGCCTCGGCGGAGGCCGTGCCAATGTTGTAAAAGTCGGACTTGTCCGACTTGTCAGACCTGTCAGACCTGTCCGACCGGTCGGAGCGATACTTTCCTCTCACAGACAGGGCTTCCGGCGAATCTTTGGGCCAAATCTGTAACCCTCTCTGGCGAAGGAAATCTTCATAGTCGAGGAGAAGTTCTTCAAGGCTCGCCCGTGCCACGCCGGTCAGTTTGAATTCGGACTTCTTCGAGGTTGCGGAAACCATGCTGCCTTCTGCGATGTTTTGCACCCCGCTACGCGCGGCTTGTATCATCTGGTCGTGGGTGCGGGAATGTTTATCAACGAAACGGCTGCAAAAGATTGCCGTGGCATCATAGACCAGCTGGGCGGTTTGGAAGCTGCGCAGCTTGCGGTAGCCGCCATGCTGCGGAATCAGGCGGCGGAGTTTATTGCTGGTGTCGGACAAGTCGGACGAGTCAGACAAGTCTGACGGGTCAGACTGGTCGGACTTCTCAGTGTTTTGGGGCATTCTTTTCTCCGTTTAAATCTTGTCGCAGGTCTTCATGGCATGGGATTGAAAGCCGGGTCAAGGGTTTACCCGCTTCGCTTCCGCACGGTTTCTATGAAGGCGAGAATTGACTCCAGTTTGCCGCGCGCCTCCAGTTTTTCCGGATAGCCGTCCATCAGGCTGACCTGGTAATACATGTCGCGTGCGGGAATGGCGAAATTTTCAAAGGCGCCCCATTCAAAACCAATTCGCTCCGGCGGCACCCATGTCACGTATTCCCGGGCGAGGGTAAAATAAAAATCTGCCAGATGAATCTTGTGGGAGGGGAGGTTTTTGCTCTGTTCATGCCCCTTTATGATTGCCTTCCATTTCTCAACGGCGCGTTTTGTGCCATCCTGCAGAATATGGCGGTAATCCTGGAGGAAAACGGCATAATCAACCTCCGCCTTTTCCTTTTCAAGGCGCGCAAGTGGTTCCGTGTCCTGACCGGAGCATCTTGCTATCAGTATGTCAAGCGAGGCGAGTTTCGCCTCATATTCCTGCATGTATTCCTCGGCATTTTTTGCATGGATGGTGAATGTGGCGATGGTTTCAAAATTCTTTGCGATGGCAAGGCGTTCCTCCGCAAGGGAGGACATTTCACCGTTCATGGCGGCAACCTGGAGATAGTTATGGGACGCCTGGGTATAATCGCCAAGTCTTTCATATAGCCGCGCCCGCATGAAGGTCAGCGCCTCTGTGAAGCGACCCGGATACAGCCTCTCATAGTTTGCCAGGCGGACAAGGGAACTCTTATAGATATTCTGTCCGGAGATGTCCACCGGATATGGGAAGCGATATATGTCAGCCGAGAGTGCGCGCCGGCAATCCGCCATTATGGTGAGGAGGTTTTCATAAGGATGCGGGGCTGGCTTATGAGGCAGGGAGGAGCAACCCCACATGAAAACAGACAGGCATACTGTCAAAAAGACCCTTACTGAAATGGTGGAAAGATATTTCATGTTTACGAGTGGTTCAGGAGAGGTTCTATGAGATGACCGGATGTCCGTAGCTCTTTCTATCCCGTCATGTGTTATTGTATTTTCGGAGCGACAGGTTTTCCGCCGCATTCTTTAATCCAGTCATTGACCTTTTCAAAATCCTCGCCGCCGAGTTCAATGTATTTAGTATATTGTTCAATCGCCTTTTTTGTTTCCTTCAATTTTGTTTGATACATAATACCCAGACCAAGGTAATACTTGGGATTTTTGGGGTCGAGTCTCTGGGCGATATGAAAATTATCCTCCGCATCTTTGAAATTGCCCAATTTGGAGTGAGCCTGGGCGATGAGGTAATACGATTCAGCATAGTCCGGCTGGTATTTGAGCGCCTCATTAAAGTCGGCGAGGGCGATGCGGGGGCTATCGAGGATAAGATTCAGTTCCCCCCTCTGGTTCAGCGCCTCGATGAGGAGGGTCATATTCTCTGTCATGTTGAGATGTCCCTTTTCCGTGAGACGCTGGACGACGTTATCAAAGAGAGACCGCGCCTTCACAAAATCCTTGTCATCCTTGTAAAGGGCGCCGGAGAGGATTGTTGCCTCGATATGGTCGGGGTTGGTCAGGAAAACCTGGTCAAGGTATTCCCGAGCCTTTGCGGGCTTTTCAAGCTTTTTATATGCCCTTGTCAGACCGAGGTAGGCGCGGTATTTTTCCTTGCTCAATTCCCGCGCCTTATCATAGTATGTTATTGCTTGGTCATATTTTCCACCGTTGAGAAAATAATCCCCCATGGCGCAGAGGGCGTCATAATTGTTAGGATTCAGGAGCAGTTCGCGCTCGAAGGCATCCTTTGCCTCCTCATATTTTTTCTGCCTCAGATAGCACATCCCGAGATAGTAATGAACATCCGTGATTTTTGAGTTCATATTGTTCAATTCTATGCATTGTTTCATGGCTTCATCGATATGGTTGGTATCATAATAAAGGAGGACAAGTGCGAAGCGGGCGTTTGTGGAATATGGGTCAGTTGCCAGTGCGGTGTTCAGGAGTTCCAGCCTTTTGTCAAAATCTGTGGGGGGTGCCTGCGCGGCGAGATTCAGGTAAGCCTCAATAATTCTCTGCTTGGTGTCAGGGTAATTGACGGGGTCCAGTTCCAGAACTTTTTTGTGCTGTTTGATGGCGGCGGCGTAATTTTTTTCCTGCTCCATAAGTGTGGCGACCTTGCGGCGGTAGCGCGCCTTCTCCTCCCTGGTCAGATTATTTTCGCCAGCCTCAAGCCCTCGCAGGTAATTGTCAATTGCCTGGGAATTGTTTTTGGTGGAGCCGGATAAAATGTCCGCATACATAAAATACGCCTCATAGGCGCCGTCAGAGATGCTGATGGCGCTTTTCAGGGCATCAAGCGCCTTGAGGTCGTCCACGACATTTTTATATTCAAGGGCGCGCCTGTAATACAGATGGGCAATTTTATCCTTGACCGGTTTGGCGAGGGCGGCGTTGGGAAGTGTGGCAAGAATCTTATTGAGGAGTTTTTCTGCGCCATCAAAGTCCTTCAGGTCCATGAGGCGCTCTGCCTGTTTTATCTGCTGACCAAAGCGCCGCGTGACCTCATCCTCCTGAATCTTCTGGATACTGGCAATCTTTTTTTTGATGGATTCTGTGTTCTGTCCGGTCTTCAGCTCCGCCTGGTAATAACTCAGCGCCTCATCATATCGCTTGTCCTCGAGGGCAATGTCCCCAAGCACCTCATTTTGTGAGAGGGTGGCTTGCCGCTCAATCTTGTCGATATTGCGACGAAGGATGTTGAGGGACATGGTGGGTGTCAGGATGGTAACACTTTCCTCGTCCTCCTTAAGGATACGCCCCTCCACATGTTTGCCATTCTTCATGAGGATGGTATCCCCGAAAACAAGAGTTGCCATCAAGGCGCAGATGGCAAGACAGAGATATATTTTATGGGAATAATGCCCGGACATCTAAGATATATTCCCCACTCCCCCGGACGGTACCAAATATGATTAGCCTTCTTTTCCGACTCAAAACTTCATAAGTTAATATATATGAAAAATCATAAGTGTCAACCATATTCCAATTTTTCTATTGCGTTTGCCCCTGAGCCCCGAATCCTAAAAAATGTCCCGCCCCGTCACCCCTTTGAAGGTGAGGCGGTGAATTTCGCACGGTCCGGACTTCGCCAGAGCCTCCATATGTTCCCTTGTCCCATATCCCTTGTTCCGGGCAAAATTATACTGGGGGAAGCGCTCGTGATATTCCATCATCAGCCTGTCCCGCGTGACCTTGGCAATAATTGAAGCCGCCGCAATGGCATGTGATATTGCATCCCCGCGGACAAAAAACTTGAGCGGCGCCTGAACCCTTTTCAAATTCAGATAATCGGTTATAATCAGGTCTGGTTTTGCGACAAGCCTGCTCAGCGCCGCCTTTGCCGCCTTATGTGTCGCCGCAAGGATATTGATGCGGTCAATCGTCCCCGGACCGACAATCCCCACGCGGACCTCCACCGCCTTTGTCAGAATCACATCATATAGCGCCTCGCGCCGCTCCTCGGATAACGTTTTTGAGTCGGCAACGCCGGGGATGGACACTCCTTTGGCGAAGACCGTCGCCGCCGCCACCACAGGTCCCGCAAGAGGTCCGCGTCCCGCCTCGTCAATCCCGCATAAAAGCCGGACCCCTTCCCTGAAAAATTGCCTGTCAAACTCATACAAAGCGCTGGATGACACCCCTATTTGCCCACCTCCTCCTTGAACACAAGTTTCCCTTTCGCATCATAGCCGAGAATATAAAGGATGCGAAGCCCGTTATCGTAATAGGAGAAGCGGATGGCTCCGCTCTGTTTGGCGCGGGCATTCAATTCATTATATCCCACAACCATCATCTGCTCCAGATTATAATCACTCATCCTGTCCGGATTCCCCATCAACTCCTCCACAAAGGCAATCTTCATGTCAATCTTGACCTCTTTGAAATGCCTGTATTTGGCGGCATCCCACCCCATGAGAAAGCGAAAAGCCGACCTCACGCCGAAAAAAACCACCACTGCAATGATGATAAAAATGATGCCCCGCTTGATTGCCCATGCCTCTGGAGAGGGCACCCCTTTCGTCTTCTCCTTCCCCTTTTGCCTTTTCCAGAATACCATTGTCTTCTCCCGAAAAAATAAAGTCTTGATGAGCGATGAATCCAGAAAAATATCAGATAATTTCCAAACATCGTCAAGATACAAACGCATCGCCGCCAGTGTAGAACTCATGTCATGTGATGATTGGATGCGGGAGGTGGAAAAATGAACGAACTTTTCCGTGTGAACAGGGTCAGTGCGATACTTGACTGCTCCAGGAAGCATATTTACAGGCTTATCAAAGAGGGGAAACTGGCGGCATTGCAATTTGGACCGAGGCAGACCAGGGTCACGCGCGAATCCATTGAGAAATACGTCCGTGAGCGGCTGAATGAGTATCGCCGCGAAAATGCCATAGATATTCTGGATAAAATCAAAAATCAAAATGAGAGACATTAACAAAATTTTTCCGGCGATTTTCATAAAAAATCCTTAAGATTGCCCGGGTGATTGCGAGAAATACTTGCCAGCAGGTTTCGCAATGCCTATGAATCTTTTTAACTCCGGAGTTGAAACATGGGAAAAGTAGGCATTGTCAAAACGACTCAAGGGATAAAGAAAGGCCTTACTCACGCCCTCGATTTGATTGGGGGACTGGGTCATTATATAAAGAAGAATGATAAGGTTCTTTTAAAGCCAAATCTCAACGGGGTCGAAGGATGCACCAACAGGGAACTTGTGGAATCGCTTATCCAATTGCTTTTCGACCTGAATGTTCGAGAGGTATTCATGGCAGAAGCCACCTTTGGCGATAGCCGCATGACGAATGTGTTTTTCGAAAAGACCGGTTATGCCGAACTGGCTGAGAAATATGGAATTTCTCTTTTTAATTTGAATGAATCTGAGGCGGTTGAAGTTGAGGTGAAGAATCCGCTCATACTGGATAAACTTCGCATCGCAAGGGAGGTCTATGAAGCGGATAAGATAATCAACCTGCCCAACATGAAGGTTCATTATGCGACGGGTATTACTCTTGCCTTGAAGAACCTGAAGGGTTTACTCGTGGGCGATGAAAAGAGGCATTTCCATGAGGTCGGACTGGATAAAGCCATCGTTGACCTGAACAACACTATCAAGCCGCATTTGAATATTGCGGATTGCATATCATGTATGGAGAGAATGGGACCACGAGGCGGAGATATTGTAAATTTGAATCTTCTCATGGCGGGCGAAAGCCCCGCGGAGGTTGATTATATCGGGAGCCTTATAATGGGATACACTCTCGATGAAGTGAGGCATCTTAAATACTACATTGACGTAAATAATATTGACCCCGGCAGGATAGAGGTCGTTGGAGAAAAGATAGGTGATGTCCGATATCCATTTAAGAAAGTTGTGTTGGGAAACATCATTCCCGGCAAATTCAGAATCCATGAAAAAAATGCCTGCAGTTCCTGCATGAACGCCTTTTTGCTCTCCTGCAGTTTTCTTGAGGGAGAACTGGCAGACTATGCCGATGTTTATCTGGGGTCATTGATGGATGAAAATGAGGCGACCGGCGACCTCAAAATAGCCTTTGGGAATTGCTGTTCGGATGACAAACGATTCAACATTCGAATCAAGGGATGTCCGCCCTACCCATTTGTGCTGAAAGAGCGTTTGCGGGAGAAATTACAAAAGAAGTCGAGAGACTTTGAGAAGTAGAAATTAGCGCAATGCCTCGTCTGATGCAAATCGGTGAAGGTTTTTCAATTAATCGGGATGTAATCGAGGTCGAAGCCGAAATATCGCGGGCACAGTGATTGCAAAATCTTTTTCTCCTTCAGGACGGGCTGGCAGGGGAAGGCGTATATTTCCATGGGCATTCCTTCCCCGATATCGCAATTCCGCGCCGGTTTTACCGTCTCTGGGTTGATGCAACAGATAATATCAGGGCTTGAGACAACGCAGTTATCATTTTTCCAGAGGATGTGATTTTCATTTTTAAAGAATATCCGGGCGCACCCGCCGTCATTCCCCTTTATCGTTGTGAATCCGATATAATAGTTATCCGCCTCGCTCACTTTTTTCTCAACCACTCTGCCTTTGAAGATAAATCGCCCGCCTTCGCTTTCCATTGCGGCGCTGAGAGGCATTTCCCTCTCTCTCGCAGAGCGCAATAATTTTCCGAGATGAAATGCACGGCTGACCGTTCCTCTGACGATAAGGCGTTTCAATTGTTTCCCCGTGACCGCGAATCCCGCCATGCCGGTTGAGCCGAATGCGACGCGGCTGAGATATTTCCCGATTCTCTCCGCCAGTTTGACGTTAATCGCCTCTTTTATGATGGTGACGTTTCCGAATTTGTCAACACTTGTGCCGGGGCAGAAGGGGATGTCCTCCAGTGAGAGGGTTGTCTGAAAGATTTCCGGGATTGCCCTTCCTGCGAAATCCCCGTCGACTATGGTCTTATCCAGTTTTTTCGCAACTGCGATTGGGACGGGCATATTGGAACCGCCCACCTCTATGGGGACAACCACATCCGCTTTTTTGCCGGTATAATTTTCCCATTCAAGAACGGCATTCATAAGATTGATGGGGCATCTTATCTCGCTCAACCCTGCATCATCGCGCTGTTTTGCCCTTTCGGGCGTCATGGGGGCGGAGGAGCCCATGAGAAATGTGCAGACGGCGCATGCGTTGTCATCAATACGCTCCACATCAATCCAACAGATGGCGCCTTTTTCCTCGAGGGCGCTCTTCAAGGCGCGGAACCCCTCCTCCGGATTCCCGCCACCGCCCACACCGAACAGGGTGCAGCCGTCAATGAAATCTTCAATCTCTCTGACATTTTCTATTTTCATTGCGGTCGCCTCCGCATAAAAATTATTTGATATTAATATATGAGTTTGTATTTTCGCGTCTCATGGGAATCAAGGAGAAATCGCAACGGGGATGATTAAGTAGAGGTTGTTTTTTACTTGACCCATGGGGTTACTTTGCAGGTAATGACATTCAGAGTGATGGAGAGGAGGGTGTAAGGCGAGATGGAGAAGGCAGGGAAGCGATTTGACTGGAGCGTGCCGCTGGCATTGGGTTCGCTCTGGGGATTATCCGAGGCGGCAATGGGGATGTATCTCCGCGGTGGATGCGCCCGATTTCTGACAGGTTCCTTAATGACCGGTGCGGCAATATTATTCCTTGCGATGTCATTCGCATCAAACCGCAGGATTGCGGGACTTCTTCTCATGCTTGGCGTTGCGAGCGTCTTCAAGCTCATTGACGCCGCCCTTCTCAGGCTGCCCGTCACACACGGCGCCATAGGCAATCCCGTCTTCGCCTTTTACACAGAAGTCCTGACTTTTATCTTCTTTCTTAAGGTGCTGGATGCGCATCTTCAGGGAAAGGTGTATGGACGCGCCATCCTTGGAGGATTTTCCGCCCTTGTGGCGGTAAACCTGTTTCCGCTTGTGAAATACATCACCGGCGTTCCGGCATGTGTTTACCCTGGAACGAATTATCCGCTTTCACTATATTTTATGCCTGTGGCAGTCGGGCTATCCGCCCTGACATGTCCCCTCGGAATGCTGGCGGGTGAGAAACTTGTCCGCCTCGCCGTGGATGATGTTATACCGGAGCGGTCGCACCGCCTTGTTCCGGCAATGATTCGCCTCGTGCCGGTTGCGGCTATTGTCATGATAATTCTTCTGCGCCTTGGATGAGGATTGACTCACTGAGCCGCCCGTGAGCCGTCTGTTTCCGTATCATGCCACTTGATTATTTCACTATTTTTTATGCTGGAGTTCTACGAGTTTTTTTCTGACTTCCTGTGCGTGTTTCTCCACTTTCACATTTTCCCACTTATAGACGATGGTGCCGCCCGGATTAATGATGAAGGTGGTGCTTACAACGCCAAATTTTTCATCGCCGCCGAGTTTTTTCAGCCGCCAGACGCCGTAGTCCTTGCAAGTTTTTGCCTCGCGGTCGCTCAGGAGGAGGACTTTCAGGTTGTGTTTGTGCGCGAAGGTGAAATGGCTGTGGACGGAGTCGGTGCTGATGCCGACGACCACAGCATTCAGGCGATCAAAGTCATCGAGGCTTTTTGAGAAATCAACCGACTCGATGGTGCAGGTGGTGGTGTTATCCTTCGGGTAGAAATAGAGAACGACCCATCTGCCGAAGAAGTTACTCATGCAAACACCCTGAGCGTTCAAGTCCGGCAGGCAGAAATCCGGAGCCTTTTCACCAACATTCATCTGTAAGTCCCACCATTATTTAATATAATGAAAATAATATAAATTCGTGTCACTTTTTTTATTGTGTGTCAATCAATTCTTAATGTTTTTCCACAATGGATTCCTTCTGAGAGAGGCAAGTCAAAATTCAAGGATTGACATCCTTTTCTTGCAAATGTTATTAGAAATAAGGTTTGTGATATTGCTGTTCATAAAAGGTTATTTGGAAAGACAAGCGATGAATTTGAAGGAGATAGAAAAATACTGGTTGGAATAATCAGAGGATGCTTTTGATACGGCTCGCGCACTATTTGAGAACAGGAAGTATGAGCATTCCATGTTCTTTTTACATCTCTCGATTGAGAAGATACTAAAGGCATTGTTTGTCAACCGCAATGGTGAGGAACCACCTTTCGGGCATAATCTGCAAAATGTGGCAAGCAGGATTCGGAAGGTTGAATTTGACAAACAACAGATGGAATTACTTGCTCAGATAACTACATTCAATATTGCTGGAAGGTATGACGATTATAGGTTAAACTTCCAGAAAATATGTGATGCTCATTTTGCGGAAAATTTCTTGAAATCCGGTGAGGAGATAATAGAATGGCTGAAATCCCGGTTCAAATCATAGATACCATAAAAAGATTCAAGGAAATAATCAGGTCAGAACTTTCCGTTAAAAAAGTGATACTTTTTGGGTCTTATGCCAATGGGGACTTTTCTCATGAAAGTGATATTGATGTCTGTGTGATTGCTGGAAATGTTACGAATAATTTCCAGGCGATGCTTCAAATTGCGCCAAGAGCTGTTGAGGTTGATACACGCATAGAACCGATTGTTTTTTCTGACGAAGAATTTGAAGAGACACCATCTTTCGGTTTGCTTAGGGAAATCAAGTCGCATGGATTGGAAATCTAATAGATGATTAATCCCCAATTTTCCTCATATCATCGCCTAATAAATTCTTAAATCACACCAGGGGCTGTTTGGAATTTTGCTTTACAGTTCACCCCCCAGAATTGTAATGATTTTTTGAATTGAAATGAAAAGCAAGGTGAGCGGGATGTGCGCTAAAATGACATGTCTGTTTCCGGTGCTGTTTATTCTCATTGCGGCGGGAACGGGCGGAGCGGAGAAGGCAACGCCGACGCCCACCCCGCGTCTGCCCAAGAAGGTGAATATTTTTACACGGGATGGTTTTACCCTTCAGGGGGAATATGTGAGGTCCGCGTCCGCTGATAAACCGGTTGTGGTCATGCTGCATCAGCTGGGCAAGACAAGGTCAACATGGGTGCGGTTTGGAAACAAACTTCAGGAGGCTGGTTATGGCACGCTGGATTATGATGCCCGAGGCCATGGCAGAAGCGCAATTCGCAATGATAAAAAGGCGACGTATGAGACGTTTGCCCCCACGGGAGAATATAATGACTGGAATATGATGACCAATGACTTGAGAGATGTGATGGGTGTGTTGAAGGACATATATAAGGTGGAGACGAAAAGGGTTATTATTATTGGCGCCAGCATTGGAGCCAATGTCACCCTGAAACTTGCGGCAAAGAATAAAGATGTGAAGGGGATTATACTGCTCTCGCCCGGGCTCAATTATCATGATGTCATGAGCGAGCCTCCCGCAAAGGAGTGGGATGGGCGTCCCTGCTTCATCGCATGCGCAAAGGGCGATGCGTATTCATATGAATCCTGCCAGAAATTGAAAGAGGTCATGGAGAAAGGCGCAGGCGCCGGCAAGTCCAGAATTGTCCTCGAGGTGATAGAGGGAGGCGAACACGGGACAGACATGCTTGGCGGCGAACTCGATGAAAAGATTATGACCTGGCTCAAAGACCTTTACAAACGCTGAGCATCGGCGTGAAGCATAACAGGATAAGATAATGAATCATGTTAAATGTTGGTGAAAAAAGGAGGGAATGATGGGAACACAGGGAATCCAGGGAACGACAATGGTTCTGACCGGTCTGGACATCTGGATCATTATCATTTATTTAGTCGCGATGCTTGCGCTCGGGCTTGGTTTTAGCAAAAGAGCCGGGAAGAGTCTGGAGGATTATTTCATCTCCGGGCGCGCCCTCCCGTGGTGGATTGCGGGGACATCGATGGTTGCCACCACATTTGCGGCGGACACCCCGCTCGCCGTGACGGGACTTGTAATCAAGGATGGCATTGCGGGCAACTGGGTCTGGTGGAGTTATGCGGTCGGCGGGATGCTCACGGTTTTTCTTTATGCGCGGCTCTGGCGTCGCTCACGCGTGGTAACCGATGTTGAGCTCATAGAGATACGTTACAGTGGTCCAGAAGCATCCTTTCTGCGTGGTTTTCGCGCCCTTTATCTCGCCATTCTCATGAACTGTCTTATTGTCGGCTGGGTATCCAATGCAATGATTAAGGTATTGCATGTGACGTTAAAGCCGGAGGAGATTCCCGCCCTTGCCCCAACTTTCAATTCCATCACGCACACCCTGAATGCAACGCTGGGGACAAGTTGGGGCGTAACTGACGTCTCCAATGCCATGATTCTCCTTTTATTATTAGCCATTACGGGGCTATTCAGCGCGGTCTCAGGTCTGTGGGGTGTTTCCGTGACGGATTTTGTCATGTTCTGGATCGCCATGTTCGGCTGTATTGCCCTTGCATTTTTTGCCCTGCACTGGGTGGGGGGCATGAATGGGCTGAGGGCTGGACTTACCAAAACGTATGGGTCGCATCGTGAGGTGATGCGTTTCATCCCCGATTTCTTCGCAAAGAAACCGCTTATGCCTCTTGCGGCATTTTTTGTGTTTATCAGTGTGACATGGTGGGCATCATGGTATCCCGGAGCGGAACCCGGAGGTGGGGGTTATGTTGTTCAGCGCATGGCGAGTTGCAAGAATGAAAAACATTCCCTTCTTGCGACCCTCTGGTTCACAATGGCGCATTACGGTGTGCGGCCATGGCCATGGATTATTGTGGCGCTTGTGGCGGCGGTAAAGTTTCCGGGTTTGGTTTTGCCGGCGGCGGATGCGGATGCCGGTTTTCCGAAGGTCATGGCGGCGGTACTGCCGGCGGGCTGGCGTGGACTGTTGCTTGTGGCTTTCTTTGCCGCCTTCATGTCCACCATCTCCACGCAGATAAACTGGGGCGCCTCATATGTGGTGAATGACTTTTACAAGCGGTTTCTCAACCCCAGGGCTGAGGCAAGACATTACACAAGAGTTTCACGTCTTGCCACGATTGTGATTCTCATAATCGGAACCATTGTCTCTTTCAAAATTACATCAGTGGCGGGTGCCTGGAAGCTTATGCTGACCATTGGTGCCGGGACGGGACTTGTCTTTTTACTCCGCTGGTACTGGTGGCGGATTAATGCCTGGAGTGAGATATCCTCGATGTTGGCGTCGCTTGCGATTGCCATGTATATCATTTACGGCTTCAAGTGGCCCATGGTGAGTGTCTTTGACTACGCCAAGCTTGTGGGTATCGGGCTGGTGATGTTTTTCAGCATGGGTGCGATTGGCTTATGGGTCGGCGCACATTTCAAGACACTCAGCCGGGATATCAACAAGATGGTGATTGTGACCATTTTTGTGATGATTCTGGTGATGGTCTTTTACCTCATCTATCCGGTGAAGCTGGAGGCACATCATCACATCCTGATTACCGCCATTTCCACAATCCTTGTGTGGCTGCCTGTAACTTTTCTCACGCGACCGGTGGATGAGAAGCGGCTGGAGGAGTTTTACCGCTTGGTCAGACCTGGTGGCGCCGGCTGGGCGCCGATGCGCGCCAAGGCTCCGGATGTGGAGTGCGACAAGGGCATCATGAGCAATATCCTCTGCTGGATTCTCGGGACGATTGCAGTGTATTCTTTCCTTTTCGGAGTGGG